>SESD01000036.1_pt1 | contig 77349 bp, 72 predicted proteins | sample 3171411 | NCBI WGS metagenome assembly SESD01 (sample SAMN06051880, study PRJNA518727) | freshwater metagenome | biome: subpolar coniferous forest; feature: holomictic lake; material: water; isolation source: holomictic Lake 442, 16.5 m depth | place: Canada: near Kenora, Ontario | collected...
CGCCCTTGCCCTGTCGACGGCATTGCGCATCTGGCTCGACGTCAGGCATCTGCGCCATGTCGTGGCCCACCGCGAACGGGTGCCGGCGGAGTTTGCCGACCGCATCGACCTGGCCGACCATCACAAGGCGGCCGACTACACGGTGGTCAAGCTGCGCCTCGGCCTGCTGGAAATCGTCATCGATACGCTCGTGCTGCTTGCCCTCACCTTTGGCGGCGGACTCGGGCTGGTCGATCAGTCTCTCGGCGCATGGCTTGGCGACGGCTATCCGCACGGTCTGGCACTGTTCGCCTGTGCCGGCCTGATCGGTTTTGTCGTCGGCCTGCCGGCCAGCCTCTACCGTACCTTCCGCATCGAGGCGCGCTTCGGCTTCAACAAGCTGACCTGGCCGTTGTGGTTTGCCGATCTGGCCAAGGGCACCGCGCTCGCCGCACTGATCGGCGGTCCGCTGCTGCTCGCCGTACTGTGGCTGATGGACGTCATGGGCCGGCAATGGTGGCTGTATGTGTGGCTGGTCTGGCTCGGCACCAACCTGCTGGCGCTGTTCCTCTACCCGACCGTGATCGCGCCGCTGTTCAACAAGTTCACGCCGCTGCAAGACGCCCAGCTCAAGCAACGCATTGAATCCCTGCTCGAGCGCTGCGGCTTTGCCTCCTCGGGTCTTTTCGTCATGGACGGCTCGAAGCGCTCGGCGCATGGCAACGCCTACTTCACCGGCTTCGGCCGCGCCAAGCGCATCGTATTTTTCGACACCCTGCTGGAGAAACTTGCACCGCAGGAAATCGAAGCCGTGCTGGCGCATGAACTCGGGCATTTCCGCCACCGCCACGTGATCAAGCGCATCGCCCTGTCTGCGGCGCTGAGCCTGGCCTTTCTCTGGCTGCTCGGGCAGTTGATCGACCAGCCGTGGTTCTACGCGGGGCTGGGGGTGGGCAGCGGGAATACCGCGATGGGCCTGCTGCTGTTCTCCATGGTACTGCCGGTGTTCCTCTTGCCGCTGGCGCCGCTGACCTCGGCACTGTCGCGCAAGCATGAGTACGAAGCCGATGCCTACGCGGCGAAGCAGACCGCCGCCGCCGACCTCGTCGCCGCGCTGGTCAAGCTCTACCGCGACAACGCCGCGACGCTGACGCCGGACCCGGTGCATTCGCTGTTCCACGATTCCCATCCGCCCGCCAGCCAGCGTATTGCGCGGCTGAACCGGCTGCCGGCGAAGAACGATGCGCTGCCCAGCCTGTAGCCTTTCTTGAGCACGCCAGCCACGCGCCAGGGAACCATAGTCGCCGCCTTCGGCCGGCACTACGAGATCGAACTGGCCGGCGGCGCCCTGGCCACCGGCTATCCGCGCGGCAAGAAAAGCCCCTTCGCCGTCGGCGACGAAGTCGAGCTCACGCCCGATGGACAGATCACCGGCCACGCCGTGCGCCGCAGCCTGCTCTACCGCAGCGACGCCTACCGGCAGAAACTCATCGCGGCCAATGCCACCCAACTGCTGCTGGTGGTCGCCACCGATCCCTCGTTTTCCGACATGCTCTTGAGTCGGGCGCTGGTCGCCGCCGAGCATCAGGGTCTCACCACCACCATCGTCCTCAACAAGTCCGACCTCAGCGCCGCCCTGCCCGCCGCGCGCAAACTGCTGGCGCCTTTCATCGCGCTCGGTTGCCGCGTCGTCGAACTCTCGGCCAAGTTCGATCCCTCGCCCCTGCTGCCGCTGCTGGCCGGCGAAAGCTCGGTGCTGGTCGGTCAATCCGGCATGGGCAAATCGACCCTGACCAACGCTCTGGTACCGGGTGCCGCAGCGCCCACGCGCGAACTCTCCACCGCGCTCGACAGCGGCAAGCACACCACCACCTACGCCCGCCTCTACCATCTGCCCCACGGTGGCACGCTGATCGACAGCCCCGGCCTGCAGGAATTCGGCTTGAAGCACCTGACGCCGCAGGAAATCGAGTACGGCTTCGCCGAGTTCCGCCCCTTCCTCGGCCGCTGCCGCTTCCGCGATTGCCAGCACCAGGCCGAGCCCGGCTGCGCCATCAAGGAAGCCGTGGCCGCCGGTACCCTCCATCCACGCCGCCTCGAACACTTCCGCCAATTCATCTCGGAGAACCGCCATGGACCGTACTGAGCGCTTCTACAAGATAGACCAGATGATCCACGAACGCCGCCTGGTGTCCTTCGCCGACATGCTGACGGCATTGGAGGTGTCGCGCGCCACCCTCAAGCGCGACCTCGAATACATGCGCAACCGCCTCAACGCACCCATTGTCTGGGACCGCGATGCCGGTGGCTACCGCTTCGACACGCCGCACCCCGACGGCGGCGCCCAGTACGAACTGCCCGGCCTCTGGTTCAACTCCGGCGAAGTGCATGCACTGCTGACCATGCAGCACCTGCTGACCGACCTCGACCCCGGCGGCATCCTGACACCTCACATCCAGCCGCTGATCGCCCGGCTCAACGGCCTGCTCGGCAGCGCCGAAAACACCGCCGACGAAATCCGCCGCCGCGTGCTGATCGTCGGCCTCGGCCGCCGCGACCTCAAGCTCGCGCACTTCGAAAAGGTCGGCGCCGCGCTGCTACGCAGGAAGCGTCTGGCCATCACCTACTTCGCCCGCGGCAGCGGCCAGACCACCGAGCGCGAAGTCTCGCCGCAGCGCCTGGTGTATTACCGCGAGAACTGGTACCTCGACGCCTGGTGCCACCTGCGCAACGACATCCGCAACTTCGCTCTGGACTCGATCAAGCAGGCCAATGTCATCGAGCGCAAAGCGCGCGAAGTCTCGCGCCGCAGCATGGACGAAGTACTCGGCCCCGGCTATGGAATTTTCTCCGGGCGTTCCCTGCAACACGCCAGACTGCGTTTCACGGCCCAACGCGCGCGCTGGGTGGCGCAGGAAACCTGGCATCCGAAACAAAAGGGGCGGCACGAAGCAGACGGCTCCTGGCTGCTCGAATTTCCTTACGCCGACCACCGCGAACTGATCATGGACATCCTCAAGTTCGGCGCCGACGTCGAAGTGCTGGCACCGCCCGACCTCAGGCAACGCGTCGCTGACGAAGCCGCGCGCATGACGCTGCTGTATTCCGCTGTGCCGCAAACGGGGAAGAAAGCCAAGCCCTGATGCCCGCCAGCCTCGAAGGCCAGCTGCGCACGAAGGCGTAGCAGCGGCATTTCGGGCAGAGGTCCGCTTCACACCGTGATCCACCGGCAGGCGTGCGGCCGACACGGAAATAGCCTCTGCGATCAATACGGCCGGCTGCCCTTGGAGCGCTCGACATCCTCACTTTGCCCGCGGTGCCGGTCAGCCAGTTCCTCTGCAAACCGGCGGGTTTGCGCATCCTCGGCCGCAGCCGCCATGTCTTGAAAGAATGCCATGTCCCGCAACTCGGTAGATAGCGCTATATCCATGGCGTCGATCAAACCAACATCAGGCGCATCTTCCTTCAAGGTCCTATCAAACGCTTCGCTGACAACCTGGGACAATTCGGGCTGCGAAACTGCTCTTGCCCCTGCCCATTTTGCGATTGCCTCTACCTGCAGCCGGCGGAAATCGGCCATCCTGTAAAAGAAATCAGAGGCGCCGAGGTCGCGTTGAGCCAGCGCGATGCCAATGTATTTCCAGTAAAAGACTTCTGCATCCGATTCCCGCTTGGCGGCTTCGGCCAACAGTGCTGAAGTAATCATGATTAAGTCACTTATTGGTTGCTACCGGCCATCGGGATCCCGGTCAAGCGAACGCCGTATCCCATCTATCCATCAGCGGCCGATACTGGTAGCAAGTTAAAACCGAAATCGGGAAAAGGTCAATACAGCGCAGGTCATGGCGATGCTTTGCGCAGCCTGCGGAACGCCGGACGTCGCTGCCATGCAGGGCGGGGTCGCAGGCTCAGGTAAGATTCTTGCCCTGCGCATGCCCGTCGAACGACGCACGGCGACCTTGCCCGCAACATCCGGACTTTGAGGAAAATGACCATGGCGAATATTGCATTTCTCGGCACCGGCCTGCTCGGCGCCGCCTTCGCGGAAGCGGCGGCAAAACGCGGCGACAGCGTCACGGTGTGGAACCGCACGGCGGGCAAGGCCCAGGCCCTGGCCGCGTCCGGCATCGCGGTCGCAGCGACGCCGGCCGGGGCGGTGCGCGGCGTGTCCCGCGTGCATCTGACGCTCAAGGACGACGCCGTGGTTGACGCGATCATCGCGGCCTTGCGTCCGGGGCTTGCCGCCGGCGCCATCCTGATCGACCACAGCACCACCCTGCCTGCGCTTACTGCGCAGCGGTCGGCAGCGCTGGCGGCAGCGGGGTTGCAGTACCTGCACTGCCCCGTGTTCATGACACCGCTGATGGCGCGCAACGCCAAGGGCTCGATGCTGGCCGCCGGGCCGGCGACGGTGTTCGAGGCGGTCAGGGCGGATCTCGCCGCGATGACGGGGCGCCTCGAATACCAGGGCGAGCGCGGCGACCTCGCGGCGGCGAAAAAATTGTTCGGCAACGCGCTGATCCTGAGCCTGTCGGCGGCGATGGCCGACGTCCTGACCCTGGCCCGGGCCGGCGATGTGGCGGGGCAGGAGGCGATCAAGCTGATGGAATTGCTCGATCTCAACGGGATGGTGGCGACGCGCGGTGCCAACATGGCGCGCGGCGACTTCACGCCGAGCTTCGAACTGGCCATGGCGCGCAAGGACGTCCAGTTGATGCTGGAGATGGCCGGCGGGCGGCCTCTCGCCCTGCTGCCGGGCATTGCAGCGCGCATGGACCAGCTACTGGCCGCCGGCCATGGCGCCGATGACGTCAGCGTCATCGGCATCGATGCACTGACACGTTGAAGGCAAGGAAAAACCCATGGTGCTGCTCGAATTTTCCATGTCGCCCTTCGCCAGGGGCGCGAGCCTCAGTGCCTATGTCGCACGCTCGCTGGACATCATCGACAAGAGCGGCCTGCCCTATCAGCTGACGCCGATGGGCACCATCATCGAAGGCGAATGGGCCGAGGTGATGGCGGTGGTCAGTGCCTGCTTCGAGTCGATGCAGTCCGATTGCGAACGCATCAGCACGCAAATCAAGATCGACTACCGCGCCGGCCCCGGCGGGCGGATCAAGTCGAAGATCGATGCCGTCGAGCAACGCCTGGGACGCAAGCTGTCCACCTGAGTGCCGCCGCGGCGCAGGACAGCGTCGCCAACGCTCCGGCGCTCAACTACCGCTGCGGCCGCCCGCCCGCCGTGGCCCTGTTCAGCAGTTGAATGCCTGCGGCGAGAAGCCCCGGCGCACAGACACTGTGGCCTATCGCCAGCCAGAGATTGAAGCCGCTGACCACGGTCAGGCTGCCCAGTGCAAACTCGGCAAGCAACAGGACGATCAGCCACCTGCCTGCCACGCGAGTGGCACCGGCGTTTTGCGCTTGAACCCCGGCGATCCCCAGCAACAGCAGCGCAGCCGCCGCGCAGTAGCGGTGCAGCAGATGCAGCGTCACCCCGCCGGCGTCGCCCGGCAATGATGCCGCCGCGACAACGGCGAATGGATTGAGGGCGGTCCAGCCCTCCGCTGCCGGCCACCAGACACCGGCACAAGCCGGCGTCGAGGTGCATGAGACCGCGGCATAGCGGGCGCCGATCAAGGCCCCCAAAGCAATCGCCGCAGCCAGCGCGACAAGCCCTCCCCGCAGCGGCAAACCCGGGCGCGACAGATCCGGCCGGGGAGCGCCCGGCTCCGCCGCCAGCACCATCCGCCAGGACAGGGCAACCAGACCGAGACCGCCAAGCATGTTGACGAAACCGGCCCATACCCGGTGGGCATCGGAACTGAAGATCCCGACCAGGGTCAGCAGGATCATCAATGCCAGCAGCATTGCGGCGTAGCGCCCCAGCGGCTGAACCGGCGCGGGCCGCGCGCAATGCCAGGCGGCGAAGAACCCCAGCAGGAGCGCAAGCGATGCCGCAACGCGGTGCATGATGCGGACAGCGCCCGTGTGCGGATGCGGTCCGCCGGCCAGCAACTGGCCGTAGCAGTCGGGCCATCCGGCGCAGCCCAGGCCGGCTCCGGTCATGCGTATGTAGGCACTGATGACGACTATCAGGAATGACAAGACGGTAAGCAGCAGCGCCAGGTTTCTGATTCTCTTGAGACGGTCGCCCCGACTCGCCATGGCCGCGTCAATCATGCGCCTGCCGTGGCATCGGCCGGCACAGGTTGAGGGTCATCCGCAGGTCCGCCGGAAAGCGCGAGGAGTCCGGCAAGGTCCAGCGGCAAACGGGCGAAATCCATCATCGGCGCTCCATGTTGAATGAGTCCCTCACACGGCTCTACTATATCCCTTGGCCGGAATATTTATAGCTCATGTCATCGGCGCACCGCGCAGACCGGATATCTTTCAGGAAATCCGGCGCACACTGCAAGCAATTGGCGGCCCGCCCGGCCAAGATGGCAAACCCTGCGGAGAAAACCGATGCATGCCACCCTGCACCTGCTGAGCCATACCGACTTCCCGGCCCTGATGCGACGCTCCATCCAGACTCTGCAGTTGAACCTCGGCTACCGCTGCAACCAGAGTTGCCTGCACTGTCATGTCAACGCCGGGCCGGCGCGTACGGAAGAAATGACGGCCGAAACCGTCGACGCCGCGATCGACTTCCTTGCCGCCAACCCGGATGTCAATGCCATCGACCTCACCGGCGGCGCGCCCGAACTCAATCCGCAGTTCCGCCGCCTGGTGATCGCTGCCAGGGCGCGCGGCCTGCGCGTCATCGACCGCTGCAACCTGACCATTCTCGAGGAACCGGGCTTCGAGGACCTGGCCGGATTCCTCGCCGGCCACCACGTCGAGATCGTCGCCTCATTGCCTTGTTACCTCGAAGAAAACGTCGACAGGCAGCGCGGCAAGGGGGTTTTCGAGGCAAGCCTGCGCGGGCTCAAACAGCTCAATGCCCTGGGCTACGGACGGGAGGCAAGCGGGCTCAGCCTCAACCTCGTCTATAACCCCCAGGGCACCGCCCTGCCGCCGCCGCAGGCGGCACTGCAAACGGATTACAAGCAGCACCTCGGCGACCGCTACGGCATCGTTTTCAATCAGCTATTCACCCTCGCCAACATGCCCATACAGCGCTTCGGCAGCCTGCTGATCTCGAAAGGCCGGTTCAACAGCTACATGGACATGCTGCGCACCGCCCACCGGCACGAGAATCTGGAACAGGTGATGTGCCGCAACCTGATCAGCGTCGACTGGCAAGGCTATCTTTACGACTGCGACTTCAACCAGCAGCTTGGCCTGGGCTTGACCGAAACGGCCGGGAGGCGACTGCACATCACCAGCGCGACAACGGCCCTGCTGCAAAGCCTGCCGGTTCGCGTTGCCGATCACTGCTACGGCTGCAGCGCCGGCCAGGGTTCAAGCTGCGGCGGCGCCCTCGGTCATGAGACTTCGCCGGCGCCCAGTTGCAGCAATTGAGCGTCAGCCCGGGTCGTGCGGCAACAGCCTGGCCTTGAGGCACTCCGGGCAGAGACAGCTTGCCCCGGGAGAATCCGCGCTGCCTGTCGCCGGCACCGGCAGCAGGGGCGGCAGGCTCGCGCACCAGCACTCCTTGTCGCCGCCCTCCATGCCGCAGCGAAAGCGGGCGCCGCAGTGGGGGCAGACGTTGGTGGCATCCGGCTTGGTCTGACGATCCGGTTCCATGGGGCTCGCTTGAAAAATCGATGGAACGCATTGTCACCCACGATGACTAACAGCGGCAATCTGTAAAGAATATTCAAGCCGGACGGACCAAGCGGCACGTATCGACCCACAGGAGACAATGATGAACCGTCGCAACTGGATTTCACGCATTCCCGGACTCATGGCCGCATTCTCGCTGCCCGTCGCCTCTGCCGGCGCAGCGAGCGCATTTCCGCTGACTAGGAGCAAGCGCGAGTGGCAGGGGCAGCTGCCGGCAGACGCCTACCGCGTGCTGTTCGAAGAAGGCACGGAAATGGCCGGCAGCAGCGCGCTGAACGCCGAAAAGCGCGCCGGCACCTTTGTCTGTGCCGCCTGCAACCTGCCGCTGTTCGACAGCGCCCACAAGTACGAAAGCGGCACCGGCTGGCCGAGCTTCTGGCAGCCGCTGCCGGGTGGCATCGGCACGTCGACCGACTTCAAGCTGATCTACCCGCGCACCGAATATCACTGCTCGCGTTGTGGCGGGCACCAGGGCCACGTCTTCAACGACGGCCCGCAACCCACGGGCAAGCGCTACTGCAATAATGGCGTCGCCTTGAAGTTCGTCCTGCAGGGCGAAACCCTTCCAGCACTGAGGACATAGCCGTGAAATTCCTGATGCGGACGATCTGGCTCTGCGCCTTCCTTGCCAGCGCCGCCCATGCCGACACGCCGGCGGCACCGGCCGTGGTGCCGCCGGGCAGCGCCACGGCGATTTTCGCCGGCGGCTGTTTCTGGTGCATCGAAAAGGACTTCGAGGCGCTGCCCGGCGTCGTCGAAGTGGAATCCGGCTATACCGGCGGCAGGACGGCCAACCCGAACTACGAGCAGGTCAGCGCCGGCGGCACCGGGCACGCCGAAGCGGTGCGGGTGATCTACGACCCGCGCAAAGTCAGCTATCCGCAACTGCTCGACTATTTCTGGCGGCACATCGACCCCACGGTCAAGGACCGGCAGTTCTGCGACACCGGCAGCCAGTACCGCAGCGCCATCTACTGGCAGAACGAGGCCGAGCGCAAGGCCGCCGAGGCCAGCCGCGACGCGCTGCTGAAGAGCGGCAAGTTCAAGCTTATCCACACCGAACTGGCCCCTGCCGGCGCCTTCTGGCTGGCCGAGAACTACCACCAGGACTACTACAGGAAGAACCCGATCCGCTACAGCTACTACCGCAAATCCTGCGGCAGGGACGCACGGGTGGAAGAAGTCTGGGGCAGCAAGTGAGCATGCCACACGCATGAGCCGGCGGCGCCTGCTCCTGCTCCTCGCGCTGCTGGCGGCCGTCGCCGCCTTCGTCGCGCTCGACCTCGGCCGTTACCTCAGCCTCGACTACTTCAAGGACAAGCAGGCGGCGATCGAGGCCTGGCGCGCGGCGAATCCGGCCATGGCGGCGCTGGCATTCTTCCTCCTCTATGTCGCGGTCACCGGCCTGTCGCTGCCCGGCGCGACGCTGATGACGCTCGCCGCCGGCGCAATTTTCGGCCTGCTGGCGGGCACCATCCTGGTGTCGTTCGCCTCCAGCATCGGCGCCACGCTGGCCTTTCTCGCTTCGCGCTTCCTGTTGCGCGACTGGGTACAGCAACGCTTCGGCGACCGGCTGCGGGCGATCAATTCCGGCGTCGAGCAGCAAGGCGGCTTCTACCTGTTCACCCTGCGCCTGGTGCCGGCCTTCCCCTTCTTCATGATCAACCTGCTGCTGGGCCTGACGCCGATGCGCACCGGAACCTTCTACCGGGTCAGCCAGGTCGGCATGCTCGCCGGCACCGTCGTGTATGTGAATGCCGGCACGCAACTCTCCCGCATCGACAGCCTGGCGGGCATCCTGTCGCCGGCGCTGATCGCCTCATTCACCCTGCTCGGCATCTTCCCGCTGATCGCCAGGAGGATCGTCGGGATGATCCAGACGCGTCGCATTTATGCCGGCTGGAACAGGCCGCCGCGCTTCCAGCGCAACCTGATTGTCATCGGCGGCGGCAGCGCCGGCCTGGTCACCGCCTACATTGCTGCGGCAGTCAGATCCGAAGTCACGCTGATCGAGCAGCACAAGCTGGGGGGCGACTGCCTGAACACCGGCTGCGTGCCGTCCAAGGCCCTGATCCGCTCGGCCCGGCTGCTGTCGCAGATGCGGCACTCGAAGGAATTCGGCATCCGCTCGGCGCAGGCAGACTTCGACTTCGCCGAGGTCATGGAGCGCGTTCAGCGCGTGGTGCAGACGGTCGAACCCCACGATTCCGCCGCGCGCTACACCGCGCTGGGCGTCGAGGTGATCGAAGGCAAGGCAAAAATCGTCTCGCCCTGGGAAGTCGAGGTGGTCGACAAGGACGGTCGCAGCCGGCGCCTGAGCACGCGCAGCATCGTGATCGCGGCCGGTGCCCGGCCCTTGGTGCCGCCGATACCCGGCATCGACGCGGTCGGCTATCTGACCTCGGACACCGTCTGGGCGCTGCGCGAGTTGCCGCGGCGGCTGCTCGTCCTCGGCGGCGGCCCCATCGGCTGCGAACTGGCCCAGGCCTTCGCCCGCTTCGGCGCCCGGGTTACTCAAGTGGAAATGGCGCCGCGCCTGCTGATGAGGGAAGACCCGGATGTCTCCGCGCTCGTCCTGCAGCGCTTCCGCGACGAGGGCATCAGCGTGCTGCTCGAACATCGCGCCAGACAGTTCGTCATCGAAAACGGCGAGAAAATTCTGATCGCCGAACATCGCGGCGCCGACATCCGCGTTCCCTTCGACGCCGTGCTGGTGGCCGTCGGCCGTGTCGCCAACCTCAAGGGCTACGGACTGGAGGAACTCGGCATTGCCACCGGACGCACCATCGAGACCAACGAGTTCCTGCAGACCAAGTACCCCAACATCTATGCCGCGGGCGATGTCGCCGGCCCCTATCAATTCACCCACACGGCGGCGCATCAGGCCTGGTATGCCGCCGTCAATGCCCTGTCCGATCCCTTCGCCAGGTTCCGCGCCGACTATTCCGTGATCCCCCGGGCCACGTTTGTCGACCCCGAAGTGGCGTGCGTCGGGCTCAACCAAAGCGAGGCGACGGAGCGCGGCATCGCTCACGAAATCACGGTCTACGCCATGGACGACCTCGACCGCGCGATTGCCGACGGCGAGGCGCATGGCTTCGTCAAGGTGCTGACCGTGCCGGGCAAGGACAGGATACTGGGCGTCACCATCGTCGGCGAACATGCCGCCGACCTGTTGGCCGAATTCGTCCTGGCCATGCGCCACGGGCTCGGCCTGAACAAGCTGCTCGGCACCATCCACATCTACCCGACGCTGGCCGAGGCCAACAAGTTCGCCGCCGGCGCCTGGAAGAAGGCGCATGCGCCGCAGAAGCTTCTGACCTGGGCGGCCCGCTTTCATGCCTGGCGGCGCGGATAAGACATGAGGGCTGATCTGTCCATCATCATGCCGGTGCTCGACGAAGCGCCGCAGATCGTCGAGCACCTCCTGCGGCTGCAGGCATGGCGGGCGAAGGGCGTGGAACTGATCGTGGTCGATGGCGGCAGCAGCGACGGCACGCCGGCCCTGGCCGGCCCGCTGGCCGATCGCGTACTGACCGCGCCGCGCGGTCGTGCCGCACAGATGAATGCCGGCGCCGCCGCCGGCCAGGCCGCAGTCCTGCTCTTCCTCCACGCCGACACGACGCTTCCCGCCAACGCGGTGACGGCGCTGCGAACGGCCATGGACGACGGCGCCGCATGGGGACGCTTTGATGTCCGCATCGACGGCCGCCAGCCCTTGCTGCGCCTCGTCGAAGGCCTGATGAACCTGCGCTCGCGCCTGACCGGCATCGCCACCGGCGATCAGGCCATCTTCGTCCGACGCGAGGCATTCGATCTCGTCGGCGGTTACGCCGATCTGCCGCTGATGGAGGACATTGCGCTGTCCGCCGCGCTGAAGAAACTGGCAGCGCCCGCCTGCCTGCATGAAACGGTGCTCACTTCAGGCAGGCGCTGGGAGCGGCACGGCGTGCTGCGCACCATCGTGCTGATGTGGTGGCTGCGCGCCGCCTACTTTCTCGGCGCCGACCCGGCGCGACTGGCACGACGTTATGGCTACCTGCCGCGTGCCGGCTGAATCCATCGAAATCGCAGTCATGGCCAAGGCGCCCGTTTCCGGCTACGCCAAGACCCGGTTGATCCCGACGCTGGGCGCGGCCGCCGCGGCGCGCCTGCACCGGCAACTGACCCTGCGCACGCTCGCCACCATCCATGCCGCTGGCATCGGCGCGACGACAGTCTGGTGCGCGCCCGACGCCGGACACCGGTTCTTTCGTGCCTTGCGACAACGCTGCGGACTCCCCTTGCGCGCCCAAGCCGATGGCGATATCGGTCAGCGCATGGCTCACGTCTTTGCCGCCGGCGGCGGGCAGCCGCTGCTGCTGGTCGGCACCGACTGCCCGGCCCTGAACGCCGGCCATCTGCGGCAGGCCGCCGCCGCCCTGCGTTGCGTCGATGCCGTTTTCATAAGCACCGAGGACGGCGGCTACTGCCTGGTCGGACTGCAACAACCGGCCCCGGAACTGTTCGACGACATCGCCTGGAGCACCGCCGAGGTCATGGCCCGGACCCGCGACCGGCTGGCGCGGCTCGGGCTGAGCTGGAAAGAAGTGGCGATGCTCTGGGATGTCGATCGGCCGGAGGACGTGGCGCGCTGGCAAGCCCTGCGGCAACAGGAGGCCGACGCATGACGCGCCTGCTCCTGATCGGCGGCGGCCATGCCCACGTCCATGTGCTGGCAGCGCTGGCGGCGAAGCCCATGGCCGATACCGACGTCACGCTGCTGTCGCCGTATTCCCGCCAGATTTATTCGGGCATGCTGCCCGGCTGGATCGAAGGCCGCTACGCCATTGAAGACTGCTGCCTGGCGCTCGACCTGCTGGCGCAGCGTGCCGGCGTCCGCCTGGCGCAGAGCGCCTGCGACGAACTCGATCTCGAAGCACGGCAGGTGCTCTGCGCCAACGGCGACAGCATCCCGTTCGACCATGTTTCGATCGACAGCGGCCCCGTCGCCCATCCGGATGACCTGCCCGGCGCGCTCGAACACGCCTTGCCTGTGCGACCCATCGAAGGCTTTGTCGCTGCCTGGCCCGGCCTGCTGGAGCGGGCGCGGCAATCCGAGTTGAAGCTGGCGATCGTCGGCGACGGCGCTGCGGCGGTCGAACTGGCCTTTGCCATGCAGGCCCGTTTTGCTGCCGAAGGGCTGGACCATGCGCGCCTCGCCCTTATCGGCGGCAACCACCGGCCGTTGGCCTGCTTTCCCCTTGCGTTGCGCCGCAAGGCAATGCAACTGCTCGCGGCGAAGGGCATCGCGCACCAGGCAGGCCGGCGCGCAGTCGCCGTGACGCCAGATCATGTCCAACTCGACGACGGCTCACAACTCGCCGCCGATGCCGTGCTGGTCGCCACTGGCGCGGCGGCGCCTTCCTGGCCGGCGCACAGCGGACTGGCCACGGACAGTGACGGCTTCATCCGCGTCAACCGGATGCTGCAGAGCCTCTCCCACCCCTTTGTGTTCGCCGCCGGCGATGTCGCCGCCTACAGCGACGCCCGCCCCAAGTCAGGCGTGTTTGCCGTGCGCGCCGGGCCGCCTCTGGCTGCAAACCTGCGCGCCCTTCGCTGCGGACAGGCCCTGCACGAATGGCTGCCGCAAAAGCGCGCGCTCTACCTGATCAGTACCGGCAACGGCAATGCCCTGGCGTCATGGGGCGGCTTCAGCGCATCCGGCGCCTGGGCATGGCGCTGGAAGGACAGGATAGACCGGCGCTTCATGGCGCAATTCGGGGCCTGAGAACCCCTCAAGGCAACCCGGCCGCTTTCAGGATGGCACGCACGAAGTTACGAGTGTGGGCGCCGAAATTGCCCATCAGGTCGGCAACTTCATGGTCCAGTTCGGCGCGTCGGGCAGGATCCCGGTGCGACAGTTCGGCCAGCAGGTCGAGCCTGTCGCCTTGTACGCCGAAGTCATAGTCCGGATCCGCCACATAGCCCTTGGGCATGGTTGCCATCAGCAACGCCGCCAGGCCCGGGCCATGCGCATGGGCCTGGCGCGCGACGACATCCCTGAGGTAGGCATCCGACCAGGCGGGATAGGATGCATCGCGCACATCGCTGCGCAGGGCAAGAACGACGGGGCTGTCCAGTCTCGCCTGCGCCGCACTCTGCAACAGTTGCAACTGGTAGCGCTCAAGTGCCAGATGACGGTTGGAGAGCAGAACGGTGAGATTGCGCTTCATTGCCGGCAGACCGGCCAGCGCCAGGATGTTTGCCGTGATCAGCCCCACGGCGGACTCGCCGGGCGCGAGACTGGCGTGATACGGCTGCGTCAGGTCCTGCACGTAATGCAGCGCAAGCCCGGTAAAGCGCCAGCCCCAGTAGGCATGTCCGGTACGGAAGGCGAGGACGGCCAGGGTCGAGTACTGGTGCGCACGCAACAGCGGAAATGTCCGCCGGAGGAAGGGCGCGGCCTGGTAGATCACGCTGCTTTCGTGAAAGAAACCCATGTGAAACGGCGCCTGGGTGGCAAACGCCAGTGCCGGATTGCCGAACGGCAGAGGGCCGAAGCCGTAGGTCTTGCCCCATGCGCCGGGACTGTCCTGCCAGCAGTTGATGTCGAGGCCGTAGTCCGGTTCATCGGTAGCGGATGCGACCACCTCCAGCGCCGGGACGCGTTCGCCCGGCGCCAGCGCGACGAAGCGCGGGAAGAAGCCGGCGGGCTGCGGCAAGCTGCTCGCGGCCGCGAAGGGCAGCGCTCTGCGCTGCGGCACCGCCTCCTGCCCGTCCGGCTGGAGGTAGAGCGCAAAGCGGCTGTCCTGCGCGATGCGCAGTGCCCGGAAAAACGCCATCCTTCTGGCCGCATCCGGGGCCCCCGCCTCCGGCCTGAAATCGAGCGCCGACGGCCGCGGCGGATAGGCGTCGATATTGGCCCGCGCCCAGACTTCCTGCCCGGCCAGGAGTTGCGCAACGGCTTTTTCTTCCGCCTTGAGGAAGGCGTCGAGGGCTTCCGCTTGCACCGGCGGCGCTGCGGCAATCTCTGGCATACGCTCGAAGGCGCGGTAGGCCGGCAAGCTGTGGTTTTCCCAGGCGCCGGCCTCGCCAACAGGCATCCCGCAAAAACACAGGAACACGAGCGCCGACCGCGCGGCGGCCTCGATGATCCGGATCACTGCCCGTGCCGCCATGGATGGCACCGCGCGTTGCCTGCACTCAGAGCTTGAATTGCCCCATGGATTGCTTCAGGTCTGCCGCCAGGCGCTCGAGTTCATCAGCGGACACGGAAACATCCTTGACGACGGCGCTGGTTTCCTCCGTCATCCGGGCGATTCCCTCGACATTCCTGGCAATCAGGTGACTGGTTGCGCTTTGCTCCTTCAGCGACGCAGAGATGTCATCCACCGCAGCGAGGACCTGCTGCACGGCACCCTGGATCTTTCCCATCGAGTCGCCGGCACGGCCGACCATGCGAACCCCGTCATTGACGCGCACCAGGCCCGTCGACATGCCCTCTACCGCTTCGCTGGTACCGCTCTGGATGGTCTCGATCATCGACGATATCTCCCGCGTCGACAGGGCTGTCCGCTCGGCCAGCTTTCTTACCTCGTCGGCAACGACGGCGAAGCCGCGCCCCTGTTCCCCGGCGCGGGCGGCCTCGATGGCGGCGTTCAAGGCCAGCAGATTGGTCTGTTCCGCGATCTCCTTGATGACCTGGACGATATTGGATATCTCGTGCGATTTTTCACCCAGCGAGGTGATTTCTCCGGATGAGGTGGTGACGGCTGCAGAGATCTTGTCCATCTCGGCGACCACTTCCTGCGCCACGCCCGATCCTTCCTTGGCCAGTACGCCGGTCGCCGACGCATGCTTCTGCGCATCATCGGCATTTTGCGCGATCTGCCCGATGCAGACGGTCATTTCCTCAACCGCGGCCGCGGTCGACGAGGACGCATCGCTCTGACGCTCCGACGCCTTCTGCACTTGATGCGCGGCAGTCGCCAGGCGGTGGGATGACTGCGCCAGCCGGTCGGCCGTCTGCAGTATTCCGCCAACAATGTCCCTCAGGCCGGCTTGCATCTGCTTCATCGCCGCCAACAGGCTGCTGCGGTCACCGCTGCCGGTTGCGATGTCGCGCGACAGGTTGCCCGCGGCGATCTGGCGCACGATGTCGATGACATAGGCCGGCTCGCCGCCGAGCTGACTCAGCAGCCGGCGCACGATCAAGCCTATGACCAGAAACAATATGACTTGCAGGACTCCCTGGCCGACCCAGATCAAGGTATCGACGTTGCGGATGATGGCCATGTCGTCCTTGACGTCGATGATGACACTGGCCGCGCCGAGCACCGTACCCTCTTCCACCCCATGGCATTTGAGGCAATCGATGGTGCGGAAATTCTTCCTGGCGATGAAGGGCACCACCGTTCTGAACCCGGCATCACCGTTGTCGCCCCGGATCAACCTGGACTCGGTCTTGCCGCTGGCGAGGACGCTGCGGTCCATTTCGTCGACCGGATACTCCTCGGCAAGGCCAGCCGGAAACTCGGTGTCAAGTTGCTTGGCGCGGAAAGCCCGCATTTCCTTGACCGTTTCCGAAGCGCCCATCTTCTTCAGAAAGGATATGCGGGCCGTCTTGTTGCTGATGACTTCGCTGTCGCCCGCCTTGATGACCATCAAGGTATTCAAGCCGTTGATGGCGCCGTCCGCCACCGCTATGGCACGCTGTTCGGCGGCGTTGAGGACCTGGTGCTCGAACCGGTAGAGGATCCATTGCTGGGCCGCGAGAAGAATGACAATCAGGAATCCCTGAATGAGAATCTGCAATTTCAACTGCAGTCCGAGCTTGCCCCACCAACCTGATATTGCGTTCATTTCACTACCTTCCACAGAAGCATTGGACAGCGCAGCCTTGCCGGGCATTTTTGACCGCATTCAATCTTAGAACAAAGTCATACGGCAGTATATCAGCCCGGATGACGAGCGGATGCCTGCCCCGGCGGGAAACAGGCCGCGGGCGCCACCCCGCCGGCAAGCACGGCGCGCTGCTGAAATCGATATGCAGACATCCGTGCGCAGCGGGAGTCGAAACGGACAGAAAGGCTTTTTCATGACACACTTGGCGGATTAATCAGGCCGTGCAGTTTCAATCTGCCGCGCGCCTGCCAACGCATTTTTTCCGAATTGGTCCGATGAACTCAAGTCACTCCGGAAACACGCCCCGGCCGAAGACGGCTTTTGCGGGGCTTGCTCCTTTTCTGCGCATGAGCATTGCCGGCACCGACCTGTCGCCGGTCGCCCGGGAGATGCTGGCGCGGGCCACCGATGATGCCGACGACGCCAACCTGTGGATGAACCTGTCCATCGCCATGCTGTGCCTCGGTCAGCGCGATCTCGGCTTGGCCATGCAGAGCCAGGCCCTGGCGCTGAAGCGGATCTACCACCTCGCCGCCGCAGTACAACCGGCAAGATGCCGCTTGCTGATGCTCATGGTGCCGGGCGACCTGGCAGCCAATACGCCGCTCGAATGCCTGCTGGAAAACAGCGACATCGACCTCGACTTCTATTACGTGACCCCCGGCAACCCCCTGGCCTTGCCGGTTCCCGAACACGACGCCCTGATCGTCGCCATCAGCGAGGCCGACGAGAACCACGAACTCCTGGCCACGCTCGAGCAGGCGCTGAGCGCCTGGCCGAAGCCCGTCATCAATGCGCCGCGGCATATCCCGGCAGTCGGCCGCGCCGCCGCCAGTTCGCTCCTGCAAGATGCACCGGGCGTGCTGATTCCCGCAACCCATCGCGCTTCCCGCTCCTTGCTGCAGGACATTGCCAGCGGCGCGAAACGCCTGTCCGAACTGTTCGAGGACTGTGATTTCCCGCTCATTCTGCGTCCGGTCGGCTCCCACGCCGGACGCGATCTTGACAAGATCGACGGTCCGCAGGGCATCGCCGGCTATCTTTCCCGCGTTGATGAGGCGGAATTCTTTCTGTCCCGCTTCATCGACTACAGCGGCAGTGACGGACTGTTCAGAAAGATGCGGGTCGCCCTGATCGGCGGCAGGCCGTTTGCCTGCCACATGGCCGTCTCATCCCACTGGATGATCCATTACGTGAATGCGGGGATGTACGAAGAGGCGCGAAAGAGAGAAGAGGAAGCCTCCTTCATGGCGAATTTCGACGATTTCGTCCGGCGCCATCGATCGGCACTGGATGCCGTCTGGCAGCGCACGCAGCTTGACTACCTGTGCATTGATTGCGCGCAGACCGCCGACGGGCAACTGCTGATATTTGAAATCGACCATGCCATGGTAGTCCATGCCATGGATCCGGAAGAAAAGTTTCCCTACAAGCAGGTGCATATGCTGAAGGTCAAGGACGCGTTTCGCGATTTCCTCTTCAAACTGACCGATCAACCCGCAACTTCAGCCGATGCGTGAGCGTGCCATGTCACCGCACTCGCCGGGGCGTCCGCAAAACCGCCTGAATTTTTCCGGCGGACCCGGCGCATTGCCTGCGAGCGTATTGCTGCAGGTTCAGCAGGCGATTGCCGAGGTGCCCGAAACCGGCCTCTCGATCCTCGGCATCAGCCACCGCTCGGACTGGTTTGCCGCAGTGATCAGCGAGCTTGAAACCAATATCCGGACGCTGCTGGGGCTGTCCGCCGACTATCACGTACTGTTGTTGCAAGGCGGGGCGACGCAGCAGTTCTCCATGGTGCCGATGAGCCTGCTGCACGGAAAAACGCGTCCGGCGGAATACCTGCATACCGGCTACTGGAGCGGCAAGTCGCTTCCCGAAGCCAGGCGTGAAGGACCGCTGCGCGTCGTCTGGAGCGGCGAGGCGGGCGGCTTCAGGCGCCTGCCGGGCGACGACGAACTGCCCTTCTCCGCCGACGCCGCCTATCTCCACTACGTTTCCAATGAAACGGTCGAGGGACTGCAGTTCCATCGGGTTCTCGGCCGCGACGATGTTCCCCGTGTCTGCGACATGTCGTCCGACTTCCTCTCCAGGCCGTGCGAAGCATCGCGGTTTTCCCTGATCTATGCCCATGCCCAGAAGAATATCGGGCCGGCCGGGGTGACCGTCGTTCTGCTGCGCGACGAGGTGCTACGGAATGCGCCTGACGATCTGCCGGGTTTTCTCGATTACCGCAGCCATATCGAGACACATTCCAACTTCAACACGCCGCCGGTGCTGGCGATCTATGTGGTCCTGCTGGTTACGCGCTGGCTGATCGACGACATCGGCGGTGTGGCGCGGATGGACCAGATCAACCGGCAGAAGGCGGAACTGCTGTATCGCCTGCTGGACGGCAGCCATGGTTTCTACCGGGGCCGGGCCGCGGCCCGGGACCGCTCCATGATGAACGTAGCGTTCAATCTCGGATCCCCGGCGCTGGAACAACAATTTCTGGCCGAGGCGCTGGCGGCAGGATTTTCCGGACTCCCGGGCCATCGGGCAATCGGCGGGGTGCGGGCTTCGATCTACAACGGACTGACCTTGGCGGCGGTTGAGGAACTAGCTGTTTTCATGGAAGATTTCCAGCGCAGACACGACTAGGATCGGGTTCAGCAGTCACGACCGAGCCGGATTTGCATTTATTTACAATCAAGCCCTCAAGTTGCGCCTAAAGCCGCCGTAAATGATGGACGTAACCCGGGTAAGTTCGCCCGGCAATGGGATAGGGTCATGAATACCTGCAATAAGGGGAAGCCGTTATGAACAACATTTCCTCAACCACCGGTGCGGCACCGCCGATACCGGATCAACGCCAGGCCTCATCCGCCGCTCAAGCGACTGTGCCGGTGAAGGCCGCTACCGCTGCCACCGGCCAGCCACCGGTCGCAGCCGCCGCTCAAGCCGCAAAACCGCAACCGAGCGCGGAAGAGCTGCAGCGCATCACCGGAGAACTGCAGCGCCGGGTCAGCGCCGTCGCGCCCGAACTGAGCTTCTCCGTCGATGAAAGCAGCGGTCGGCCGATCGTCAAGATCACCGACCCGGTGACCAAGGAAGTCATTCAGCAGATTCCGTCGGAGGAGATGCTGCAAATCGACAAGGCCCTGGACAAGTTCCAGCAGGGCTTGTTGCTCAACCGCAAAGCGTGACCGCTTCATAACGCAAAGGAAACATCATGAACGCAATCGGATCCATCAGCAGCGGCAACAGCAGCACGGCAGCACAGGCCACGCAACGCGCACCGGAGGCTGCCGAAGTCAAGGGCGCGCCTGAAAAAGACGGCAATGCGGATGATGGCGCAAGCAAGACGGTCAAAGCGCCGGCCCCCACCGTAAATATGAACGGGCAGAAAATCGGCCAGTTGATCAACGTCGCGGCTTAAAGTCTCCTGCGGCGGGACGCAGCACGTGTCGGCATGCCTTGGCGGCATGGCCGGCTGCCTTCAGCAAAAATCCCGGCTCGTCGTCACCAGGCGCCCGAGCAGTTCGCTGTGATCGAACAGACGTTTGGCAAGCAGATGCACCACGGCATGTTCGCCCTCGCCCTGGCGCTGCAACTGCCCGGCGACGCCCAGTAGCCGGCTGCCGAGCAGGATCCGGCGTTGGCGCAGCGCAAGGTCCTGGAACACCACGACATTGGCGAAACCGGTTTCATCCTCCAGCGTGACGAAAATGACGCCGCCGGCCGTTCCCGGCCGCTGGCGGCAGGTGACGATGCCGGCGCAGCGCAGCAGCGCGTTGTTGCCGCCCTCGCGCAGGGCACTGGCCGGCAGGTAGCGCTTCGCCGCCAGTGTGGCGCGCAACAGCGCCAGCGGATGGCGGCCGAGACTGAGGCCGAGACTGCGGTAGTCGGCGGCGATGTCCTCGCCCTCGCGCGGCGCGGCGAAATTCACCGCCTCTTCGCGCGGCGCAATGCCGGCAAAAAGGTCGCGCTGCAGAGGAATCGCTGCCGCCGCCCAGGCCGCCTGACGCCGATGCCCGGCCAGATGCGCCAGGGCGCCGGCGCCGGCCAGCGCATCGAGATCGGCGCAGCCAAGTTCCGCGCGCCGGGCCAGATCGGCCAGATCGGCAAAAGGCGCCTGCGCTCTCGCCGCGACGATGCGGCTGCCCGCCGCCGCAGGAAAGTTGCCTACCTGATGCAGCCCGAGACGCACGGCGGACATGCCTTCAGCTTCCAGAGTGCTCTCCCGCTCGCTCACGGTGACATCCACCGGCCGCACTTCGACGCCGTGACGGCGCGCGTCCTGCACCAGTTGCGAGGCGGAATAGAAACCCATGGGTTGCGAGTTCAGCAGCCCGAGCAGAAAAGCGGCCGGCTCATGGCGCTTGAGCCAGGCCGAGACATAGACCAGCAGGGCGAAACTTGCCGCGTGCGATTCGGGAAAGCCGTAGTCGCCGAAACCTTCGATCTGGCGATACAGCGCTTCGGCGAACTCGTCGGTGTAGCCGCGTTCGCGCATGCCGCCGAGCAGCTTGTCGCGGAAAGGCCCGAGCCCGCCCTTGCGCTTCCACGCCGCCATCGCCCGGCGCAACTGATCGGCTTCGCCCGCCGTGAAACCGGCGGCGACGATGGCGATCTGCATCGCCTGCTCCTGGAAAATCGGGATGCCCAGGGTGCGTTCGAGTACGCCGCGCACCGCCTCGCTCGGGTAGCTGACCGGCTCCAGCCCCTGCCGCCGCCTGAGATACGGATGCACCATGTTGCCCTGGATCGGCCCCGGCCGCACCAACGCCACTTCGATCACCAGGTCGTAGTAGCAGGCCGGCTTGAGGCGCGGCAGCATGGCCATCTGCGCCCGCGACTCGATCTGGAACACGCCGACGGTATCGGCGCGCGACACCATGGCGTAGGTGGCGGCATCCTCGGCCGGCACATCGGCCAAAGCGAACGGCCGGCCATGCCGCAGCGCCACGGCGGCCAACATGCGGCGGATGGCGCTCAACATGCCCAGTGCCAGCACGTCGACCTTCATCAGGCCCAGCGCGTCGATGTCGTCCTTGTCCCACTGGATCACCGTGCGCTCCGGCATCGCGGCGTTTTCCACCGGCACCAGGCGGTCGAGGCGCGAGCGGGCGATAACGAAGCCGCCGACGTGCTGCGACAGATGGCGCGGAAAACCCCGGAGCATTCCGGCGATCGCCAGCCAGCGCTGGACGGCGGGAGCGGCCGGGTCGAGCCCGACCTCGGCGAAACGCTGCGGCAGTTCCTCGCGCTTTTCCCACCAGGCCAGGTTGCCGGCCAGGCGGTCGATCGCCGCCGGCGCGAAACCCAGCGCCCGCCCGGCGTCGCGCAGGGAGCCGCGAGTCCGCCAGGTGATCACCGCCGCGGCCAGCGCCGCGCGTTCGCGGCCGTACCTGGCATAGATGTACTGGATCACTTCCTCGCGCCGCTGATGCTCGAAGTCGACGTCGATGTCAGGCGGCTCGTTGCGCTCCTTCGACACGAAGCGCTCGAACAGCATCGCGGCTCGCGCCGGATCGACCTCGGTGATGAAAAGCGCATAGCACACCGCCGAGTTCGCCGCCGAGCCGCGCCCCTGGCACAGGATGCCCCGTCCGCGGGCCCAGGCGACGATGTCGTGAACCGTCAGAAAATACGGCGCATAAACCATCTCCTCGATCAGCCGCAGTTCGTGTTCGACCTGCGCCTGCACCTTGCCCGGCACGCCGGCCGGATAGCGTCGGGCGAGACCGTCCCGGGTCAGCTGCCGCAGCCAGGAGTCGGGTGTCTGGCCCGCCGGTACGACTTCCTCCGGATACTCGTAGCGCAGTTCGTCGAAGGAAAACGTGCAGCGCGCGGCGATCTTCAGCGTCTCGGCCAGCAGTTCCGGCGGATACAGGCGCGCCAGAGCCAGCCGCGAACGCAGGTGGCGCTCAGCGTTGGCAAACAGTGCCTGCCCGGCTTCCGCCACAGTGGTGTTCAGGCGCAAGGCGGCGAGCACGTCCTGCAGGGGACGCCGCGAGCGCGCATGCATATGCACGTCGCCGGCGGCGACCAGAGGCAGATGCGTCGTCGTCGCCAACTGGCGCAACTGCGCCAGGCGTTCGTGGTCATCGGGCCGCAAATGCCGCTCGAAGGCGATCCAGGCGCGGCCGGCGAAATGTTCGGCCAGCCAGATCGCATCGGCAGCATCGGGTTGCGCGGCGGGAAGCCACAAGGCCAGGCAATCCGGCACGCCGCCGCCATCCCATCCGGCGAGATCGTTGCGCGTCAGGCAATACGTCCCCTTCGCCGCGCGCCGGCGGCCGAGGGTCACCAGCGCCGAGAGATTTCCGTAGCCGGCACGATTGCACGCCAGCAGCACCAGCTTCATGCCGCAGGCGAGCTGCAGCTCGGTGCCGTGGATCAGATGCAGCGCGGCATCCCGCGCCGCCAGGTGCGCCCGCACACTGCCGGCGAAGCTGCATTCGTCGGTGATCGCCAGTGCCGCATAACCCAGCTGCGCGGCCCGCGCCACCAGTTCCGCGGCGTGCGACGCCCCGCGCAGAAAACTGAAGTTGGAAAGGCAGTGGAGTTCGGCGTAGGGCGGCAGGGATGACATGGCTCGGCTGACAACTGTGTTTATATACAGTGTAGCGCAAACCCGCGTATTTTCCGGCCCGCGAGAGGGCGTGCCTGCCTGTCAAGCGCGATGCCGGCTACGGCATATTCACCCAGAACCCTGTTGTCGAAGAAAGCGTGCCGGCGGGTGTGCCTGGCAGGGTCGAAAAATCGAGATAGTTCCTGCTGCCGAGATAACTCGTCAAGCCGCCGCTGTTGACCAGACTCGGAGCCCAAAAATACCATTTCTGTGCCGTTGCGTCCCAGGCCCACAGGGTGGTGAGGTTGCTGTAAACCTGACCGGCCACAGGCGGCGCGGAATTGGCGTTGGCAATGGCGGCATCGAACTGCGCCGGCGTCGGGCGGTCTCCGCTACCGATCAGGCTCCAGCCGGATGGCAAGGCATGAGTTCCGCCGGGAGTCGCCGGGCTCGATACCGCCGGCTTGAAGCTCGACGATTGCACGGCGCTTGCCGATGGCAGCGGCACCGAGAATGCCGTAGCAGCATTTACCCAGAAGCCCTCGCCGGCATTGATGACGGCAAGGCTGCTATAGCCCTTGCTGTCAGCGTAGGCGGCACCCCCGTCAGTATGAGCCGGGGTGTAGAAGGCCCAGTTCGAGCTGCCCGGAAGCCACTTCCATACGGATGCGACCTTGCTGGAATCGTTGAACGTGCCGGCTACCGTGATTGGCGCTTCGACGCCGTTGCCGACGAGATTCCAGCCGCGAACAAAGGCGAACGCTGCCGGGGCACTCTGTACAGCGCTGTCTACCGCTGCCGCCGCATCGAGCATGCCGGCGCCGCAGGTCGACGTGGTGCAGTAGCACTCCAGTTGCTCGCGACTGCCCGGTGCGCGGCAATTCCTCACCGTTGCGGCCGCACCGCTGGTCGGAAAAGCGCGCGCAGATTTGACCAGCATGTCCTTGACTTGCGCCGGTGTCAGCGTCGGATTGACCGACATCATCAGAGCGACGGTGCCGGCGACGAGTGGTGCGGCGAAGCTTGTGCCGATGCTGTAGTTGAAGCCGTCGGTATAGCCCGATGCCACCGGCACGGTAAGACCCGTATTGGTTGCGGCGAGTATCGGATACAGGCAGGCGGCTCCCGCCGCCGTATCGACACAGTTGCCGCCAGGCGCGCTGATGCTGATCTCCGGCCCGATATCCGAGAATCCGACCTTGGTGCCGATGTGGCGCACACCCGCCACGGCGATTACGCCCGGACAGTTGGCCGGTGCTGTAACGGCAAGGCCGGAGGTGTTCCCCGCGGATATCACGATCACCGCCGGATTCTGTTTGCCGGTGATGGAGTTGATCGCATCGATGTAGCTCTGAGGGCACGGCTCCGTGCTGCCCAGGCTCATGTTGATGACGCGGGCAGGGCTCGGATTGAGCGGAACGCCGGGAACCGGCAGACCGGCCGCCCATTGCATGCCGGCGATGATGTCGGAATCGTAGCCGCCGCATTTGCCGAGCACGCGAACCGGCAGCAGCCTTACCCCCCACGCCACACCCGCCATGCCCACAGCATTGTTGGATGCGGCACCCACCAGGCTCGTGGTCATCGTTCCGTGCCACGAACTGTCGGACGCGTCGCACTGGTAGAACGGACTGGACGGGTCGTTGGATTCGGTCGCCGTCACCCAGTCGCCCGGATCGGAGGCATCCGCGTCCCGGCCGCCACCATCATTGCCTGTCGCTATGTCGCTCACCATGTTGTAGCCGGGCAGCAGTCTGCCGTTCAGGTCGGGGTGCTCCGGGCGGACCCCGGTATCAAGCACGGCCACCACGATGTCGGCACTGCCCGTAGTCAGGTCCCAGGCGCCGGCGGCATTGATGCCGGAGACAAGCGTAGCGCTAGGCGCATGGAGGTACCACTGGCCGGCGACCGGTCCGCCCGTGCTGCCGGTAACCGGCGGTCCCTGGGCATACAAGGGATCAGCGGGTAAGGCGAAGTGTCTGCGCCGGTAGTCTATGACGGCGTACTCAACGTCGGGCTCTTGCGCAAGGCGCGCCGCAAGATCGGCGGCACTGATGCCGCGCGCGGTCACGACCTGCGCATGGGCGTGAAGTGCGCGGCCGGCGGCCAGGGTCAGGCCCGTGCGGCCAGCCAGGGAATTGGCGCGGGCCGCAAGCATGGTGAAAGTTTCCGCAGTCCCTGCCGTAGCTGCTAGCGCGTGCTTTCGAACCAGAAAAGACTCTTGCTTGAATTTGACGATGACGCGAGCCTTGTCGCCCCCGGCGAAAGCCATGACCGAACCGGGGAAGAAGGTAAATGCAAGGCAAATGCCCAAGCAGCACCTCAACCGGAAATTCCTCAGACGTCGCATCAAATCAGTACGACTGCGGCTACTGTCCGCCCTTCGGCGAACCCGCTCCCGGTGGCGATTCGAACTCCATCGACGATTTCGGCGCACCCGTGTTGGGCTGAAGCAGAGCCGGTACGGACAAGTTATCCCGTGTCGCTGCAGCGACTGCGTTTTGCTTGTTCGGGCTACCCAGATTCATCGCGCCGATTTGTGGCATCACGGCCTGCAGTGTCGGATTTCCACCCCCATTCAGGGGCGCATCACCTGCCCCCGTTCGCGCCACTTGTCCGAAAGGACTTGCCGCCGATGGATGGATGCCGACATTTCCGGGAGGAGGGCGAAACTCATTGTTCTGCATCATTCTTTCTACCAGTTCGTGGCGCTTTGTCCGTTCTTCCGGCGACAGTGTTGAAGGCGCAGCACCCGAGCCCGGAACAGACCCGGAGGCCGGTTCCGCAACGTCCTGGTTGCGACTGCTCAGGAGGTAAAAGGCGACGCCGATGGCCAGCGCCAATCCCAGCCAAAACCGAATATTTTGTAGCTTCATTCCGACTCGACATCCTGCCGTTGCCTGCGTCTGCAAAAGTAATCCAGTGGCGAAGAACTTGACTCGATGAGTATGGACGCCTGCCACAGCATCCAGCCTGACTTCGCCATGAGATTAACCTATTTTCATTAAACGCTCGATCGCAACTGCGGATGACGGGGTCGAACGGATACTGCAGCGGCGAACGGACCGGCGGCCTTGCTCACACGCCATCAGGCAAACCATCCGTGCAGGTACCAGCCGCCGGGCGGGCGCGGATCGCGAAAAAGCCACAGCCAGCGACCTGCGCCGTCGATGGCGACGAAGTAGTCGCGGCGGGCGTCACCGCCGTCCCACCAGCCGGATTCGATGCGTTCCGGGCCGGCGAGCAGCGTCAGCGGGCCCTCCCGTTGCGGGCGGCCACGGGCTTCACGCAAGGCCTCGGGTGGATCGACCAGCCACAGCGGGCGCGGCAGGCCGGCCGGCGCCGGCAGTTTTCCGGCCGGTGCCTCCGGGTCGGCCCGGCTCGCCAGTTCCGGGCGATGATCGGCATGGCAGGCCAGTCCTTGCACGGCCCGCGGCCCCAGCCGTGCGCCAAGGCGATCCATGAGATCGGCCAGAGCCTCATGCCGCTGCCCGCCACCGTCAAACAAGGCATGGCTGCGCTCCTCGCGCGGCTGCGCCTCCTGCACACGCAGACGCAGCGCCAGCGCCGGCGCGGTCAGGACCAGCCGGTCCAGCCGCTGCCTGAACACGCGTTCGATGCGCTCGGCGCTATGCACCGGCGCGCTGAAGGCCAGCGGCATCGCGGTGATCAGGCCATGACCGTGATCGATCAGGCATTCGATTTCGCGCACCGCCCCATTCCGCGCCGCCAGCCAGCCGGCAAGCGCCGCAATCAGGCGTCGCGCGGCAAACAGCAGCACCGGCGCAGCGTCGACCGGCGCCGGCAGTTCCAGCCCCTGCTCGAAGCGCTCGGGAAAAACGAAGTACGCCTGCGGGTCGGCAATCTCGCCCAGGGCGCGCGCCAGGTCGATGACAAATGGTTTTCCGAGGCGCAGTCCGAGGCTGGCGCGCGGCAGGGCCAGCAGATCGCCGATGCGGCGCAGGCCGCAGCCCTCGATGCGCCGCGCCAGCGGCGGCGGCAGTTGCAGCGCAGTCAGGGGCACGGCAGCGAGTGCCGCGCGCGTGGCCGGCAGATCGGTACAGAGAGCATCCGCAGCGGAACGCGCCAGCCACAAGGCGGCGAGCGGCGTCGCCGCCACCGCCAGTTGCGCGGTAATAGCCATGGCGGCAAGATCTTCGCGCACCCGGCGCAACAGCGCCGGCAGGCCGCCGAACAAGCGCAGGCTGGCGGCAACTTCGAGGCGCAGCGCATCCGGTGCGAGATTGACGTGCGGCGTAAAACGCCCGGCCCAGCAAGCCAGCGCCGGAGTCGGGAATGTCGTGACCGGGGCGTCGTCAGGCGGCGACGCGGCTGCGCCGTCGGCTGCCGTTTGTGTCGGGCAATGCAGCGCCAGCCACAGCATGGGGAAAATGCGCGGGTCGCGCGATGTCGAGCAGGAGCGCCTGCCGGGCGGGCGGTCCGCGCCGCTTGAGAATATTTACGCGCAACTGCCGGCCCGCCGCTTGCAGGTGAAGACGCAGTGATGCGGCAGAAGCCCCGGCGGCACACTGCGCGGGACGGAAGAAAAATGCCCCGCCGCCGCCCTCGCCCGCCGCCAGATGCAAACGACGCAGGCTGTTGGCGGGCAATTGCCGGCGGAACAAGTCATCAAGCCAGAGCAGCGTGGCCGCCACGCCGCCGCAACGCAGGGACTCGACGCCGGCCCACAGGGCATCGCGCGGCTGGCGTGGAAACACCAGACGCAGGCAATCGAGACGAATGCCGGCAGCAGCCCAGGCCGGCGCATGGGCACAGTGCGGCGGAGCGATCAGCACCACGGTCCGGCCGGCAGCGGTAAGCGCCGCCAGCGCCGGCAGCAAGAGGCCGAGTTCGCCGATGCCGCCGTGTTCCGCCAGCAACTCGGTCAAAGCCCCGCGCGGCCAGCCGCCGCCGGGCAGTTGGGCATCCAGCCGGGGGAAGCCGGTAGCCAGCGCCGGCAACGGCGCCATGCCGAAGGCATCGCCGCGGCGGATGTCGGAGCGCTCCAGTACTTGGGTCAGTGCAGGGTTCATGCCGAAACAAATCCACCGCAGAGGCGCAGAGGCACAGAGGAATCGCAGAGAAAAGCAAGATTCTTTTGATTTTCTCTGCGCCTCTGCGCCTCTGCGGTAAAGCTTTTTTTGCCTTTGGAACTCACAGCGTCCGGCCATCCCGGATCAGGCCGACAGCGATGCCCTCGATGGTCAGCGGCTCCTTGCGCGTATTGACCAGGATGGGGGCGAAGTCGCGGTTCTCGGCGATCAGTTCGACCATGGCACCGCGCCGCTTGAAGCGCTTGACGGTGACTTCGTCGCCCAGCCGGGCGATGACGATCTGACCGTTGGAGGCTTCGGTCGTGCGGTGCACGGCGAGCAGGTCGCCATCGAGGATGCCGGCCTCGATCATCGACAGGCCGCGCACGCGCAGCAGGAAATCGGCGCGCGGCGTGAATAGGGCGGGATCGATGCGTATCTGGCCGAGACGGTTTTCAATCGCCAGCAACGGGCTGCCGGCGGCGACGATGCCGATCAGCGGCAAACCGAGCTGTTCCACCAGCCGGATGCCGCGCGCGGAACCGGGCTCGAGGGTGATCGCACCCTTTTTCGCCAATGCCTTGAGATGATCCTCGGCGGCATTGGGCGAAGCGAAACCGAAGGCGCCGGCGATCTCGGCGCGCGTCGGCGGCACGCTGAAGACTTCCAGACTGTTGCGTATGAAATCGAGAATTTCCCGCTGGCGGGGAGTCAGATCATCGGCCATGGCCATGCTCCTGTGACTGTATTTCCATACAGTACCGCAAGGCTGCGCTTTAGTAAAGCCCGGCCCGCCGCGAATGGGCGGAACCCGTGCCCGACGCCGGGGAATGAACGGCCGGGCCGCGATAATGCGGTTTCGGCTTCGCAATGCGTCGATTTATAGGATAATCAGGCCTGGTCGTCGGGAGAGAGTGACACTTTTCCCACCGTCACCGCCGAAGGCGCAACCCCCAGGAACCGCTCAGGCAAAAGGGCCGACGACGCAGCAAAAATCTGGAGAGCGGCAGCTCGCTGCAACACGCGAAGCCTGCCCGCCGACGGAGTAAATCTCTCAGGCGCCAAGGACAGATGGGGATGTGGCGGGACCCCGTCGCGTCTTTTGTCGCACTCCGTCCGGGGACCGCCATGCCGCTGCGCACACCGCTTTACGACTGCCACCTCGCCGCCGGCGCCAGGATGGTCGATTTCTCCGGATGGGAAATGCCGATCCACTACGGCTCGCAGATCGAGGAGCACCATGCCGTGCGCCGCGACGCCGGCATGTTCGACGTCTCCCACATGTGCGCGCTGGACCTCACCGGTGCCGATGCCACGCCTTGGCTGCGCCGCCTGCTGGCCAACGACGTAGCCAAGCTGACGCAGCCCGGCAAGGCGCTCTACTCCTGCCTGCTCGACGAATCCGCCGGTGTCATCGACGACCTGATCGTGTATTTCTTCACGGCCGAACACTTCCGCATCGTGGTCAATGCCGGCACCGCCGGGAAAGACATCGCCTGGATGCGCAAGCAATTGCCCGGGTTCAAGGCCGAACTGACGCAGCGCCGCGACGGTCCCGACGCGCTGGCCATGATCGCCGTGCAGGGTCCGGATGCCCGCGCCAGATTCTGGACGGCCTTCCCCGCCACGCGCGCCGCAAGCGAACCGCTCGCCGTCTTCCAGGCCGCCGGGCATGACGACTGGCTGATCGCCCGCACCGGCTACACCGGCGAAGACGGTTTCGAGATAACGCTGCCGGCAGGCGATGCCGCCCGGGTCTGGCAAAAACTCCTCGACGCCGGCATCAAGCCCTGCGGCCTCGGCGCCCGCGACACGCTGCGGCTCGAAGCCGGCATGAACCTCTACGGCCAGGACATGGACGAGAGCATCTCGCCCTACGAAGCCGGACTCAAATGGACGGTCGACCTGAAGGACACGGCGCGCGACTTCATCGGCAAGCCGGCGCTGGAGGGTAACAATGCGCGCCCGGTACGCAACCAATTTGCCGGCCTGCTGCTGCTCGACCGCGGCGTGCTGCGCGCCCACCAGAAAGTCATCACGGCGCAAGGCGCGGGCGAAATCACCAGCGGCACGTTCTCGCCCAGCCTCAACCAGTCGATCGCGCTGGCGCGTCTGCCGGCCGGCGTCGCCATCGGCAGCGAGGTCGAGGTCGAAATACGCGACAGGCGCCTCAAGGCACGCGTCGTCAAACCAAGCTTCGTGCGCAATGGCAAAAACCTGATTTAGCCACAGAGGACACAGAGGGCGCAGAGGAAAAACTCCGTGCCTGCTCTGTGTTCTCTGTGATCTCTGTGACCCGTGATTTTTCTTGGAGATTGGAAATGAACGCACCCGCCAACCTGAAATACGCCGCCTCCCACGAGTGGGCCAGGCTGGAAGCCGACGGCAGCGTCGCCATCGGTATCACCGACCACGCCCAGGAAGCACTGGGCGACATCGTCTTCCTCGAACTGCCGGCCGTCGGCCGCGTCGTCAAGGCCGGCGAGGAATGCGCGGTGGTCGAATCGGTGAAGGCCGCCTCCGACATCTACGTGCCGGTTTCCGGCGAAGTGGTAGACATCAACCAGGCCGCCGCCGACGCACCGGAGTCGGTCAATGCCGATGCCTATGCCACCTGGCTGTTCCGCATCATGCCGGCCGATTCCGCCAAGTGTGCGGCAGAGCTCGGCGCCCTGCTCGACGCCGCTGCCTACACCGCCACGTTTTAGGCGAAAACCTTTCACCACAGAGACACAGAGGCGCAGAGAACTGCAAAAGCTTTTCTCGCCAGACTTTTCTCTGTGCCTCTGTGTCTCTGTGGTTCAACTGAATTTTTCAATTTCCATACATCGCCATGCACGCCGAACCCCTCTCGATACCGCTCGCCCAGCTCGAACATCGCGACGAATTCATCGGCCGCCACATCGGCCCCGATGATCATGCCATTGCCGGCATGCTCGCCGCGATCGGCACCGCCTCGCTCAGTACGCTGATCAGCGAGACGGTGCCGGCAAGCATCCGCCTGCAGCGGCCGCTCGACCTGCCGGAACCGATGCCGGAACACGCGGCGCTGGCCCGGCTGGCGGCCATCGCGGCGAAAAACGTGGTGAACAAATCGCTGATCGGCCAGGGCTACTACGGCACCCACACGCCCCCCGTGATCCTGCGCAACCTGTTCGAGAATCCCGGCTGGTACACCGCCTACACCCCCTACCAGGCCGAAATCGCGCAGGGCCGGCTGGAAGCGCTGCTCAACTACCAGCAGATGGTCTGCGACCTCACCGGCATGGAGATCGCCAACGCCTCGCTGCTCGACGAGGCCACCGCCGCCGCCGAGGCCATGACCATGGCGCGGCGCATATCGAAGGCCAAGGGCAATGTCTTTTTCGTCGATGAGGCGGCCTTCCCGCAGACCATCGACGTGATCAGGACGCGCGCCGCCTGGTTCGGTTTCGAACTGGTATCGGGCCGGCCTGAAGATGCGGTGAAGCACGAGCTGTTCGGCGCCCTGCTGCAGTATCCCAACGCGCGCGGCGAAATCACCGACCTGACTACCGCCATCGCCATGATCAAGGGCAAGGGCGGCGTGGTCGCCGTCGCTTCCGACCTGATGGCGCTGGTGCTGCTCAAGCCCCCCGGCGAAATGGGCGCCGACATCGCCCTCGGCTCGTCGCAGCGCTTCGGCGTGCCGCCGGGCTTCGGCGGTCCGCACGCGGCCTTCTTCGCCACCCGCGAAAGCCATGTGCGTTCGATGCCGGGACGCATCATCGGCGTCTCCAAGGATGCCCGCGGCAAGACCGCCTACCGCATGGCGCTGCAGACCCGCGAGCAGCACATCCGCCGCGAGAAAGCCAACTCCAACATCTGCACCTCGCAGGTCCTGCTCGCCAACATCGCCGGCATGTACGCGGTATGGCACGGCCCCGAAGGCCTGCGCAGCATCGCCGGGCGCATCCATCGCCTGACGGCCCTGCTGGCCGGTGCCCTCGGCGTCACCGGGCGTGACTTCTTCGACAGCTTCGAGCTGAAGGTCGGTGCCGGAAGGACGCTGCCGCTTCTGCAGGCCGCGTGCACTGCCGGCTACAACCTGCGCCGCGTCGACGACGAAACGATCGGCATCAGCCTCGACGAGACCACCACGCGCGAAGATGTCGCGGCACTGCTGCATATCTTCGGCAAGACCACGGCGCTGGAAGCCCTCGACGCCGCCCGTCCCTGCGCCATTCCGGCCACGCTGCAGCGGCGCGAGCCGATACTCAGCCATCCGGTATTCAAAACGCATCACACCGAGCACGGCATGCTGCGCTATCTCAAGCGCCTGCAGAACCGCGACCTGGCGCTCGATCATTCGATGATCCCGCTCGGCTCCTGCACCATGAAGCTCAACGCCGCCGCCGAGATGATCCCGGTGTCATGGCCGCAGTTCGCCCTGATGCACCCCTTCGCGCCGCCGGACCAGGCGCAGGGCTACCTGGAACTGATCACGGGCCTGGAAAACCAGCTCAAGGCGATCACCGGCTTCGATGCCGTCTGCATGCAGCCGAACTCCGGCGCACAGGGCGAATACGCCGGGCTGGTGGCAATCCGCCGCTATCAGGCGGCAAACGGCCAGGGTGCGCGCAAGGTCTGCCTGATCCCGAAATCGGCCCACGGCACCAACCCGGCGACGGCGCAGATGTGCGGCCTCGAAGTCGTCGCGGTCGCCTGCGACGACAACGGCAACGTCGACCTCGCCGACCTCAAGGCCAAAGCCGCACAGCACGCGGCCGAGCTCGCCTGCCTGATGATCACCTACCCGTCGACGCACGGCGTCTTCGAGGAGGCGATCAAGGACATCTGCACCGTCATCCATGACCACGGCGGCCAGGTCTACATGGACGGCGCCAACCTCAACGCCCAGGTCGGCCTCTGCCGGCCGGCCGACATCGGCGCCGACGTCTCGCACATCAACCTGCACAAGACCTTCGCCATTCCCCACGGCGGCGGCGGACCGGGCATGGGACCGATCGGACTCAAGGCCCACCTCGCGCCCTTCATGGCCAACCACGCGGTGCAAGGCGTCGCCGGCCCGCATGGCGGCCAGGGCGCCGTATCCGCGGCGCCCTGGGGTTCGGCCTCGATCCTGCCGATCTCCTGGATGTACATCACCATGATGGGCGGCGCCGGTCTGACGCGCGCCACCGAGATCGCCATCCTCAACGCCAACTATGTCGCGGCGCGCCTCAAGGACCATTACCCGGTGCTGTATACCGGCGCCCAGGGTCGCGTCGCCCACGAATGCATCCTCGATGTCCGCGCCATCAAGGCGCAGACCGGCATCGCCGAAATCGACATCGCCAAACGCCTGATGGATTACGGCTTCCACGCCCCGACGGTGAGCTTCCCGGTGGCCGGCACGCTGATGGTGGAACCCACCGAATCCGAGGACAAGGCCGAGCTCGACCGCTTCTGCACGGCGATGATCGCCATCCGCGACGAGATCCGCAGGATCGAGACCGGCGAATGGACGCTGGACACCTGCCCGCTCAAGCACGCGCCGCACACCGAGGCCGACCTTGTCGGCGAATGGACCCGGCCGTATTCCCGCGAGCAGGCCGTCTTCCCCCTGCCCTGGGTGGCGGAGAACAAGTTCTGGCCCTATGTCAATCGCATCGACGACGTGTACGGCGACCGCCACCTGTTCTGCGGCTGCGTGCCGATGGAGGATTACCAATGAGCGCCACCCCTGTTTTTCTCATCCTTACCGTCATCGGCGACGACCGGCCCGGGCTGGTCGGCGAACTCTCCGCCGTCATCAGTTCGTATCAGGGCAACTGGCTCGAATCCTCGATGGCGCAACTGGCGGGCAAGTTCGCCGGCATCGTCAACGTGGAGGTCGCAGCCGGCCAGGTCGAGGCGCTGAAACAGGCGCTATACGGCTTGAGCGGTCTGCGCGTCACGGTGGAAACGGCCGGCGTGCAAAAGCCCGCGGCCAAGGGCCGGCGGCTGAAGTTCGCGCTGGTCGGCCATGACCGCATCGGCATCGTGCGCGAGGTTTCGCAGGTGCTGGCCAACCATGCGGTGAATGTCGAGAGCCTGGAGACCCACACCTCCAGCGCGCCGATGTCGGCCGCGGTGCTGTTCCACGCCGTCGCCGAACTGACCGCCGCGCCCGAGCTCGACGTCGCCGCCCTGACGCAGGAACTGGAGCGCATTTCCAACGACCTGATGGTCGATATCACGCTGGACGAGACGCTGCGGGCCTGAACGCGTGAAGTGCCCCGAACTGCTGGCCCCGGCCGGCTCGCTGGCGATGGCCCGCACCGCGCTCGACTTCGGCGCCACGGCGATCTACGCCGGACAACCGCGCTACAGCCTGCGGGTGCGCAACAACGACTTCGGCGCGCTGGACAATCTGGCAGAAGGCATCCGGCTCACCCGCGAGCGCAGCGCCCGCTTCTACCTGGTCAGCAACATCCTGCCGCACAACGCCAAGCTGCGGACCTACCTCGACGACATGGCGCCGGTGATTGCGCTCAAGCCCGATGCCCTGATCATGGCCGACCCGGGGCTGATGCTGATGATCCGCGAGCGCTGGCCGGACATGCCGATCCACCTTTCGGTCCAGGCCAATACCGTGAACCATGCCGCAGTGCGCTTCTGGCGCGGCATCGGCGTGACGCGGGTGATCCTCTCGCGCGAACTGTCGCTCGACGAGGTGGCCGAGATCCGCCAGGAATGTCCGGACACGGAACTCGAAGTCTTCGTCCATGGCGCCCTGTGCATCGCCTACTCGGGACGCTGCCTGCTCTCCGGCTACTTCAACCACCGCGATCCCAACCAGGGCAGCTGCACCAACTCCTGCCGCTGGGACTACAAGGTGCTCGCGGGCAGCGAAGACGCCGGCGGCGACGTCGAACTGCTCTCGCCGCGTCAGTCGGCAGCGGCGACGAAACCGGACACGCTGCGCCGCCCCGGCGCCACATGGCTGCTCGAAGAGAAAGAGCGCCCCGGCGAATACATGCCGATCGAGGAGGACGAGCACGGCAGCTACATCCTCAACTCCAAGGACCTGCGCGCCATCGAGTACGTGGCGCGACTGACCGAAATCGGCATCGACTCGCTGAAGATCGAGGGCCGCACCAAGTCGCCCTACTACGTCGCGCGCAGCTGCCAGAGCTATCGCCGGGCGATCGATGACGCCGTCGCCGGGCGGCCCTTCGACGCGCAACTGATCGGCCAGCTCGACGGCCTCGCCAATCGCGGCTATACCGCCGGCTTTTTCGATCGCCACCCCGACCGCGACTACCAGAACTACCTGAGCGGCAGTTCCGGCTCGAGCCGCAGCCTGTATGTCGGCGACGTCACCGGCTACGACAGCGACGGCCTGGCGGAAATCGAGGTGAAGAATCATTTCGCCGTCGGCGACCGGCTCGAGATCATCCGCCCGCAAGGCAATCTTGAACTGGTCGTTGACGCCATGCGCAACGCCGACGGCGAGGCGGTGACGGTCGCGCCGGGCAGCGGCTACCGCATGCGCATTGCATTGCCGCCGGGTTGCCATGGCGCTTTCGTCGCCCGCTACCTTGCCGGCGCGCAGAGCGCCGTGACGTGAGCCGGCTCATCGAGATCCGCATCCCCATCTATCCCGACTGTTGGGAAACCTGCGGCAGTTGCGCCGCCGGTGCCGTGGTGATCGAGGAAGTGCTGGTCAAGCCGGGCGACATGCTCCAGCGCGACGACAATGTCATCGTCCTGGAAACCGGCAAGATCGCGCTCGACATTCCCAGCCCTCATGCCGGACGTGTCGTCGAAGTCATGGTCAAGGCCGGCGATCAAGTCGCCGAGGGTGCGCTGATCCTGACGCTGGCAGCGGCCTGATCAGACCAGCAGATAGCGGTTCGCCTGCTGCCGCTGCAGCAGCGCTTCCTGCGCGTCCTGCCGGCTGATCCTCGCCACCAGCACGATCCAGTGCCGCCGGTCGCGGCCGACCAGTTCGGGAAAGTTCAAGGTGCTGAAATTGCCGCCGGCCTGCGGCGCCGGAGCGATCACGCCCATGCGGTCCACCGTAACTTCGGTCGGCTTGAGATAAAGGCGGGCCTCGGGCGCTGCCAGCCAATCCGCATAGGCTTCGACCAATCGCTCCGGTGCCAGCGAAGCAATGGCCTGGCGCTGGCGCTCCTCGAGTTCGTGGCGGCGGTCGGCAAGCCCCCTTTCCAGCTGCCAGGCGGTACTCGCCTCCTGGCGTTCCTGGCGCAATCCGGCGACGCAGGCGGCAAAACCCCGGGCAAGACTGTCGAATGCCGCCGTCTGCAGGCGCTGGCGTGTGGTCTCGTGGCGACCGCCGAGTTCGCCGAGGGTGTGGTCGGCAAAATACAGCAGGCGCTGGGGAACGTCGTTCTGCACCACCTCGCCGTGCAGCGCCTGCCCCATGACGGTCTTTTGTCTCTGGCGCATGCCCAGCAGGGCAAAGAACTCATCCCCTTCGCGATTGTCGCCGGCGGTGAAAAACTCCCGCACCTCGCGGCTCTGACCCAGCATGTCGCCGATATCGCCCGGCGTGGCGAACAGGGCATGCACCAGCGGGTCCGAGCTGAAGGCGCGCCGGTCGATATCGACCGGCCCCGGAATATCCGACGCCAGTTGCGCGCAATATCCCAGCGCGTGCTCCACCGCCGGCGCCAGCCGGCGCTGATAGTCCGAGACGGCCTTCAGCCGCGGCTCGACGGCCTCGACGGCGTGGTCGATGGCCTGCTGCAGTGCCTTGTCGGGCGGCGGCCGCGACCCCAGCAAATAGCCGAGGCCGGATAGAATTCCCATGTGTTGCTCTCCGTGTTTCCTGCGCTTGGGCGATAGCGAATGCGCAAGTGTCTCATGCCGCCGGCAAAGCCGCTCCGGCTTGACGCGCATTACTGATGCGCGTAACCTGCGCGCATTCAACCTGAGGAACAGGAACATGAGCTCCCAGCCCAAGAAAGCCGCCAATCTGACGGTCCGCGCCGACCTGCTGGAAGAGGCCCGCGCGCGCAAAATCAACCTGTCGCAGACGCTGGAAGTGGCGCTCGCCGCCGAACTGAAACGGCAGCGCGAAGCCGAATGGCTGGAGCAGAACAAGGAAGCGATCGAGGCCTACAACCGGCATGTCGAACGGGATGGCCTGTTCTCCGACCGCTTCCGCAGTTTCATGCGCGAGGACTAGGAGGCGATGGCCCACCTCGACGTATATCGCAATCCGGACCGCAAGAGCGCGACGATCATTCCCTTCGTACTCGACATCCAGAGCGATCTTCTTGACGCCCTGCCAACATGCGTGGTGGTTCCCCTGGCCCGTCCGGAGGCTGTCGAGACACTGCCGATCCTGCGACTCAATCCGAAGGTCAGCGTGGACAAGACGCGACTTATCGCGCTGACCCAGGAGCTTGCCACCGTTCCACGCCGCCTCCTGAAAAAACCCGTCACCAACCTTTCCCCCCAGCGCGGCGAAATCCTCGCCGCGCTGGATCTTCTTTTCACCGGTCTATAAAGCAAACACAAATGGCTCAATACGTTTTCACCATGAACCGCGTCGGCAAGATCGTGCCGCCGAAGCGCCAGATCCTCAAGGACATCTCCCTCAGCTTCTTCCCCGGCGCCAAAATCGGCCTGCTCGGCTTGAACGGCTCGGGCAAGTCCACCGTGCTCAAGATCATGGCCGGCATCGACAAGGACATAATCGGCGAAGCAACGCCGATGCCCAACCTGTCGATCGGCTACCTGCCGCAGGAACCGCAGCTCGATCCCGACAAGACCGTGCGCCAGGAAGTCGAATCCGGCATGGGCGAGGTCATGGAAGCCCAGGCCAAGCTCGAAGCCGTGTATGCCGCCTACGCCGAGGAGAATGCCGACTTCGACAAGCTCGCCGAGGAACAGGCGCGGCTCGAAGCCATCATCGCCGCCTCGGGCGCCGACACCGAACACCAGCTCGACCTCGCCGCCGACGCCCTGCGCCTGCCGGCCTGGGACGCCAGCATCAGGAACCTTTCCGGCGGCGAAAAAAGGCGCGTGGCGCTGTGCAAGCTGCTGCTGTCGCGCCCCGACATGCTGCTGCTGGACGAGCCGACCAACCACCTCGACGCCGAATCCGTCGAATGGCTGGAGCAGTTCCTCACCCGCTTCCCCGGCACCGTGGTCGCCGTCACCCACGACCGCTACTTCCTCGACAACGCGGCAGAGTGGATCCTCGAACTCGACCGCGGCCACGGTATCCCGTGGAAGGGTAATTATTCCAACTGGCTGGAACAGAAGGAAGCGCGACTGGAGACCGAAGCCAAGCAGGAAGACGCCCACATGAAGGCCATGAAGCAGGAACTGGCCTGGGTCCGCAGCAATCCAAAGGCGCGCCAGGCCAAGAGCAAGGCGCGCCTCGCCCGCTTCAACGAAATGTCCGAAGTCGATTACCAGAAGCGCAACGAAACCCACGAGCTCTTCATTCCCGTTGGCGAGCGCCTCGGCGACAAGGTCGTCGAGTTCCATGACGTCAGCAAGGGCTTCGGCGACCGCCTGCTGATCGACAAGCTGTCCTTCACCGTGCCGCCCGGCGCCATCGTCGGCATCATCGGCCCCAACGGTGCCGGCAAATCGACACTGTTCAAGATGCTGACCGGACAGGACAAGCCTGACAGCGGCGAAGTCGTCGTCGGCCCGACGGTCAAGATCTCCTACGTCGACCAGAGCCGCGACTGCCTCGACGGCAGCAAGACTGTGTTCGACGAACTCGCCGGCGGCGCCGACATCATCACCATCGGCAAGACTGAAATCGCCAGCCGCGCCTACATCGGCCGTTTCAACTTCAAGGGCGGCGACCAGCAGAAAAACGTCGGCAACCTCTCCGGCGGCGAGCGCGGGCGGCTCCACCTGGCCAAGACCCTGATGACCGGCGGCAACCTGCTGCTGCTCGACGAACCGTCGAACGACCTCGACGTCGAAACCCTGCGCGCACTGGAAGACGCCCTGCTCGAATTCGCCGGCTGCGCCATGATCATCAGCCATGACCGCTGGTTCCTCGACCGCATCTGCACCCACATCCTCGCCTGCGAGGGCGAGTCGCAATGGAGCTTCTTCGCCGGCAACTACCACGAGTACGAAGAAGACAAGAAGAAACGCCTCGGCGAAGAAGGCGCCAAGCCGAAGCGGATCCGCTACAAGCCGATCACGCGGTAATTCATTGCGATGTTCTACCTCGACCTGTTCGCCGCGCTGGATCGCCACAAAGTCGACTACCTGTTGATCGGTGGACTTGCGCTGAACATCTACGGGGTAGAACGCGCAACGATGGATATCGACCTGATGATTGCCTTCGACCGGACCAATGTGCTGCGTTTCATAGGCGCCGCGGAGGAACTGGAGATGACACCCGTGGTGCCGGTCCGCCTCGATGAACTGGCGGACGCAGACAAGCGCCGCACCTGGATCGAAGACCGTCACATGCTCGCCTTCGCCTTGCATAGCCATGACGCAGGGAAGCCGACCGTCGATATCCTGATCGCGCCCGCCATCGACTTCGCGGCCGCCTTTTCGCGCAGGGTCGTGAAACAGGTTGGCATCCTGCCGATTTGCCTGGCAGCGATCGACGACTTGCTCATCCTTAAACATCAGGCGGGCCGCAAGCAGGACCTGGCCGATATCGAAGCACTGCAGCGCCTGCGCAGCCTGGGTCGAGCATGAACGAAAAAATCGAATTCGATTACGAGCGAACCGATGCGCAGTTGCTCAGCTACAGCAGCCTGCCCATCCTCGACCGCCTGCAATGGCTCGACGATGTCCGACGCTTCACCCTGATGGTGCGCGAAGCGCCCACGGTGGCCGGCGAAAATCGGCGTTTGCCCGGCGGCAATTGCCGTGGTCATGAGAAATCCACCTGACGCCGGTGCGAACACCGGTCATCTGTACCGCTGAGAAATACTTCCAGCCAGCGCACAAGGTCGAAACCATGAGCACACCGGGCGCGGCCATACTGATGAAAGAGAAATGAATCCCGTCCCCCTCGAACTCCTCGCTCCCGCGCAGAACGCCGACTTCGGCATCGAGGCGATCAACCACGGCGCCGATGCCGTGTACATCGGCGGGCCGGCCTTCGGCGCGCGCGCCGACGCCGGCAACGGCATCGCCGACATCGAGCGCCTGGCGAGCCATGCCCACCGCTTTTTCGCCAGGGTCTTCGTCACGCTCAACACCATCCTGCGCGACGACGAACTGGAGCCGGCGCGACGCCTGGCCTGGCAGGCCTACGAGGCCGGCGCCGACGCGCTGATCGTGCAGGACATGGGCCTCTTGCAGCTCGACCTGCCGCCGCTGGCCCTGCATGCCAGCACCCAGTGCGACATCCGCACGCCGCAGAAGGCGCGCTTTCTGCAGGATGCCGGCTTCTCGCAACTGGTCCTGGCGCGCGAACTGACGCTGCAGGAGATAGCCGCCATCGCCGTTACCAGCAAGGCAACGCTCGAGTTCTTCGTCCATGGCGCGCTGTGCGTGGCCTACAGCGGCCAGTGCTACATCAGCCACGCCCACACCGGGCGCAGCGCCAACCGCGGCGAATGCTCGCAGGCCTGCCGCCTGCCCTATACGCTGGAAGACGAAGCCGGCCGCATCGTCGCCCATGACAAGCACCTGCTGTCGATGAAGGACAACGACCAGAGCGCCAACCTGCAGGCGCTGATCGAGGCTGGCATCCGCTCCTTCAAGATCGAGGGGCGGCTGAAGGACCTCGCCTATGTCAAGAACATCACGGCGCACTACCGCACGCTGATCGACTCCTTCCTCGACAAGTCGCCCGAATTCAGGCGCGCTGCGTCAGGGCGCTGCACCTATACCTTCACGCCACGTCCGGAAAAGACCTTCAACCGCGGCGCCACCGACTACTTCGTCAATGAGCGCCAGGCCAACATCGGCGCCTTCGACACGCCGAAGTTTTCCGGCGAGCCGGTCGGTCGCGTCACGCGGCTGGCGCCGGACTGGTTCGAAGTCGATGCCGCCGCGCCGCTGCACAACGGCGACGGACTCAGCTACTACGACAATCATCGCGAGCTGGCCGGCCTGCGCATCAATCGCGTCGAAGGAATCCGCCTGTTCCCCAGGGAGATGCCGGCCGACCTGAAGACCGGTACCGAGCTCTACCGCAACCGCGACCAGGAATTCGAGCGCGCGCTGGAGAAGAAGTCGGCGGAGCGGCGCATTCGCCTCCGCATGCAGTTCAGCGAAACAGCCGATGGCTTCGCCCTGCAACTCGCCGATGAGGACGGCATCATGGCGGGGGCGACGCTGGCCCAGGCCAAGGAACCGGCACAGAATGCCGAGCGCACCGTGGTAGCGCTCGGCGAGGCACTCGGCAAACTCGGCGGCAGCGATTTCGTCGCCACGGAAATCGTGCAAAAACTGGCGCAGCCATGGTTCCTGCCCGCCGCGGCGATCAACGGCCTGCGCCGCGACGCGGTGGCGGCACTGGTCGCGGCGCGTGCCGCCGCCTGCGAGCGACCGCCGCGTGCAGCGCCGGTCGAGCCGCCGGTCGCCTATCCCGAAAACGAACTGAGCTATCTGGGCAACGTACTCAACAGCGCCGCCCGCGCCTTCTACGAAAAGCACGGCGTGAGCGTAATCGCGGATGCCTACGAGACCAACACCGAAAAGGGCGAGGTCTCGCTGATGATCACCCGCCACTGCCTGCGCTACAGCTTCAACCTCTGTCCCAAGGAAGTGAAGGGCATCCGCCCCGATCCGATGACGCTGGTCAATGGCAAGGAAAAGCTCACCCTGCGCTTCGACTGCAAGCGATGCGAAATGCATGTCATCGGCAAGCTCCGGAAGGGCCGGCAGATCAGCATCACGCCTGTCGCGCATTGAGCCGCGCCGTGGGCAGAATCATCCTCGCGCCGATGGAGGGCCTCGCCGACGACGTGCTGCGCGCGGTGCTGACCTCGGCCGGCGGCTATGACTGGTGCGTCACCGAGTTCGTCCGCGTCACCACCACGCTGCTGCCGCACTCCTGCTTCACGCGCCTGAGCCCCGAACTGAAGAACGGCTCGCGCACCGCCGGCGGCACCCCCGTGCGCATCCAGCTGCTCGGCTCCGACCCCGCCATGCTGGCCGCCAATGCCGCCCACCTGGCCCTGCTCAAGCCTGCCGGCATCGACCTCAACTTCGGCTGCCCGACGCCGCTGATAAATCGCAACCGTGGCGGCGCCGCGTTGCTCGACCAGCCGGAACTGCTGCAGCGCATTGCCGCCGCCGTGCGCACGGCGGTGCCGGCGGAGATTCCGGTGACGGCCAAGATGCGCCTGGGCATCGAGGACACCGACCACGCGCTCGATTGCGCACTGGCGCTCGAAGCCGGCGGCGTGCAGGAGCTGGTGGTGCATGCCCGCACCAGACAGGACGGCTACCGGCCGCCGGTGCGCTGGGAGTGGATCGCGCGCATACGCGAGGCCGTCGAACTGCCGGTCATCGCCAACGGGGAAGTGTGGAACGTCGCCGACTACCGCCGCATCTGCGCCGCCACCGGTTGCAACGACGTCATGCTCGGCCGCGGCGCGGTGGCCGACCCGCTGCTGGCGCGGCGCATCCGCAGCGGCGGCGAGCACACCGCGGCCGCCGACTGGGAAGAAGTGCGGGAAATGATTGCCGGATTCTGGGCGCGGGTTCAATGCAAGCTGCCGCCGCAGCAGTCCCCCGGCCGCCTCAAGCAGTGGCTGGGCATGATGCAACGCAGCTATCCCCAGGCCGCAGTCCTGTTCGGCGAGATCCGCGAAGCACGGCGGGCCGCCGAGGTCAGCCTGAAACTGGAACGCTGCGGGCTTATGATTACCCGATGATGAACAATCCCGACAGCCCCGTACCCGACCCGGCAGAAACCATCAAGGTGCTGTCGCTGATGGGCAACTTCGCTCCGATGCTCATGCTGAGAGGGGATGCCGACGGTTACGGCGCACGCTGGTCGGTTCAGGGGCATCCGGTCGAACCGGCCATCGCCCGCTACCTGATGGAATTGGAATATGTAGTCGATGCCGGCGCCACTGAAATGGGTGCCCGCCGCCTGACCCTGACCGAGTCCGGCGTCCGGTTCCGGACGGACGGCATGCGCTGGTGGTCGGACCTGAGCCGTTGGCAGAAACTGAAAGTCAGGATTTTCGGCTGAAGCAGCGGCTTACGCCGGCATCGCGCTGCGATCGCAATGATCGGCGATGGCCGTCGCCAGGCGCGGCATCAGGGCCTCCGGAAAATCGTGACCCATGCCGTCGATCACCAGCAGTCCGGCACCGGCTATGTTCTGCGCGGTGTCGCGTCCCGCCGCCGGCGGTGCCAGCGGATCGGCCGCGCCGTGGATCACCAGCGTCGGCGCGGTGATGGTGCGCAGCAGCTTGCGCCGGTCGCCGGAAGCGATGACGGCCAGCAGCTGGCGCGCCGTGCCGGCCGGTTCGTAGGCACGGCGCACGCTCCTGCCGATCCGCTCGCGCATCTCTTCCTTGCTTGTGGGGTAGCCGGGACTGCCGATCACACTGAACATTTCCACCATGTAGTCGACCACCGACTCGACGTTCTTCGGATCGGCGGGCCGGCTCATCAGCACCTTGCGCGCCGGTTTGGCGGGCTTTGAGACGCGGCGGTTGCCCGAGGTCGACATGATCGATGTCAGGCTCAGCACGCGCTGCGGAAACTTGGCCGCCAGCACCTGCGCGATCATGCCGCCCATCGAGGCGCCGACGATGTGGGCACGCGCTATACCGAGTCGATCCATCAGGCCGATGGCATCGCCGGCCATGTCCTGCAAGGTGTAGGGCGTGCGCACCGGCAGGCCGAGCGCCGCGGCCGCCATGGCCAAGAGCAGGTTGGCGCGCTTCTTTCCGGGCATGCGGCCGGAAAGCCCGCAATCGCGGTTGTCGAAACGGACCACGCGGTAGCCGCGCGCCACCAGGCCGTGGCAGAAGGAATCGGGCCAGCCCGTGAGCTGCATGCCCAGCCCCATGATGAGGACGATGGCCGGATGCGCCGGGTCGCCGAGCGACTCGTACTCGATGTGCGGTGTCGCCGCAGGCATCGCTCAGGGCACCGCTGCGCGCGTGGCCGCCTTGCGCCGCGGCGGCTTGGCCACGGCTGCGGCGACTTTGCGGCGCGGCGCTTTGGCCGCGGCGGGCCGCGGCTTGCGCCGCGCCCGCGGACTCGCCAACGCGAGGTATTCCTGGAAGCTGTCGCGCAGGCACTGGGCGAAGACTTCCGGATCGGGCAGTTGCTCGTAACAGGCGGTGAACGAGACGGCGATCATGTCGCTGTAGCTGGTCACCGAAAACACCAGCCCCATGCCGTCTGATATCGGCATGATCGCCGACACATAGGTCAGGCGGGCGCCATGCAGGTAGAGCGGTATCCGCGGCCCGGGCACGTTGGTGATCGCGCAGTTGGCCAGCGGCACCCAGTCCCCGAGCAGGGCCGAGGCCGAGCGCAGCATCTTGCTGGTGGCGGCGATGGCGGCCGACGGCGCGTGCTCGGCCAGGTCGATCAGTTCGCGCGCGCTGACGGCCTGCGCCATCAGGTCCGAGGAAGAACTGGTGGCCTGGATCGCGGCGAGGCGTTCGACAGGATCCTGGATATCGGTGCCGAGCTCCCGTCGCACCCAGGAAAAAACTGCAGGTCCTTCCGACGCCGGGCCGCTGCGCACGGCGATCGGTGCCGCCGCGACCAGGCTGGCCTCGGGCAATTCACCCTGCATGTCGAGGTAGCGCCGCAAACCGCCGGCACAAACGGCCAGGACGACGTCATTGACCGTGGCGCCGTCGGCCAGGCTGCGGATGGCCTTGAAGTCCTTCAGCGCGAAGCGCCGCGTCTCGAACACGCGGTGCGGCGACACTTCGCTGTTGAATCGCGTCAGCGGAAAATCGTGCGGCCGGCCGATGAATTCGCCGACAAAAGTCCGCGTCGCCGACTTCAGCGTGGTCCAGCTGCGGCCCAGGGGCTGGGCGATGCGCAGGGGAAAGGTGGCGAGGTTGAGGCCGGCGCGCAAGAGCAGTCCCAGACTTCCGGGCGGCGACTCGGGAAACCAGGGCGCGGGCGGCGCCGGCGGCGGCGAGTCGGGGGAAACGTCGTGCAGCAGGGTAGTGAATTCATTGCCCTGGGCGACGTCGATCGCGGCATGGTGAACCTTCAGCAGCACGGCGAAGCTGCCGACCGGCAGGTCGAGGAAACTGTCCAGGCCCTCGATCACGTACATCTCCCACAAGGGGCGCTGCAGGTCGAGCGGCCGGGCGTGGATGCGCGAGGCCTGGATGCAGAACTGGCGCCAGTCACCCGGCTTGGGCAGGGCGATGTGGCGGACGTGGTATTCGATGTCGAAGTTCTCGTCCTCGATCCAGTACGGATAGTCGAGATCGAGCGGCACACGCAGGATCTTCTGGCGGAAGACCGGCAGCTGGCCGAGGCGGCTCTCGACATGCGTCAGGATCTGCTTGAAGCGCACCATGCCGCCGGGCGCGGTGGTCTGGTCGTAGATGTGCAGCAGCGTCACGTTCGAGTTGGCGTGGGCGCTGTCCGAGTAAATGTAGGCGGCATCGTGTTCGGTCAGTTGTCGCATGCAATTCCTTCGTGGCAGGATTCAGGTGGCCGGCGAGTGCGCGTCAAGCTGCGACGAACCCGATGTCATGCGCCAGACGCGGCCGAGCAATCGCTGCGGCTGGAACGGCTGCCAGCCGCCTTCGGGCTGCGCCAGGCGGTCGGCGACGATGGCCAGCACGATGCCGTTGAAACCCAACCCGAGATGGCTGCCCGGCACCTGGACGTTCTCGTGGAAGGCCGGGTCGCCGTCGATCGTGGCCTCCTGCGGCGGCACCACCCCGTCGCCCAGCGAGTACAGGCAACTGGTGGGAATCGCCAGCCGGCGCTGCTCGCGCAGGGTCTTGGCGCGCGGCTGCATGACATGCGCCGCGGCGCCGAGGCGATGCGACACCAGCCGGTAGAGGGCCTTCACCGCGGGCGGCGACTGGCTGCCGCTGGCGTCGACGCTGACCGGGCTGCCCAGGGTGATGATGGAGCGCACGCAGTCGAGCGCGTTTTCGGCGCCGTAGAGCGAGAACACCCCGCCCAGGCTCCAGCCCACCAGACTGACCTTGCGCCCCGTGACATGGTGCAGATAGCGGATCTTCTGCGGCAGGGCGCTGGCGTGCTTGCTGCGAAAGCCGAGATTGCGTCCCAGCCCCCAGGTGTGCACCTCGTAAGCCTTGCTTTGCAGAAACAGCTTGAGGCCGATCAGCGATTTCTCGTCGGCGAGGAATCCCGGCAACAGCAGCACCGGATGGCCGTCGCCACGCGGCGCCTGCATCAGGAGCGGCAGCGAAACCGGCAACAGCGCCATTTCGAGCAGGGCGCGCGGCTCCAGAATCGAATTCAGCGCATCGGGCGAACCGACGTGGGCATGGCGGACAATGGCGCGACGACTCGGCATCACTTACTCCGACAGATACAGCGAACCGGCATGCACGTGTGTCGCGGCAGTTTCGGGGTTGAAAAAAGCACCATCGACACCGCTCAGGGCTTCGATCCCGGAATCCTTGGTGTTTTTCCCGCTCATGGACTACCCCGCCGGAAGGCTGTTTGTCGGCCCGGGCCGGCTGCTGCAAGCAGCCCGGGCGCCTTGTCCGGCTCAGTATAGTCCGAAGCCGGGGAGCAACTTGCCGGTTAGAGGCAGGGCTCTAAAAACTGTCGTAGCCGCCCGAGCCGCCGGCGCATTTCTTCCCTTGCATTCTTTCACTTGCATTGACATAAGACATGATGGTGATAAGACGATAGTGATAGGGTGACAGTGGCGGTGGAGATTCGCGCGAGCCGCTACGCCGAGGCTTCGGGCGTCACTATTGTCGCCAACGCTTGCAGGGATACATAACGTGCACTTCATGACAAAAACGAATCCCGCCAGGCTTCCGGGCTCTGCCGGAGCGCCGCCGTCGCTTTTTGCTGACCCATGTCAGCGGGTAGGGCCGTCATCTCCGGCCAAGGCGTTCGAAGCGCAGATCAAGCCCGCAGCCGAGCGGATCGCGGATCCGCTGTACGCCTTGGAAATTGATGCGCCGGTTGCGACAAGCGTGGTCGCCGCGGGAGCCGTCTTTGAGACTGACATCATCTTTTCCGGAAGCTTGCGGATAGACGGCGAAGTCAGAGGCAATGTCTGCTCGACATGGGGTCAGTCGGGCGTATTGGTTATCGGCGAGAACGGCAGCGTGAATGGAAATATTCAGGTTACCCGGCTGGTCATCTACGGCACAGTCACAGGAGGCGTCTACGCCAGGGATTCGGTGACGCTTCACCCGAAGTCACATGTCACCGGTGACGTGAGAAGTGATGCGGTTGAACTTCTGTCGGGAGCGGTCATTCAAGGTCGCCTGAGGATGCAGAAGCCGGGTAGCGATCCCGCAAGGGTGCGGGACGCCGCGGCGAATGACCGCGTTCAATTCCCGTCTCCTTCGGTATCGGGTTAACAGCCATTCGATCAAGCCGGGACTGAGCCTCAAGAACAAGGCGCAGAACACCGCCGGTAAGGGCGCATCAGGCCTGCTGCGTATTCTCCAACTCCCGCCAGAGGCATTTGCCCTTGCTTTCCTTGTCTATCTCACCCAGCACGCGGGCATGCTCAGCGAGTTCTGCGGCGCTGGCGGCCAGCACCACCAGCGGCGGACGCTGGCGCGTGCCGCCCATCGAGTAATCCACGGCGGGGCGCTCGAACTCGATCTCCAGAGAATTCTGGCCGCGCGTCATGGCCAGGTAAACCTCGGCCAGCAGTTCGGCGTCGAGCAGGGCACCGTGTACCTGGCGGCCGGAATTGTCCACGCCGAACTCGGAACACAAGGCGTTGAGGTTGTTCTTCTTGCCCGGCCGCATCTCGCGCGCCATGCGCAGCGTGTCGATGACGTCGCTGCAAAGCTGGTCGATGCTGCCGTGCTGCAACAGGGCAAGTTCGTTGTTGAGAAAGCCGACGTCGAAGGCGGCGTTGTGAATCACCAGCTCGGCGCCGCGGATGAATTCCATGAAGTCGACAGCAATCTCGGCGAACTTCGGCTTGTCGGCAATGAACTCGTTGGTCAGGCCGTGAATCTCGATGGCACCCTGGGGAATCTCCCGTTCTGGATTGATGTAGGCGTGGAAGCGCTGGCCGGTAAGCTGACGACCGCGCAGCTCGACGCAGCCGATCTCGATGACGCGGTCACCGGTGCGGAAATCCAGCCCGGTGGTTTCTGTGTCCAGAATAATCTTGCGCAAATCAGCCTCCGTTGCGGGCGAGTTCCACGCCGCGCCGCGCCAGCACGTCGGCGCGCTCGTTCTCAACATGGCCGGCATGGCCCTTGACCCAGATCCATTCGATGGTGTGCTGTGCTGCCAGGCGGTCCAGTTCGCGCCACAGGTCCTCGTTCTTGACCGGATCCTTGTTCGCGGTTTTCCAGCCGCGCCGCTTCCAGCCGTGGATCCATTCTGTGATGCCCTTCTGCACATACTGCGAATCGGTATGCACGCGCGCCTCGACGTTCTTCTTCAAAGCGCGCAGCGCCTCGATCACCGCCATCATTTCCATGCGGTTGTTGGTGGTCAGGATCTCGCCGCCGAACAGTTCCTTTTCGGTCGCGCCGTGGCGCAGTATGGCGCCCCAGCCGCCGGGACCGGGATTGCCGCTGCAGGCGCCGTCGGTAAAGATGTCGATCACGATGAAAAGCCTGAAAGAAAAACTACCGCAGAGGCGCAGAGGCGCGGAGAAAGGCGACGCAGAGGAAGGCAGGGAGCCAATGGTTTTCTCTGCGCTACCTCTGCGCCTCTGCGCCTCCGCGGTATGCCTTTTAGATTTTCCGATCTCATTGATCCACCTTCTGCGCCACTGTCACCAGTGCCTTGGCGCGCGCCATGCGGTCGCTCCAGGTCGGGGTGATGAGGCGCATGCCGTGCTGGCGCTTGATGGCCTGGACGATATACACCGCTCCGGCAATCGGCCACCAGCGGTCGCCGGCGGCGTCCATGAACTGGAAGCGGCGCAGCCATTTTTCCTGCGACACGGCGGGTGCATAGCAACCGAAGGCGCCTGCCTGCATCTCGAAGCCAAGCAGGGAAAACCAGTCCTTCAGGCGCGGCACGCTGATATAGGCGCCGCGCCAAGGCGGCAAGGCCTGCAGCCGCGACAGCTTGCGCCTGGCGCCCCACAGGCTGAAGGGATTGAAGCCGGTGACGATCACCTGCCCCTCCGGCACCAGCACACGCTCGACCTCACGCAGCACCTGATGCGGATTGGCATCGAACTCCAGGGTGTGCGGCAGCACCACCAGATCGATGCTGTTGGCGGCAAAGGGCAGAAAATGCAGATCGGAACGCACTTCAGAAACGCCGGCATAGCGCCCGTCGTCGCAACGGAAGCGCAACGGCATGCGGTTGGCACGCAGAAAGTGGTGGGTCGGCAGGGACAGTTGCACCGCATTGAAGCCGAAAATATCGGCTACCAGCAAATCGTGCTTCTGCTGCTCCCAGTTGAGCACATACTGACCGGCTGGCGTTTGCAGCCAGTCTTCGAATCCCTGAATTGACATTGTGCCCCGTTTGGAGAAAATCCCCGAATGACTGAAATACTCGCCCTGCCCGCTTTCGACGACAACTACATCTGGCTGCTGCGCGCACGGGGATTCGTCGCGGTAGTCGATCCGGGCGACGCCGCCCCCGTTCTCGCCCACCTTGAAAAGAGCGGCGACCGCCTCTGTGCCATGCTCACCACCCACCATCACGGCGACCACGTCGGCGGCCTGGCCGAAATCCTCGCCTGCTTTCCCGTCCCCGTGTTCGGCCCGGGCATTGAGAACATCCCCGGCGTGACACACGCTCTTGCCGGCGGCGAACGCATCGGTCTGCCGGAAATCGGCGTCGAATTCGAGGTCATCGCCGTGCCCGGACATACCCGCGGCCACCTCGCCTATTATGGCCCAAGTATTGGTGGCGACGGCGTGATCTTCTGCGGCGACACCTTGTTCGGCGCCGGTTGCGGGCGGCTGTTCGAAGGCACGCCGGCACAGATGCAGAACTCCCTGGCGAAGCTCGCCGCATTGCCGCCGCCGACTCGCGTGTACTGTGCCCATGAATACACCCAGAGCAACCTGCGGTTCGCCCGCGCCGTGGAACCGGGCAGCATCGACGTGCAGCGGCGCAGCGAGCACGTCGAACTCGAGCGCGCCGCGGGCCGCCCGACTATCCCGACCAGCATCCGCGTCGAACTCGCAAGCAACCCCTTCCTGCGCTGGGATGCCGCCGCCGTGCGCGCTGCCGCGGCGACTCGCCTCGGCCATGCTCCGGCCGACGCGGTGGAAACCTTCAGCGCCATCCGCGAGTGGAAAAACCGTTTCTAAACATCGCTCGCACCGCTCCCGATGCGGCGCTCTTCAGCACTTTTCATGCGCTTTTCATTGACCGCACGGGCTGGCTTGGCTAAGATTCGCCGCCTTCACGCGCACCTCTGACGGTGCCATCTCCGCCAATGCCCCTGTTCCGCTACCTCGTTCCGCCGCTGCTGCTCCTGCTGCTTGGCTCCGCACGCGGTGAGCAGGCGCTGCAGATGTCGTCCGAAATGGCGGCGCCCGCCGCAGTGGTCATCATCAGCGCCACGCCGCCCGCGCTGCCGGCGCTGCCTGACCCATCGCAGGAAGTGAAGGACGACCTGCCGCCCATCCCCACCATCGACCTCACCACGCCACCCGACGATCTGTGGCAGCGCATGCGCAACGGCTTTGCCATGCCCGATCTCGACAGCCCGCTGGTGGCGGACCGCCAGGCCTGGTACCTGAACCGGCCGGACCTGCTGAAGCGCGTCTTCGAGCGCAGCCGGCGTTACCTGCACCACATCGTCGCCGAGCTCGAAAAGCGCGGCATGCCCACCGAACTGGCCCTGCTGCCCATCGTCGAAAGCTCCTACAATCCTCTGGCCTACTCGTCGGCGCGCGCCCTCGGCATGTGGCAGTTCATTCCCTCCACCGGCAAGACCTACAAGCTGCAGCAGAACTGGTGGTTCGATCAGCGCCGCGACATCGTCGCCTCGACCAGCGCCGCCCTCGACTATCTCCAATTCATCTATGAAATGCACGGCGACTGGCATCTGGCGCTGGCCTCCTACAACTGGGGGGAAGGCGCCGTCGGCCGCGCCATTGCGAAAAACCGGGCAAAGGGGCTGCCGACCGATTACCTGCACCTGAACATGCCCGGCGAGACGCGCTACTACGTGCCGAAATTGCAGGCGATCAAGAACATCATCGCCCAACCGCAACTGTTCGGCATCAACCTCGACCCGATTCCCAATCGCCCCTATTTCGGCACGGTAGAGCGCAGCGGCAACATGGATATTGCGCTGGCGGCGCGGCTTGCCGAGATCCCGGTGGACGAATTCATCGCGCTCAATCCGGCCTACAGCCGGCCGGTGATGCCGACGGCGGCCAACAGCCCGCTGGTGCTGCCGGCCGACAAGGTGCAAACCTTTGTCAGCAATCTGCAGCACCATGAAGCGCAGGACAAGCCGCTGTCGGCATGGCACACCCACAACCTGAAGAAGGGCGAGAAGCTGGAAAGCGTCGCCCGGCTTTATGGCATCAGTCCGGCGCGGCTGAAACAGTTGAACGGCATCAATGCGCGAACCAAAATAACGCCCGGCTTCACCCTGCTGGTGCCGGGCAAGGATGCAATCGGCCAGGACGCCCTCGCCGCCCGCCTGCCGCAAACTCCGGCCAATCCTCCGCGTGCGGCCAAGGTGAAAAAAGGCAAGGCAGGCAAGGCGGGCAAGGCGCACGCCAAGCCCAAAGGCATGGTGGTCAAAATCAGGAAGCCCCCTGCCGCGAAGCCGGCGGTGAAACCGAAGCGGCACTGATCCCCGCGCGCAAACCGCGGCCGACGCAGACTGCGCTACAACTTGATGCAGCGCACGGCGTGAGTGGCGCCGAACAGCGTCTCGACCGGGTAGCTGCAGCGGCAGCTCTCATCGGCCAGCGGGCAGCGTGGATGGAAGTGGCATCCGGCGGGAGGATCGGCCGCTGACGGCATGTCGCCGGCCAGCTTCGGCGCCTCGCTGCGCACGCCGTCGACACGCGGCACGGCGGCCAACAGGGCCCGGGTGTAAGGATGCCGTGGACGGCGCAAGACCTCGTCCGCGGTACCGCGTTCCACCACGCGACCGAGATACATGACCGCCACGTCGTGGGCGAGATAATCCACCACTGCTATGTTGTGGGTAATGAACAGATAAGCCAGCTTCAGTTCGCGCTGCAGGTCGGACAGCAGATTGAGGATCTGCGCCTGCACCGAAACATCCAGCGCCGAAGTCGGCTCGTCGCAGATCAGCAGTTGCGGATTCACCGCCAGGGCGCGGGCGATGGCGATGCGCTGGCGCTGGCCGCCGGAAAACTCGTGCGGGTAGCGGCCCGCCATGTCGGCGCGCAGACCCACCTGCTGCAGCAAGCCGGCAACGCGTGCCGCCATGTCCTGCTTCGCGCCGCCGGTGTCCAGCGCCTGCATGCCCTCGGCAATGATGTCGCCGATGCGCAGGCGCGGATTGAGCGAGGCGAACGGATCCTGGAATACCATTTGCATTTTCGCGCGCAAGGGCCGCAGCTGCGCCGTCGAGCAGGCTGTCAGTTCGACACCGTCGAGCCGGACGCTGCCGGCCGTCGGTCGCAGCAACTGCAGCATGGCCTTGCCGGCTGTGGTCTTGCCACAGCCCGACTCGCCCACCAGCGCCAGCGTCCGTCCCGGCATGAGTTGCAGCGACATGCCATCGACCGCGCGCACGGCGCCGACGGCACGCTGCAGGAGGCCGCGGCGGATCGGGAAATGCACTTTCAGATCGGTGACCTGCAGCAGCGGCCGCTCCTCTGCCGCCGCGGCCTGTGGTTCGCTGCCGCTCGCGGCCGCAACGGCCGGCGCCGCCCCGGGCAGGAAGCAGCGCACGCGCTGACCGTCGCCCGCCTCGCGCCATGGCGGCGGCGCACTGCCGCATTGCGCCATGACGTCGCTGCAGCGCTCGGCAAAACGGCAGCCCGGGTGCCTGGCATCCGCCGCCGGTACGCTGCCGGGAATGGTCGCCAGCCTGCCGCCGCGCCGTTCCGCATCGGGCAGGGCGGCAAACAGCCGCACCGAGTAGGGATGCGCTGCTTGCGCAAAAAATTCGCGGCGCGGCGCATCCTCCACCAGTTGCCCGGCATACATGACGCCGACGCGATCGGCCATGCGCGCCACCACGCCGAGGTCGTGCGTGATCAGCAGCAGTGCCATGCCCTGCTTGCGCCTCAGGTCGTCGAGCAGATCCAGCACCTGCGCCTGGATCGTGACATCGAGCGCCGTGGTCGGCTCATCGGCGATCAAGAGCCGCGGTTCGCCGGCCAAGGCTATCGCGATCATCACCCGCTGGCGCAGGCCGCCCGAGAGCTGGAAGGGGTACTCGTCAAGCCGCCGCTGCGGATCGGGAATGCCGACCTGGTCGAGCAATCCGGCGGCCCGCGCACGCGCCGCCGCGCCGCTCAGTCCGGCATGCAGTTGCAGCGCCTCGACGATTTGATCGCCGACGGTGAGCACCGGGTTGAGGCTGGTGGCCGGTTCCTGAAAGATCATGCCGATGCCGCCGCCGCGAACGCCGCGCATTGCGGCTTCCGGCAGCGCCAGCACATCGCGGTCCTCGAAATGTACCGTCCCTGCGCTTGCCCTGGCCGCAGCCGGCAGCAGGCGCATGATGCCCAGCGCCGTCATCGACTTGCCGCAACCGGATTCACCCAGCAGCGCGAAGCACTCGCCGGCGGCGATGTCGAAGCTGATGCCGTCGACCGGGCGCGCGGCGCCGACGCCGCGCAGCAAGTCCCCTTGCGGGATTTCGATGACAAGATCGCGTACCGAAAGAATGCTCATCGCGGACCCGCGAAGCCGGCAAGAGCATTACCGCAGAGGCGCAGAGGCGCAGAGAAAAGCCGCGGAGAGAAGACCGGAAACAAGCGGGATCGCGCCTTTCTCTGCGAATCCTCTGCGCCTCTGCGCCTCTGCGGTGAGATCTTCTTCCTCACGCCGACGACCTCGGATCGAAGGCATCGCGCACGGCGTCGGCGAACAGGTTGGCGGCCAGCACCAGGGCGAACATGAAGCTGAAGGCGGCCAGCAGCGACCACCACACCATGGGCTCGCGCGCCAGTTCCATGCGTGCCGTGTTGATCATGGTGCCGAAGGAAATCGTGGTCGGATCTACGCCGACGCCGACATACGACAGTACCGCCTCGGCCAACACCAGGCCGGAGAAATCCATGACCAGCGAGATCAGTACGATGTGCATCAGGTTGGGCAGGATGTGGCGGCGCATGATGGCCAGGCGGCCGACGCCGAAGGCCTGCGCCGCCTGGACGAACTCCAGCTCACGCAACTTCAGCGTCTCGCCGCGCAACAGGCGCGCAACGCCGGTCCAGCTGGTCATGCCCAGGATCAGGCAGAGCGCCAGCAGGCGCGCATCGGCACGTTCGGCCGAGGTGGCGAACCAGTCGGGGTGGGTGTCGATCACCACCTGCATCATCAGCACCGCGGCGGCAATCAGCAGCACGCCGGGAATGGAACTCAAGGTGGTGTAGAGGTACTGGATCAGGTCATCCACCCAACCGCCGACATAGCCGGCCAGGATACCCAGCAGCACGGCCAGCGGCAGCATCACCAGGGTGGTCAGAGTACCGATCAGGAGCCCCGTGCGGATGCTCTTCAGCGACAGGTAGAGCACGTCCTGGCCGACCTTGTCGGTGCCGAAGACGTGGTAGCCGCCGCCCACCGAGATCGCCACGCCGAGCAGCAGCAGGATCGCCAGCAGCGTAACGGACACCGCTGCAAGGGCATTGCCGCCGGACCCGATTCTCAGCAGCGCCGCGAACTCCATCCCGCGCCAACGACATACTGCGGCCGCCAGCAGCAGCCACACGGCCAGGCCGCCGGCGACACCGCGCGACAGACGCAAGGCGAGGTCGAATTCGTGGCCGGCGAGGTTCGCGCCGAGGTGCATACCGCCGAACTGCAAGCGCGGAAACTCGCGCTGAGTCGAATTCTCCAGAGCTTCCCTGGCGAACAGGTGGGTCGCCAACGGCGCCGAATAGGTCTTCTCGGCGCGCAGGCGCAGGTCGGCCAGCAGCGCATCGAGCGCCGAATTCACTTCCACCGCATACCTCGCCGTAGCGCCGGGCTGCGCCGGCAGGAGCGCCCGGTAGTGCAGCGAGTCGAGCAGCCCGACCAGCACGAAGGCCGCCAGCACAGTCGCCGCCGCCATCGCTACACCATTTCTCGCCACGCGCCCCCAGGCCGCGCGCAGAGCCTCCTGCCGCCGCGCCCACAGCATCAACCCGACAATCGAAGCGATCAAGACGAACAGCAGGATGTCCGACCAGAGCAGCATGGGCTGAATGCTCATGCCGAAAACCTTTTTGAGCCACAGAGGCGCTCTGCGTGCCTTGGATTCCGCTTTGCGGGAAGGCAACAGAGGACACAGAGAAAGGCTTGGGTTTTTTCCTCTGTGATCTCTGTGCCCTCTGTGGCTAATGGATTTGTTGTCATTGCAGCCTCACCCGCGGATCGGCCAGGGTGTAGGACAGGTCGGTCAACAGCAGGCCGATGATGTAGAGCACGGAGCCGATGAAGACCATCGAGCGCACCACGGCGAAGTCCTGGGCGTTGATGGCGTCGATGGTGTAGCTGCCCAGCCCCGGAATGCCGAAGAAGGATTCGGTCAGCAGGCTGCCCATGAACAGCGTCGGGATCACCACCACGACGCCGGTGAGAATGGGTATCAGGGCATTGCGCAGCACATGGCGGAACAGCACCACGCGCTCGGGCAGGCCCTTGGCGCGGGCGGTGCGGACATAATCGCGGCTGATCTCTTCGAGGAAGATGGTGCGATACCAGCGGGTTGATGCGCCGATGCCGCCGAAGACGCCGATGATCACCGGCAGGATCAGGAACTTTCCGGCATCGAGGCCGCCGCTGTAGCCGGAGATCGGCACCAGGTGCCAGACCTTCGAGACCAGCCACTGCCCGCCGATGATGTAGAACAGGCCGGAGATCGACATCATCGCCACGCACAGCACCACGCCGTAAAAATCCAGCGCCGTGGCGCGAAAGAATACCAGCAGCAGGGCAAAGCAGATCGCCACGAAGAGGCCGAGCGTGAAGGTCGGCAGTGCAATCGCCAGGCTCGGCAGCATGCGGCTGCCGATCTCGCGGGCAATGTCGCGGCCGTCGTCGGCGCGGCCGAAATCGCCGGCGAACATGCGCACCGACTTGCTGAAAAAAATGGTCTCGGTCAGCTGTGCTCCGTCCGACGCGGCCGCGTTCCATACCAGCGGCTTGTCGTAGCCGCGCTCCGCCTTCCACTTCTGGATCGCCTCCGGCGTCACGCGCTTGACGCCGAGTTGCATGCGCGCCATGTCGTCCGGCGTGTTCACGACGAAGAACAGGGCGAAGGTGAACAGATTCACTCCGACCAGGATCGGAATCGCATACAGCAGGCGGCGGATTACGTAGGCGAGCATCTGGGCTTCAGGCTATTGCATCCCCCGGGCCGCGGGGCGACGACCTGCGGCAGCAGGGCGGGGGATTCCGGATCGCAGGCGAATTACTGGAGGTAGGTGATCTCCATTTTCGAGTCAAGGCCGGTCACCATATCGAGGATGTCGTCGGTGAATTTCTCGTCCTCGTCGCTCCAGGTTGCGTCCGCAGCCGTAGACGCAGTGACCAGCGGCGTGATGTCGAAGTCGACAAAGCGGTCGCCGACCTTGAGCACATAGATGCCGGACGAATGCTCGACCAGTTCCCAGTCGTCCGGAATTTCAAGCTCTGCGTACAGTTCAAGCGACAGCTTTTTCATATCGTTTCTCCAGCATCAGGTTTCCAAGGCTGCATCCTAATGCATCCGGCCCCGACGAGGTAGCCTGACGGCTCCGGTCTAGTGTGCCCGCCGCGCACGCTGCCAGGCGATGACCGCGTGATTGGCGTGTGCCAGCATCGGCTCGAAGGCCTCCCGCGGCAGGGCCAGGCGCAGCGCCGCGAACAGCTCCTCGGTGCTCTCTCTGGCCAGGCCCTCGCCGGCGGCGGCGTCCGTCAGGCAGCGCAGCTGGATGTGGGCCAGTGTATCGGCCGCCAGGCGCCAGCCGAGCGCCGGCATATGGCCGACCAGGGCCACCAGCATGCCGCACAGGGCAGCGAGTATGGCCAGCGCTTCATCCCTTTCCTGGCAGGCAATCATGGCGTGCCACAGCGCCATATGGACATTGCGCCGCAGTTCCATCTTGAAATCGACGGCATCGCCCTCGCTTTGTTCGAGAGCCGCGAACTTCTGCTGCAGACGCGCCTCGGCGGCGACATCCAGTCCGTTGCGCAGGGCGCCGAGCAAGGCGGTGGCGCCGGGAATCGCCGCCAGGCCGAACGCCTGGCACCAGGCCAATCGCCACTGCTCGATGCCGGTCACCAGCAAGGCCAGACGCACGGCGCGCGCCTCCTCGCCGGCGCCGGCGCGAACCCAGTTGCGCGCCGGGCCTTCGATCTCGCCCACCGCCGCCTCCAGTTGCGCTGCATCGGCCTCCAGCGTCAGGCGAAAGATGCGGGTGAAGGCATCTTGCGCCATGCGCGCAGCCAGCCGCTGCAGATCCGGCGTGACCAGTTGTGCCAGGCCGTCGGCGGGCAGGGTGAAGGCTTCGGTGATGGCGTCGTTCATAACGCGAGGATACCTTGTCCGCGTCTGACGTGGACGTGCTGCGGTCTCGTTACGGCTATCCGGTTATTCAGACAGGAACAATGTTTACGGTCTTCTCAGCTGCGCGTCGCGTACACCAGTTCGTCATTGGTGACAGAGAGTCTTGCGGACAGTTGTCGGGCCATGTTGAGCAATAGCCGGCTCGCCAGTTCCGGATGATGCTGCCTTAAATCGTCAAGTGCTTCAGTCGATAGCGACCATACCGATGTTTCTACAGCGGCGATCGCATCGGCGCTGCGGTTTGTGCCGCTCAGCATGGCCATTTCGCCGAATATCACGCCGGGAGGAAAGGATGCCAGCCGGCGCTTGACATCACTCTTGTCGTCGAGCGGCAAATGAATTTCAACGCAACCGCTGGCGACAACATAGAAGCGGTCACCCGAATGACCGCGCAGGAATACCGGCTCTTTTTCAGCGAAGGACTCGACCATGAAGTGGCGATGCAGTATCCCGATTTCATCCGGATTCAGGCCGGAAACAATATCAAGCTGGCGCAACTCGGAAACCGCTTTAGCGGAAAGGTTAACGGCAGCAATCAGTTCATTTTCGACGGTCTCGAGCGCCTTGTCGGTATCGATATGCCAATTCAGAATCGGCAGCGTCCTGGTCAGTCCGGCATCGTGCAGCGTACTTCCGCGCGGGCCGCTGGGATGAATATACGCAAGATGAAGATGTATGCCCCGCGCTGAAAGGATCTTCACCAGGCGAACGAAAATGCGGGCACCTTTGTCATCGATCTCCCGTACCCGATGGCAATCGAGAATCAAATAGCGGACCGTTTGCGGCAACCTCAGCAAGTAGTCAAGCAGGTGGTCGGCGGTGCCGAAAACGATCGGCGTGTTCAGTTCGATGACCCGCACGCAGTGCCCGACGGCCTCCAGATGAGCCGCTTCATATTCCGGTCGCATCAACACCGAGTGCCGGTGTGCGCCGGAAAATGTGCGGCCGATCACCGATTGACTGTAATCCCTGACGAACAGGAACATGGCCAGCATGGCACCGGCGAACATCGCGGCAATGAGATGCCCGGAAAAGGCTACGACGACCACGGTGACCATGATGGCGATATTGGTCTGAACTTGCTTGCGTAAAGTTGCCTCGAGCCCTTTACTGGCGAACAGCTTGCGGACTTGGCCCCTCGTCCAGTTGTCGAACATCGTCCAGGCGAGAAACATCATCAGGACACCAACGATCGGCATGGGTACAAAACTCAGGAACCGGCCGCCAAAGACCATGATGCAGGTACACGTGGCGGCGGCGATACTCAAGGCATGGAAACCCCGGCCACCCAGTTCCCAACCGATATTGATGCGGGAAATCGATGGTGCCATCGGCAGTGCGCCAAGCATCCCGCCGATCATGTTGGCAACACCCTGATCGATCAGAACGTGGTTGGCGTCACAGCGTATGTTCGAGTTTTCCTCGTACACCGCCGATGCCAGCAGCGACTCCATGGCGTTGAGAACGGCGATGGCCAGCGAGTACGGAAGTACTGTGCGGACGATGCTTCCGATCGGGACGGGGAAATTCCCGCTTGCCAATTGATATATGCCGTCCCAGTAGGGGGCAAGGTTGTCTACTTCCGGCAAGTGGCTGCCGTGGGCGCTGCCGCTCAGGCCCAGGAAAAAGTAGTAAATGATCGTGCCGCCGAACAAGCCCGCGATCGACCAATGCAGTTTTTTGTAATGGGTGTGTACGAACGCCAGTACAGCCAGCAGGAAAATCCCGAAACCGGCATTGCCGAAGACCTGCAGCGATAAGCCGTTCCAGACGTCACTCAATGAGGTGCCGCGAGGAAAATCGAGAACGATGATGACCGCCGGCCAAACGATGAGCAGCGCGACAGCATTGATGTAGCCGGAAAGTACCGGGATTGGAACGTACTTGATGATGCTGCCTGCGCGCAGCAGCCCGAGCGCCATCTGAATGGTGCCTGCCATGACCGTACAAACGGCGGCATAAGCGAAGATGACGCTGAAGGAGGTGGTGCCATTGCCGGCTTGAAACAAATGCGCAAGCAGTTCTGCAACAAGCAGCGTTTGTGCCGGACGCCCTCCTGAGAAAAGCATGCCGGAGCGGCCGAACAAGGCAGGAACGAGATTGCCGACAATTACAGCGATAAAGGCTGCAGCGATACCTTGCGGCGCGTAGAGCAAGCCGAAAGCCGACACCATCAGCAAACCGTAGCCGACATCAATCGGACTAAGATTTACTACGGTCAATACACCCGACTTTGCTTCGTCGAACACATGGGATTTCCGCGCCACTAGCCTAGCCTTTGCAATTTTCGATCAAGTGACACAATTTTCCTTCGATATGAATTCAAGCGTCGTAGTCGCGGGGCTGAGTGGCGTTGTAACGCTGCGCAATAGTATCTCACCATGATTGATTTAGACCCTGTGCCAGGGTCTGTTCTCAATCAGCCGGCGCGAGGCGTTGCCGGACCCGGTCTGCAGACAGGAAGCCGGAACTGCACCGAGGCTATAATCGGCTTCTGGCTGCTTGCCTTCGAGGGAACCGATATCCATGAACGTGCCGGAAACCATTGCCGGAATTGCTGCGGGCGCGACCGCCGGCGAGGTGATTTTCCCGACCACAACCGAGATGGCAATCAAGGTGCAGCAGCTACTGGGCGATCCCGACTGCTCGGCGGACGAGTTGATCCGCCTGGTGCAGGCCGATCCCCTGCTGGCAACCCGGGTCGTCGCCGTCGCCAACTCGGTGCTATACAACCGTTCCGGGCAGGACGCGGCAAACATCAAAAGCGCCGTCTCGCGCCTCGGCTTCAAGACCTTGCGCGTGCTGGCGGCAGCGGTCGTGGTGCGACAGATGGAAAGCATGGCGCAGACAGCGGAGCATCGCACTATGGCGCGCCAGCTCTGGGAGCGCACCGCCCACGTCGCCGCCCTGGCGCAGTTGATTGCCCGGCGCGTCACCGGGCAGGACCCGGATACCGCCTTCTTTGCCGGCATCGTGCATGAGGTGGGCAGCTTCTACCTGATCGCCCGCGGCGGCGACTTTCCCGGCCTGCTGGAAGGCACGGACGGCAGCCTGAGTGCCTGGGATGATGGCGGCAACGCCGAAGTCGGCCGCGCCGTGCTGCAACAACTGAAGGTCCCCGGCGCCGTGATGGAGGCCGTCGAAAGCCTGTGGGCCGGCTATCTGGCGATACCGCCGGTATCGCTCGGCGACACCTTGCTGCTGGCCTGCCAGCTGGCGCCCGTGGAGTCGCCGCTTGCCCGGCTCGCCGGCAGCGCACGCGAAGGCACACGGGTCCAGATCGACGTCGCCCTGGACCAGGCAACCTTGAGCAGCATCCTGCAGGAATCAGAGGACGAAGTCGCGTCCCTGATCGGCGCCTTGTACGCCTGATTCCGCGGCGGAGCGATCTTGGCTGCTTACCACTTTCAGATTCAGGGTGAGTTCATCGAACTCAACGTGCTGCTCAAGCTGCTGGGGCTGGCGCCTTCCGGTGGCGCGGCCAAGGCGCTGGTTGCCGATGGTGCCGTCCGCGTCGACGGCGAGATCGAGACGCGCACCCGGCGCAAGCTGCGAGCGGGCCAGACAGTACGCCTGGCAGATGACAAAATCGATATCGTCGGCGCCGACTGCGCAAGCTGATCCATTTCCGGACTGACCCTGCCATGACCATACAGTGGTTCCCCGGCCACATGACCTCGGCCCGCAAGAAAGCGGCCGAAACCATGGCGCTGACCGACGTGGTGATCGAGGTATGCGATGCGCGCCTGCCCGAGGCCAGCAGCAATCCGATGATCAAGGAGTTGCGCCTGCACCGCCAGCGGCCATGCCTCAAGCTGCTGAACAAGGCCGATCTGGCCGACCCGTTGGTGACTCAGGCCTGGCTGGACTTCTACAACAGCCAGCCGGGGGTCAAGGCGGTCGCCATCTCCAGCAAGAAGCCGGGCGAAGCGGCGCGCGTGCCGGGCTTGTGCAAAGGCCTGGCGCCGCATCGCAACGACGGCATCAAGCCGCTGCGCATGCTGATCATGGGCATTCCCAACGTCGGCAAATCGACTCTGATGAACGCACTGCTCAAGCGCCGGGCCGCCGCCGTCGGCGACGAGCCGGCGGTGACCAAATCGCAGATGTGCATCTACCTCGACCCGACGATGAGCATCACCGACACGCCGGGCCTGATGTGGCCCAAGATCACGCATGACCACGACGGCTACATGCTGGCCGCCAGCCACGCCATCGGCCGCAATGCGGTGATCGATTCCGAGGTGGCGATTTTTCTCGCCGGGCTGCTGCTGCAACGCTACCCGGCCATGATCGCCGCCCGCTATGGCTTTGTCATCGAAGGGATGGACGGCATCGACGTAGTCGAGGCCGTGGCGAAGAAGCGCGGCTGCATCATCAAGGGCCGCCGCGGCGGCGAAGCGGATCTGGAAAAGGCCGGCATGATCCTGCTTACCGATTATCGCGACGGAAAACTCGGCCGCATCAGCCTTGAAACCCCCGACAGCCGCGCCGCCATGCTGGCGGCGGCGAACGAGGCCGCCAGCAAACCGCCGCCGGCGAAATTGCCGCAGGCCTAGTATCGGAGCAGTCCGATCATTTCAGCACGGAGCCGGCGTGACTTGCGCGGCTCTCGGCAATTCAAGCATTTGAAAGGAATCAGATGAGCGTCAGACAACTCTTCGATCTCAGCGGCAAGGTCGCTCTTGTCACCGGCGGTTCGCGCGGTCTCGGCTTGCAGATGGCCGAGGCGCTCGGTGAGATGGGCGCCAGGCTCGTGATCACGGCGCGCAAGGCCGAGGAACTGGCCGCGGCCCGGGCCCGCCTGGAGAAGCAGGGGATCGAGGTGTTCGCCGTCGCCGGCGACCTGTCCCAATTCGACCAGATTCCCGGCCTCGTCGGCCAGGTGCTCGACCACTGCGGCAGGATAGACATCCTGGTGAACAATGCCGGCGCCACCTGGGCGGCACCGGCCGAGGATTACCCCTTCGAGGCCTGGATGAAGGTCATCAACCTCAATCTCAACGGCATGTTCCTGCTGACCCGGGAAGTCGGCAAGCGCGCCTTCATTCCGCAGATGTCGGGCAAGATCATCGTCACCGCCTCGATCTCCGGGCTGCGCGGCAACCCGCCGGGATTGAGCACCATCGCCTACAACGCCAGCAAGGGTGCAGACGTCAATTTCGTCCGTGCGCTGGCCGCCGAATGGGGCAAGTACAACATCAACGTCAACGCCATCTGCCCCGGCTTCTTCCACTCGAAGATGGCCAGCGGCCTGATCGACATGATCGGCGACGAGATCATCGCCGCCACCCCGTTGCTCCGCCTCGGCGGCGAGGAGGACCTCAAGGGCCTGGTGGTGCTGCTGGCATCCGAAGCCGGGCGCCATATCTCCGGACAGGCCATTGCCGTCGATGGCGGCAGCGGCGCTTTTTGAGCGGCAAGGCGCGCGGCAATTGCCTGTGCCGGTTGCCTGAACAGGACTACAACGGATACTCCCCGCCATGGAAATGAATGAGAAGATCGTCCTCGCCAGCCGCCCCGCCGCCTGGGTCGAGGAAGGCAATTTCCGCCTTGAAGCAGGCGAGATCCCGCGACCCGGCGCCAACCAGGTGCTGGTGCGCAATGAGTGGCTCTCGCTTGACCCCTACATGCGCGGCCGCATGTCGGACGTCAAGTCCTATGCCAAGCCGGTCGAGATCGGCGAAGTCATGATCGGCGGCACCGCCGGCGAAGTCGTCGAGTCGAATCATCCGCAGTTCGCCCCCGGCGACAAGGTAGTCGGCGCACTGGGCTGGCAGACCTGGGGCGTGGCCGATGGCAACGTGCTGCGCAAAGTCGATGCCGGCATCATTCCCCTGGCGGCCTGGCTCGGCCCCGTCGGCATGCCCGGCGTCACGGCCTGGGTCGGACTGCTGGACATCTGCGCGCCGAAGCCGGGCGAGACCGTGGTGGTCACCGCAGCCTCGGGCGCGGTCGGCAGCGTGGCCGGGCAACTGGCAAAGATCCACGGCGCGCGCGCCGTCGGCATCGCCGGCGGCGCCGAAAAATGCCGTTATGTGGTTGATGAACTCGGTTTCGACGCCTGCATTGACTACAAGGCCGGCAAGTTGCGCGAAGACCTCAAGGCGGTGACGCCGCAGGGCATCGACTGCCTGTTCGAGAACGTCGGCGGCGAGATTTTCGACACCCTGCTCGGATGCATGAACCCCTTCTCGCGCATCGCCGTCTGCGGTCTGATCTCGCAGTACAACTCGGCGCCCTACCCGCTGCAGAACATCGCCGCGGTGCTGATCAACCGCATCAGGATGCAGGGCTTCATCGTCTCCGACGACCTCTCGCGCTGGCCGCCGGCGCTTGCGGAAATCAGCGGCCACATCGCCGGCGGCCGCATCAAGTACCGCGAAAGCGTGGTCGACGGGCTGGCCGCCGCACCGGCCGCCTTGATCAGCCTGCTCAAGGGCGGCAACTTCGGCAAGCAGTTGGTCAGGCTCAGGCCATAGGACTCATCCCCCGCCGCGCCCTGCAGCGCGTTGCCGGCAAGACAGGGACGGACACAAAAAAGGCCCGGCAAATGCCGGGCCCTTCCTGGTGAGCGCTACGTCGACGTGCCTTAGATCACTTCCCAGATGGTGGTGATGCCCTGGCCGCCGCCGATGCACATGGTGGCGAGGCAATACTTGCTGCCGACGCGCCTGGCTTCGTAGAGGGCCTTGGTGATGATCACCGTGCCGCTGGCGCCGATCGGATGACCGAGGGCGATGGCACCGCCATTGGGATTGGTCTTCTTCGGGTCAAGACCGAGCACCTTGGCCACGGAGAGCGACTGCGCGGCAAAAGCTTCGTTGGACTCGATGACGCCGATGTCCTCGATCTTGAGCCCGGCCTTGGCCAGCGCAATGCGGGTCGACGGGATCGGACCTTCGCCCATGACCTCGTTCGACACGCCGCCGATGCCGTAGGACACCAGGCGCGCGATTGCCTTGTGGCCGCCGGCGGCGGCCTTGGCAGCATCCGCCAGCACCAGGAAGGCGGCACCGTCGTTGATGCCGGAAGCATTGCCCGCCGTAACGGTGCCGGCCTTGTCGAAGGCGGGCTTCATCTTGGCCAGCGATTCCATGGTGGTGCTGGCCTTGACGTGTTCGTCGGTGTCGAACACCACATCGCCCTTGCGCGTCTTGAGGACGATCGGCACGATCTGCTCCTTGAAGTAGCCGGCAGCAATGGCGGCGGCGGCGCGGCGCTGCGATTCGCAGGCAAACTCGTCCTGCTGCTCGCGCGTGAAGCCGTGCTTCTTGGCCAGATTCTCGGCGGTGATGCCCATGTGGCCGACACCAAACGGATCGGTCAGCGCACAGACCATGGCGTCGAGCATCTTGGTGTCACCCATGCGCGCACCCGAACGCATTGCCGGCGACAGGTAGGCGCCGCGCGACATGACTTCGACACCGCCGCCAAGGGCGAAGTCGGCGTCGCCGAGCATGATGGCCTGGGCCGAACTGACAACCGCCTGCTGCGACGAGCCGCACAGGCGGTTCACAGCAAAGGTCACTGATTCCATTGTCATGCCGCCCTGAATGGTGGCATTGCGCGCGACGTAGGCATAGCGCGCCTCGGTCGGCACGACGTTGCCGACGGTGGCAAAGGTGATCGCGGCGGGATCAACGCCGGAACGGGCAATCGCCTCCTTGATGACCAGGCCGCCCAGGTCGGCCGGCTCCATGCCGGACAACGCGCCGCCAAAGGTGCCAACCGCGGCACGAACGGCGCTCAGTACAACAACTTCTCTCTTGTCAGCCATTGCAAAACTCCTTATATATACCCCCGGTTGTGCCGGGGACGGTATCCACTACGGAAAGAATCAACCACCAACCCAGCCGGAAATCCAGACCAGGGCAAGAACCGCCAAACCGAGCACGAGACTGCGCCAGACGAGCCCTATCGTGCTCTGCATGAAATCCGGGTCGGCATCTTCGCCCAAACCCAGTTCGGGACGATCGCCAGGCTCGACCATGTCCTGCATCACCTCGTGCACCGGCATACCCAGACGCACTCCCAAGGCGCCGGCACCACTTGCCAACAGTATACCGGAGCCGCCATCGGGCCACCGTTCCGCCTGTGTCCGCCAGCAATTCACCGCATCCTCGAAATCGCCGACGACGGCAAATGACGCTGCCGTCACACGCAACGGCAGCCAGTCAATCAGCGCGAAAGCCTGATGCGCGAACTGGCCGAATTCGCCGAACTCCTGCTCGCTGCGCTCTCCCCAAAGTTCGTCCAGCGCAAGGGCCAGCCGGTACAACAGCGCCCCCGCCGGCCCCAACGCGACAAACCACAGCAGCGGCGCGAAAACATGCCGGTGCGACGACAGCAAGGCCTGCTCGATAGCCAGTCGCGCTACCTCGCTCGAGGTCAGGCGGTCACCGGCACGCCCGCGCCATTGCGCCAGCAGTTGCCGCGCCTGTTCGACTTCGCCGAGCCGCAGGGCCAGATGGATATTGGTAAAGAAGTGGCTGAACTGGCGGAAGCCCATGGTCAGGTAGAGCACAGCGATTCCCAGCAGCAAGGCCGGCAGCGGCTGGAAATGCATCAGCAGCGCATACGCCAGCGACACCAGAGCGGCCGGCAGCGCTGCGCCCAGCCACCAGGCGATGGCGCCGTGGCTGCGTCCGCCATCGTTGAACTTGTCCTCGAGGAAAGCAGCCATCCGCGCCAGGGGATCCCGCACCACGCCCTGTACCGGCAGCGCGTGCAACTGCTCGAGAAGCAGGGCCATGACAATGGAAAACAGGGTCACGGGCTCAGGCTCCGGAATGCAGGATACGTTGCAGGGTCACCAGGATGCCGGCGGTGGCGCCCCAGATGTAATACCCGCGCCAGGGCATGGCCCAGTACTCGCGCATGACGCCGCGCACCTCGATGCTGTGGCGCTGATGGTTGGCACTGTCGAGGAGGAATTCAAGCGGCGGTTCAAAGACTTCAGCCACCTCGAAATCGTCCAGTTTCAGATTCAAGGGCGGTGTCACCAGCCCCACTACCGGCGTAATGACAAAGCCTGTGCCGGTGCGATACTGGGGCAGACGGCCGAGAATCTCCACCTGCGAAGACGCAAGACCGACCTCTTCCTCGGCTTCGCGCAAGGCGGTGGCCTCGGGCGAAGCGTCACTCGCCTCGCTGCGCCCTCCGGGAAAGCTCACCTGCCCGGCGTGATCGCGCAGATGGGCGGTACGCTGGGTCAGCAGCATGGTGGCGCCGCTCTCCCGCACGATCACCGGCACCAGAACCGCGGCGGCGGCGAAATCGGTCTCTTCGTCCAACCAGGATTCGACGGCGAAAGGCGCGACAAAGCCTTCGCTGAATCGACGACGCATCAGGGAAAGCAGGGCTCCGCTAGAATTCGGGCCTGCGCTAACTAAAGACTCCGGCATGAAACCGATCGCAATATTCCGTCATAGCCCCGGCGAGGGACCCGGCTATTTTGCCACATTCCTCGACAGGCATTCCCTGCCGTGGACGCTGTTTCGAATCGATGACGGCATGCTGCCACCGCCGACGGCTGACGGCTTCTCCGGGCTCTGCTTCATGGGCGGACCGATGAGCGTGAATGACGACCTGCCGTGGATACCGGGGATGCTGGAACTCATCCGTGACGCCGACTGCAAGAACATCCCGCTGATCGGCCACTGCCTCGGCGGGCAACTCATGGCCAAAGCCTTCGGCGGCACGGTCACCCGCAACCCGGTCAAGGAAATCGGCTGGGGCCGGGTCGAACCGGGCGCCGAGGCCACGCAGTTGTCAACCGGGTGGCTGGGCAGTGCCGCCCCTTTCGAGGCTTTTCACTGGCACGGCGAGACCTTCACCATCCCGCCCGGCGCCACGCGAATTCTGCAAAGTGTCCACTGCGCCAACCAGGCCTTCGTGCGCGGTCCGCATCTGGGCTTGCAATGCCATGTCGAGATGACGGAGTCCATGATCCGCACCTGGTGCCGCCAATGGGCAGCGGAAACCGCCCACCCGTCGGCGTCGGTGCAGACACCGGAGCAGATGTACCTGGGCATGGAAGATCGCATCACGGCGATGCGCGTTGTGGCGGACCGGCTTTACAGCCGCTGGAGCAGCGGGCTACGCCGGGATTAAGCGTCGGCGCCGCGCCGTCTCAGTCTCTGAAATTGCCGTACTGCAGCGGGAAGTCGGTAATCGACTTCTTCACCAAAGCAATCGCTTCCTGCAGCAGATCGCGCTTGGCGCCGGTAACGCGCACCGCGTCGCCCTGGATGCTGGCCTGCACCTTGAGCTTGCTGTCCTTGATCAGCTTGACAATCTTCTTCGCCATCTCCTGCTCGATACCGACCTTGATGGTCAGCACCTGCTTCGACTTGTTGCCGCCCACCGACTGCACCGGCCCGTGCTCGAGGCGCTTGGTGCTTTCCCGCTCCTTCTTCTCCATCTCGGGAAAGAGGATGTCCTTGACCTGACCGAGCTGGAATTCGGAATCGCCGTGAATGGTGATCGTCTTGTCCTTCTCGTTGAGTTCGGCGCGGGCCGAGGTGCCCTTGAAATCATAGCGATTGCCGATGTGGCGGCCGGCCACATCGACGGCATTCTTCAGGGCCACCAGATCTGCTTCGGAAGTGATGTCGAAAGAAGGCATGCCGCTCTCTCCTGATCAGGCGAAATGACAGATGTAGTGGTAGGGCTCGCCGCTGACCTCGATGTCGAAGCTGGAGTTGCCCGGCACCGTGAAACTCTGCCCGGCACCGCTGCTCTGCCAGTCGCCGCCCTTGAGGCGGTAGCGGCAGCCGCCGGCCACGGTTTCCATGATCTCGGCGACGCCGGTGTTGAAGGTCAGCGTCGCCGGCAGGATGACGCCGACACTCTTCTTCGTGCCGTCGGCCAACTGCACCGTATGACTGACGCATTTGCCGTCGAAATAGACGTTGGCTTTCTTGATGACGGATACATTGTCGAACTGGCTCATGGGATGATGTTCCTTGCGGTTTCCGAAATGATCAGGCCTTGCCTTTTCCCTTGCCGGCGGCACGCTTCAGCCTGGCGTTCTCGGCGATGCGCATGCGCAAGGCGTTCAGCTTGATGAAGCCGCCGGCGTCACGCTGGTCGTAGGCGCCGGCATCGTCCTCGAAAGTCGCGATGGTCGGATCGAACAGGGAATCGGTCTTCGAATCGCGGCTGACCACGATCACGTTGCCCTTGTACAGCTTGAGCCGGACCCAGCCGTTCACGTGCTGCTGGGTATGGTCGATCAGCGCCTGCAGGGCACGCCGTTCCGGGCTCCACCAGTAGCCGTTGTAGACCAGGCTGGCGTAACGCGGCATCAGGTCGTCCTTGAGGTGGGCCTCCTCGCGGTCGAGGCAGACCGACTCGATGGCGCGGTGCGCACGCAGCAAGATGGTGCCGCCGGGAGTTTCATAGCAGCCCCGCGACTTCATGCCGACGTAGCGGTTTTCGACCAGGTCGAGGCGGCCGATGCCGTGCCTGCCGCCGAGCGTGTTGAGCGTGGCGAGCAGCTCATGCGCCTTCATCTTCTTGCCGTTGACGGCCACCAGGTCACCGCACTTGAACTCGAGATCGAGATACTCGGCCTTGTCCGGCGCCTTCTCCGGCGACACCGTCCAGCGCCACATCGATTCCTCGGCCTCGGCACCGGGATTCTCCAGATGGCGGCCCTCGTAGGAGATGTGCAGCAGGTTGGCGTCCATCGAGTAAGGCGAGCCGCCCTTCTTGTGCTTCATTTCCACCGGGATGCCATGCTTCGCGGCGTAGGCCATCAGCTTCTCGCGCGACAGCAGATCCCATTCGCGCCACGGCGCTATGACTTTGACATTGGGCATCAGGGCGTAGGCGCCGAGTTCGAAGCGCACCTGGTCGTTACCCTTGCCGGTAGCGCCATGGGAGATCGAGTTGGCGCCGGTCTTCCTGGCGATTTCGACCAGCCGCTTGGCGATCAGCGGACGGGCAATCGAAGTGCCGAGCAGGTATTCGCCTTCGTAGACGGCATTGCAGCGGAACATGGGAAAGACGAAATCGCGGACGAATTCCTCGCGCAGATCGTCGATGAAGATGTTCTTCGGCTTGATGCCCAGCAGCAAGGCCTTCTTCCGCGCCGGTTCCAGTTCTTCGCCCTGACCCAGATCGGCAGTGAAGGTCACCACCTCGCAGTGGTAGGTGTCCTGCAGCCACTTGAGAATCACCGAGGTATCGAGTCCGCCCGAATAGGCGAGAACCACCTTGTTGTTTTCCGCCTTGCCTGTTTTCCCTGCTGCTTTCATCGCTCGTCCCTTAGTCATTCACCCTGCCCAGGAGCAGGAATTCCATTAAAGCCTTCTGCGTGTGCAGCCGGTTTTCCGCCTCGTCCCAGACCACGCTTTGCGCGCCGTCGATCACGTCGGCGGCGACTTCCTCGCCGCGATGCGCCGGCAGGCAGTGCATGAAGATGGCATCGGGGCGGGCGGCCCGCATCATCTCGGTATCGACCTGCCAGTCGGCAAAATCGCGCAGGCGCTCTTCGTTCTCAGCCTCGAAACCCATCGAGGTCCAGACGTCGGTGGTCACCAGGTCGACGCCGCGCGCCGCGTCCATCGGATCGGCGAACTGTTCGAAGTGATCCGTGCCGTAGAGTCCGGCACGCTCGGCTTCGACCTCATAGCCGGGCGGCGTCGACACGTGAACATTGAAGTCGAAGATTTCCGCCGCCTGCAGCCAGGTGTTGCAGACATTGTTCGAATCGCCGATCCAGGCCACGGTGCGACCCCGGATCGGACCGCGATGTTCGATGAAGGTGAAGATATCGGCGAGTATCTGGCACGGGTGGTATTCGTTGGTCAGGCCGTTGACCACCGGCACCCGCGAGTGGCGGGCAAAGCGCTCGATGATCTCCTGCTCGAAGGTGCGGATCATGACGATGTCGCTCATGCGCGAAATCACCTGTGCCGCATCTTCCACCGGCTCGCCCCGCCCCAACTGCGAATCCCGCGTATTGAGATAGATCGCCGAACCGCCCAGTTGATGCATGCCGGCCTCGAAGGACAGGCGCGTGCGCGTGCTGGCCTTCTCGAAGATCATCACCAGGGTGCGGTCCTGCAGCGGCCAGTAACGCTGGTAGGCCTTGAAGCGCGCCTTGATGGAACGCGTGCGCTCGAAAAGATAGTCGAGTTCCTCGCGCGAAAGATCCTTCAGCTGCAGAAAATGCCGCGGCGATGCCATGATCAGGCTCCGAGAAACTCTTTGATCAGCGCCACCAGCGCAGCCACCAGCTCCGCCCCCTCGGCATCGGTCATTACCAGTGCCGGCAGCAAGCGCACCACCTTGTCGGCGGTGACGTTGATCAGCAGGCCGGCGTCCAGGCCGCGCTGGACCAGATCGGCACATGGCCGGTCCAGCTCGATGCCTATCATCAAGCCGTCGCCGCGCACCTCGACCAGGCCGCCGACGCCGGACAAACCGCTGCGCAGACCGTCACGGATCGCTGCGCCGAGTTGTTTCGCGTGCGCCATGAGAGCGTCGGCTTCGATGACGTCGAGCGTGGTCAGGGCGGCAACACAGGCCAACGGATTGCCGCCGAAGGTGGAACCGTGGTTGCCGGGTTTGAACACGCCGGCGGCGCGTCCTGCGGCAAGGCAGGCGCCGATCGGCACACCGGAGCCCAGCCCCTTGGCCAGGGTCATGACATCCGGAAGGATGCCGGCATGCTGATGGGCGAACCAGGCGCCGGTGCGGGCGATGCCGCACTGGACCTCATCGACCATCAACAGCCATTTCTTCTCATCGCAAATCTGCCGCAGCGACTGCATGAACTCATTGTGCGCAATGTTGATGCCGCCTTCGCCCTGAATCGGCTCGAACAGCACTGCAACAACGTTCGGATTGCGCGCGGCAAGCAGTTCGATTGCAGCGAGATCGTCAAACGGCACCCGCACGAAACCTGAAACCAGCGGCTCGAATCCCGCTTGCACCTTGCGGTTGCCGGTGGCGGAAAGGGTCGCCAGCGTGCGGCCGTGGAAAGCGTGCTCCATAACGATGATGGCCGGCTGCTCGATGCCCTGCTGGTGCCCGTAAAGCCGTGCCAGCTTGATCGCGGCCTCATTGGCTTCGCAACCCGAGTTGCAGAAAAATACCTCGTCCATTGCGGCGAGCGCGGCGAGGCGATCGGAAACAACCTCGGCTTCACTGATGCGATAAAGGTTCGATGTATGGATCAGACGTCCGGCCTGCGCGGCCAACGCCTTCACCAGTCGGGGGTGATTGTGGCCCAGCGTATTCACGGCGATGCCCGCCAGGGCATCAAGGTAGGACTTGCCCTGCTCGTCGAACAGCCGGCATCCTTGGCCATGGGTAAAAGCGACCGGCAGCCGCCCGTAGGTATTCATCAAATGCGGCATGAAAGCACTCTGCGAAAAGCTCCAACCGGAGGACAAAGTTTCGGTGAAGGCTCACGCCGGGATCATGTCCTCGCAACCGGCGTGGGCATAATGCCCTGCGGACATCGGCGTCAGGCGCTGCGGCCGAAACTAAAAACATACGGCGGCCGAAGAGCAACGCGGCCGCCGTGCTTGAAAACACCACTATACTAAGTGAAAAACCAGCCCCTGTACAGCACAGGGAGACGGAGGATCCGGCAGTGAGGATGGCGGTATTCAATCAAAAGGGCGGCGTCGGCAAGACCACCACCGCGCTCAACCTCGCCGGAGCTTTGGCCAGGGATTCCTCACCAACACTGCTGGTCGACCTGGATCCCCAGGCGCACCTGACGTCGATCCACGGCAACGCCGCCGGTGAGGCCCACAACAGCGTGTTCGCGCTCTATCAGAACAGCCGCCCGCTCGCTGAACTGGCGGTGATCTGGGAAGGAGTGGGTCGCCTGATTCCGGCCCACGCGGAGCTGATCAAGGTCGATTCCATATTCGGCAAGGGCCCGGCCGTCCTCAACCGCCTCAACGCCGGCTTGCTGGCACTTGAATCATCCGGCGGCGAAAGCACGGCGATAATCGACTGCTGCCCTTTTCTGGGCGTACTTTCACTCAACGCGATTTTCGCTTCTGACCGGATACTGGTGCCGGTTTCATCCGACTACCTGTCCTTGCGCGGCGCCTTGCAGATCGAACACACCCTGAAGGCTCTGGAACCCGTGCTCAAGCGCCGGATTGAACGCCGCTACCTGCTGACACGGTTCGACCGGCGCCGCAAGATGAGCTTCGACATCCAGGACCGGTTGCGCAAACAGTTCGGCGCGGAACTGTGCGAAACAGTGATTTCGGAAAACGTGGCGATCGCCGAAGCACCGGCCATGAGTCGCGACATCTTCGGCCACAACCCGGCAAGCAGGGGCGCGCAGGACTACCTGGCGTTGATGAACGAGTTGCAGGCCGCGCGATTCCTCTGACGGCAGCGCGCAGGGGACAGCAGCCGGGAGCACGGGCCGCCGCCTGAAAAACCTCAGCGAACAATAAGGTTTGCGACGTCCTCGAAACTGCTGACCGGCACACGAACGCTGCCGTGATGGCAAATACATTCGATTATCTGGCAGTCGTGGTACACCTGCCGCAGTTTGCGCTGGGCGTCATGTTCATCGCGACCATGAATCATCAAATTGTCCACGATCACGCCGAGGCGGGTCTTGATACGAAAGGCATATTTAATGAACTGATGGGATTGCATGAAACCCCTTTCACTTCAATCAGGTCTGGTGATTATATGCAGTGATTTCGGGAAACTCAACCTATTTCTCTAATTTAAATAGGCATTTCATAAACAGTTATGCCAATCGCTGTTTCCCGGGACATCTAACACTCGCTCCACGGCACATGCCATTGCCATATATTCCGCAGGTACGCCAAGCGTCGCGGTAGATCGGACATGTCCGCCGGCCGGGCGGAAATGCGGGCACAAAAAAGGCTGCCTCGAAAGGCAGCCTTTTTTGTGGGCGTCTGGCGCGACAGCGGGCTTAAAGTGCCTTGATGGCTGCCGAGAGGCGGCTCTTCTGGCGCGCAGCGAGGTTCTTGTGCACGATGTTCTTGTCGGCAATCGAGTCGATCACGCACTGCGACTCCTTGAACACTGCCTGCGCAGCCCCCTTGTCGCCGGCGTCGATCGCCTTGCGTACCTTCTTGATTGCAGTACGCAATGAGGAACGCAGACTCATGTTATGAGCGCGCTGCTCGGTAGCTTGACGGGCGCGCTTGCGGGCTTGAACGGAATTGGCCATATCGATATCCGGTAGAACTGAGGAAAGCGCGAGATTATAGGGGTGTCTTCGCGTCATTGCAAGCCGCATCTCCGGGCCGCATCCCGGATACCATAGCGGCAATGAATCTGCTCCGCGCCCTGGCCACCGTCAGCGGGATGACCCTGCTGTCCCGCATCCTCGGCTTCGTCCGCGACTTCGTCATTGCCAGGAGCTTCGGTGCCGGCATGATGACCGACGCCTTCTTCGTCGCCTTCCGCCTGCCCAACCTGTTGCGCCGGCTGTTTGCCGAGGGCGCGTTCTCCCAGGCATTCGTCCCCATCCTTGCCGAATACCGCAATCGTCGCGGCGAGGCAGAAACGAAAAGCCTCGTGGATCGCGTCGCCAGCGTGCTGTTTCTGATCCTGATCGCCGTCACCGCGCTCGGCATGGCCGCTTCACCCGTGCTGATCGCCGTGACGGCTCCCGGCTTCAGCGCCGACGCCGGAAAATTCCAGCTCACGGTCGAACTGACGCGAATAGCCTTCCCCTACATCCTGTTCATGTCGCTGGTGGCGATGTCCGCCGGAGTCCTCAACACCTGGAGCCGTTTTGCCCTGCCCGCGTTCACACCGGTGCTGCTCAACCTGTCCTTCATCGGCATGGCGCTGTTCGCCGCGCCCTGGTTTGATCCGCCGGTGCTGGCGCTGGCCTGGGCGGTTTTTATCGGCGGCGCGCTGCAACTCGCCATCCAGCTGCCGGCGCTGGCGAAGATCGGCATGCTGCCCCGCTTCGACCCGCTCTGGCGCGACGAGGGCGTGCAAAGAATCCTCAAACTCATGGCGCCGGCGGTACTCGGCGTATCGGTGTCGCAGATCAGCCTGCTGATCAACACCATTTTCGCCTCCTTCCTCGAAAGCGGCAGCGTCTCCTGGCTCTACTATGCCGATCGGCTGATGGAGTTCCCCGCCGGCCTGCTGGGCGCGGCTCTGGGTACCATCCTGCTGCCGAGCCTGGCCAAGACCCATGCCGACGGTAGGACGGAGGACTTCTCGGCGCTGCTCGACTGGGGCCTGCGCCTGACCTTGATGCTGACCCTGCCGGCGTCGCTGGCGCTGGCGATGCTGGCCATCCCGCTGCTGTCGACCATGTTCCAGTACGGCGCGTTCGCCGTCACCGACGTGCTGCGCACCCGGGAAGCGCTGGTCGCCTACTCGCTGGGCCTGACCGGGCTTATCCTGGTCAAGGTGCTGGCACCGGGCTTCTACGCCAGGCAGGACATCCGCACCCCGGTGCGCATCGCCCTGGTCACGCTGGCGCTGACGCAGGTGATGAACATCGCCTTCATCGGCTGGCTCAAGCACGCCGGCCTGGCCCTCTCGATCGGTCTGGCCTCCTGCCTCAACGCAGGGCTGCTGTGGCACGGCCTGCGGCAGCGCGGCGCCTACCAGCCCAAGCCGGGGTGGCTGACATTCATGCTCAAGCTCCTGGCTGCACTGATCGTGCTCGGCGGCGTACTGTGGCTTGCCAGCGACAAGGATGCCGCATGGCTGACGATGAGCGGTGGCCAGCGAGTACTGCAGCTTTCCGGCGTGGTCATGGGCGGAATCGTCAGCTACTTTGCGACCCTGTGGCTGCTCGGCTTTCGCTTGCGCGATTTCCGCCGCAAAGGCGCCTGATCCGTCCCGCCAGGACCTGCGGCAACTCCATGCCGCGCCGTCAATCGGGCCGAAACCAATCCTCAGGATACCGGCCGCTCCCGGAGCGAAGCACGGGGCTTTGCCCGTCTTCGCCGTGCGTGACGGGAATTCCCCATCGGGGCCGTCAATCGCACATAAAAAAACGGGCAGCCCGCAGGCTGCCCGTTTGATCGAACGTCTATTACAGAATCACACCACCAGCGGCAGGATCAGCAGAGCGACGATGTTGATGATCTTGATCAGCGGATTCACTGCGGGGCCCGCCGTATCCTTGTACGGATCACCCACGGTGTCGCCGGTCACGGCGGCCTTGTGCGCTTCGGAACCCTTGCCGCCGTAGTGCCCGTCTTCAATGTACTTCTTGGCGTTATCCCAGCAACCGCCGCCGGTGGTCATCGAGATGGCAACGAAGATACCGGTAACGATGGTGCCCATCAGCACGCCGCCCAATGCCCGCACACCGGCACCGGGGCCCATCAGCGCATTCATGCCGAAGGCGACTACGACGGGAACCAGCACAGGCAGCAGCGACGGAATCATCATCTCCTTGATGGCGGCCTTGGTCAGCATGTCGACACAGGTGCCGTATTCCGGCTTGGCCGTGCCTTCCATGATGCCCTTGATCTCCTTGAACTGACGGCGCACCTCGACCACGATGGCGCCGGCGGCACGACCGACCGCTTCCATACCCATCGCGGCAAACAGGTAAGGCACCATGCCGCCGATGAAGAGGCCGATGATGACTGCCGGGTCGGACAGGTCGAACGCGAACTTGATGCCCGGCTTGAGCGCTTCCAGCCCGTGCGTGAAGTCGGCGAACAACACCAGCGCGGCAAGGCCGGCGGAACCGATGGCATAGCCCTTGGTAACCGCCTTGGTGGTATTGCCTACGGCGTCGAGCGGATCGGTAATGGCGCGCACGGAAGCCGGCAGTTCGGCCATCTCGGCAATGCCGCCGGCGTTGTCGGTGATCGGGCCGTAGGCATCAAGGGCGACAACGATGCCGGCCATCGACAGCATGGAGGTGGCTGCAATCGCGATGCCGTACAAACCGCCCATGGTATAGGAGGCCCAGATGGCGGCACAGACGGACAGCACCGGCCACGCGGTGGACTTCATCGAGACGCCGAGACCGGCAATGATGTTGGTGCCGTGGCCGGTGGTGGAGGCCTGCGCCACGTGCTGCACCGGCGCGAACTCGGTGCCGGTGTAGTACTCGGTGATATAGACCATCAGTCCGGTCAGCACCAGGCCGATCACCGTCGCACCGTAGAGGCGCATCTGCGAGCCGCCGCTGATATTAAGCACGGTATCCAGCAGATGATCGTCAACCAGCCAGGAGGTCATCGGGTAGAAGGCGATCAGCGCCAGCACGCCGGCAACCGCCAAGCCACGGTATAGGGCGTTCATGATCTTGCCACCGGGAGAAGCCTTGACGAACATCACGCCGATGATCGAGGCGATGATGGAGAAGCCGCCCAGAGCCAGCGGATAGATGACGGCCTGTTCGGCAAAGGCAGGATTCGCCTTCAGCAACAGCACACCCAGCAGCATGGTCGCCACCGTGGTTACCG
>SESD01000037.1_pt1 | contig 75826 bp, 80 predicted proteins | sample 3171411 | NCBI WGS metagenome assembly SESD01 (sample SAMN06051880, study PRJNA518727) | freshwater metagenome | biome: subpolar coniferous forest; feature: holomictic lake; material: water; isolation source: holomictic Lake 442, 16.5 m depth | place: Canada: near Kenora, Ontario | collected...
AAGCTGCAATAGCAGCTAATGCATGGGAGTTTATTGAGCCACTTGAAAATCAACTAGATCATGAGATTGGAGATAGAGGCGTTAGATTATCAGGAGGCCAGCGTCAAAGAATTGCAATTGCCCGAGCAATCTTAAAAAATGCGCCCATATTGCTTCTTGATGAGGCTACTTCAGCACTTGATTCACACTCAGAAAAATATGTTCAGTCAGCTTTAGATAATTTAATGAAGGATAGAACAACCATAGTTATTGCTCATAGGCTGTCAACAATTTTGAATGCTAACAGAATTGTGGTGATTGAAAAATCTAGAATTATTGATACTGGAACACATAAAGAACTTATTAAGCGATGTAAGCATTACTCAGTATTATACAAAAAAGGTCTAAAGTAATATTTTGACTGCATCTGAAGCCCTCTCTAAAATCCATTATTCAAAAAGCTTAGTTTCTTTATTGCTTCTCCCTTTTTCAACAGTCTTTTTATTAATATCTTTTGTTAGAAAAATTCTTTACCGATTTGGTTTTTTAAGATCATTTAAACTAAAAATCCCCGTTATTGTGGTTGGAAATATTACTTCTGGTGGAACAGGCAAAACACCTTTAATTATTTACCTTGCAAATGAATTAAAGAAAAATGGCTATCGTCCAGGCATTATAAGCAGGGGATATGGCTCTAAAGCTGTTGGGGTGATTGAAGTGGGTCAAAAAAGTGATGTGGCTGATTCGGGAGATGAGCCCATGTTGATTCAAAAACACACCCATTTGCCAGTTTTTGTTTCAAAAGATAGAGTCTCGGCAGCAAAGGCGCTTCTTAAAAAATATAAAAAAACTGATGTTATTTTGTCTGATGATGGAATTCAGCACTACCGATTAAAGCGCGATATAGAAGTTTTAGTGATAGATGGGACTAGAAAATTTGGAAATGGATATCTTTTACCAGCAGGCCCTCTTAGAGAATTTAGTAGCAAATTGAAAACAGTTGATGCCATTGTATGTAATCATAAGAAAGTAATAGATGGCAGCTATCTGATGAAATATAAGGGGTATTTTTTAATTAATTTGAAAACGAATAAAAAAATACATTTAAGTAACCTGCGGTTAAAAAATATTCATGCCATAGCAGGGATTGGAAATCCAAATCGTTTTTTTGATTACCTCAAGACATTCAACATAGAATTTAATAGCTCAATCTTTCAAGATCATTATAGATTTTCAAAAAAAGATTTTAGAAATATGAATGACAAGAATATTATAATGACTGAAAAAGACGCTGTTAAATGTCAGAAGTTTTCTAGAAAGAATTTTTGGTATCTGCCAGTTACTGCTGAAGTTGATTCAAAATTTATTGATGTTATTTTAAAAAAATTGAGATATGTAAGTCATGGATAAAAACCTATTAAAAATTCTAGTTTGCCCAGTGACCAAGGGGCCATTAATCTATAAAAAGGAACAAAACGAGCTCATATCGAAGTCTGCTAAGCTTGCTTACCCTATTAAAGATGGTATTCCTATTTTACTTGAGAGTGAAGCAAGGCGACTTAATAGTGATGAAGACTATTCATGACATTTAAAATTGTTATTCCAGCGAGATATCAAAGCAGTCGATTAGAAGGAAAGGCTTTGTTAGATATTGCTGGTATTCCTATGGTGATTCATGTCGTAAAACAATCATTAAAAAGTAAAGCTAATGAGGTTGTGGTAGCAACTGACGATCAAAATATTTTTGATGTTGTCTCAAAATATGGCTTTAAAGTAATGATGACCAATATCAATCATAAATCTGGGACTGATCGTATAGCAGAGGTGGTTAATTCGATGGGTTGGCCAGACAATGAAATTGTCGTTAATGTACAGGGCGATGAGCCTCTAATTGATCCATTATTAATTAATCAGGTTGCTGAATATTTGGATCATAAAGAAGACATTCTTGTTTCTACAGCTTGCCATTCCATCTCAGATTACAATGATTTTATTAGCCCCAATAATGTCAAAGTTGTATTAGATAAAAATTCGCAAGCCCTGTATTTTAGTCGCGCACCCATTCCTTTTCCTAGAGATGAGTTTACTCAAAAGATAATTGGAAAAGAAGGATTCTATAAACATATTGGTATCTACGCTTACCGAGCTAAGTTTCTAAAAGGCTACAACGATTTAGGACAGGCTGTATTGGAAGATATTGAAAAGTTAGAGCAGCTTAGAATATTGTATGCAGGTTACAAGATTGGTGTCGTTAGATCGAAAGATGCTCCAATTACTGGAGTTGATACTCCCGAAGATCTTGCAAAGGTGAGAAAGTTACTTTCTAACTAAATAGCGGATTCGCCTGATTCACCAGTTCTAATTCTTACGACCTCTTCAATGTTACTAACAAAAATTTTGCCATCACCAATTTTCCCGGTATGAGCTGCAGTTGATATCGCCTCAATGACCTTTTTAACCATTTTGTCTGAAACAATAATGTCTAATTTTATTTTTGGCAAAAAATCAATAACATATTCTGCGCCTCTATAAAGCTCGGTGTGTCCTTTTTGTCTCCCAAAGCCTTTAACTTCGGTCGCTGTAATTCCGTTAATACCAATTTCTGAAAGAGCTTCTCTCACTTCATCTAACTTAAATGGTTTAATCACTGCCTCAATTTTCTTCATCTGCTTTCTCTCTTTAATTTTTATTAATGTTTAAAGGTAATTGGGTATCTTCTATCTTTACCAAACGCTCTATGCGTGATTTTTGGACCTATAGGGCTTTGAGATCTTTTAAATTCATTATTATTAATTAACTTTACAACGTGATGCACGTTTTTGCTAGAAAAACCCTTCTTGATAATAGACGTCACATCTAAATCTTTTTCAATATAGAGTTCAATTATCTTATCAAGAATCTCGTATTTAGGGAGACTATTCTGATCAAGCTGGTTAGGTCTTAGCTCAGCAGTAGGGGGCCTTTTGATAATTTCATTTGGAATAATTGCCGATATTGAGTTTCTATATTGAGCTAATTTATAGACCCATGTTTTAGGTACATCCTTAAGGAGCGCAAAACCTCCTACCATGTCCCCATAAAGAGTTGTATAGCCAACAGCTGTTTCACTTTTATTACTCGTAGATATCACAAGGCCATTAAATTTATTAGATAAGGCCATTAATAAAACACCTCTAATACGAGCTTGCAAATTTTCTTCTGTGGTATCAAAAGGCTTATTTTTAAATTCGCTAGACAATGTTTTTCTAAAAAGTTTAAAAATAGGTTGAATGTCTATTTCTTTGTAGTTGACACCTGTAGTTTTAATAATTTTACGGGACTCTGTAATGCTTATTTTTGCCGTAAATTCAGAAGGCATCATGACGGCCGTAATATTTTTTTTATTAAACGTGTCATTTGCTAATGCCAAAACTAAAGCCGAGTCTATGCCACCAGATAAACCTATAAATAAACTTTTAAAATTATTTTTAAATACATAGTCTTTGAGAGCTAACTTAAGCGCTTCATAAAGCTGTGCTTCTTTACTATATAAGGCTTTATGATAGTTAACTTTAATACTCTTTTTTGAAAGGATATCAATAATAGCTAAATCTTCTTTAAAGAATGAAGATTGATGCATAAGAGCTGCATCTTTATTAACTATAAATGAACCGCCATCAAATATAAGCTCATCTTGACCACCAATTGCGTTGAGGTAGATGATAGTTGAGTTAGTTTCTTTTGCTAGCTTAGAAATAATTTTTATTCGAGCATCAGATTTTCCTATTTCATAAGGAGATGCATTAATTACAATAATGCCATCAACTGATTTTTTCTTAAGTAATTTACTTGGTGAAAAAGTCCAAGCATCTTCGCAGATAAGCAGGCCAATCTTTAAGCCTTTGTGTACAAATATAAATTCCTTTTCCCCTGGTGCAAAATATCTATTCTCGTCAAAAACCCCATAATTTGGGAGTGTCTGTTTAAAATAAGTACCTTGAATTTTTCCATTAAAAAGTAATGATGCAGCATTATAGATCTTGCCATCCCTTTGCAAAGGATGACCTACAATAACTTTAATCGAAGGTAAAGCACGGGCAATTTTTTTTAATGATTTTGAACATGCATCCAGGAAATCTTGCCTTAATACAAGATCTTCTGGTGGATAGCCACATATAGAAAGCTCAGGGGTAACAACTAATTCTGCGCCTTTTTTTAAAGCATCTTTAGCAGATTTAATAATAAGCTTACTATTATTTTCAATATCACCAACAAATGAATTTATTTGGGCTAGTGCTATCTTCATAAATTTTAGTAACTACCACCTGCATTTTTAATCAAATCAATAATTTCTGTATTTTTAGCTTTGAGGGCATATACAAGAACTGTTAAACCATAACGATCCTTTGCTTTTAAATTGACATGTGAATCAATGAATAACTGAATCATTTCTTTAGATTTGTTTGCTACAGCATAGTGAACAATCGGCGTCCCATCAGAATCTTTTTTATCAACATTAGCGCCGCTTTCAGTGAGGATTTTTGCGGCCTGGAAATGATTTTTTTTAGTTGCCCAAGTCAGCGCAGTCCAATTAAATTGATCTTCATAATCTACTTTTACACCACGCTTAATAAAAAGTCTTACAGCATCACTATTTCCTTCTCTGGCGGCATACATAAGAGGACTACATTTATACCTATCTACAATATTTGGATCGGCGCCATGATCAAGAAGTGTTTCAATTGTTTTAATGTCACCATTTTTTGCGGCATACATCAAAACAGTTTGTCCAGCATCGTTTGTATTATTGGGGTCAATACCATGCTTAATTAAAAGATCTACGGTGTCATGAAATCCTGATATAGCAGCCAACCCGTAAGCACTCCATCCGTCATTGTCTCTTATTTTTGGGTCTGCTCCATTGTCCAGAAGTAACTGGGCTGATCGAACATAATTTTTCTTAGCTGCAAACATTAATGCGGTCCAGCCATTGTTTTCCGTTTCATTTACCGCAGCACCTTTTTTAATTAAAAGTGAAACAATCTTGTCCATATTTTTTCTAGCGGCATACATGAGAGCAGTTACACCATCTTCATCTTTAGTGTTTGGATTACCACCACTTTCTAAAATAGCATTCACTGTTTCAAGATCGCCCTTTGAAGCTGCCGTCAAAAGATAATTCACAGACTCTTCAGCATTTGTAATGGAGCCAAATAAAGAAGCAATTAGGAAGAAGATGAAAAGAGTTTTTTTATACAATTTTTATTTTTTTAATAATGCTTGCATGGTGAGCCCCATATCTGCAGGCGATTTAGACATGCTTACACCAGATTTTTCTAACGCTTTGATTTTATCTATTGCAAGACCAGATCCTTGAGAAATAATAGCGCCTGCATGGCCCATTCTTTTTCCTTCAGGCGCTGTAATGCCAGCGATATAGCCTGCAATAGGTTTTTTAATGTGATGTTTAATATATTCAGCAGCTATTTCTTCATCTGAGCCGCCAATTTCACCGACTAAAATAATGCCCTTGGTATTTTTATCTTCTTCAAACATTTGTAAGCATTCAATAAAATTAAGTCCTTTGATGGGGTCTCCACCAATACCTACACATGTACTTTGTCCTAGACCAAGCATCGTTGTTTGCTGAACTGCTTCATAAGTGAGAGTGCCTGATTTTGAAATGATACCAATAGATCCAGGCAAATGAATGCTGCCAGGCATGATGCCAATCTTGCATTCTCCAGGCGTAATCACGCCAGGACAATTAGGCCCAATGAGTTTAGATTGATTAGCCCGAATCGCTGCTTTGACATTAATCATATCTTGTATAGGAATACCTTCTGTTATACAAACAATAATTTCAATACCTTCTTCTGATGCTTCAATGATCGAGTCAGCAGCATAAGCGGGTGGAACATAGATCACAGATGCATTAGCCCCTGTTGTTTTAATAGCCTCTCTTACTGTATTAAACACAGGTAAATTAAGATGTAACGTGCCACCTTTGCCAGGTGTAACACCACCTACTAATTTTGTGCCATAAGCGAGCGCTTGTTCTGAGTGAAATGTGCCTTGTTTCCCAGTAAAGCCCTGGCAAATAACTTTTGTAGATTTATTGATAAGAATAGACATATTTATTTCTTAATTAAGCTAGTTGCAATAGTGGCTGCTTCTGTAAGTGTATTTGCAGCCATAATATTCAATCCACTTGTTTGTAATAATTTTTTACCCAGATCAACATTTGTTCCTTCGAGCCTTACGACAATAGGAATTTTTATACCAACTTCCTTGACTGCAGCAATAATGCCTTCTGCGATGATATCGCAGCGCATAATACCGCCAAAGATATTAATTAAGACTACTTGAACATTTTTATCATCAAGAATAATTTTAAAAGCTTTAGCTACTGTTTCAGCGGTTGCACCTCCACCTACATCTAAAAAGTTTGCAGGCTCTCCGCCGTATAGTTTAATAAGGTCCATAGTTGCCATGGCAAGACCAGCGCCATTCACCATGCAGCCAATATTTCCATTGAGAGCAATGTAATTAAGTCCAGCATTAAAAGCTTCAGCTTCTTTAGAGTCATTTTGTGACCAATCACGAAGCTCAGATAATGTTTTTTGCTTATAAAGGGCATTATCATCCACAGTAATTTTGCAATCTAGAGCAATAATTTTTTTATCAGAAGTGACAACCAAGGGATTAATTTCTAATAATGATAGATTGTTCTCAATAAAAGCCTTGAAAGCATTTTTAGCAAACTTCACAAAGTCATTAATAATTTCATTAGGCAGCTTTAATGCAAAAGCTATATTTCTAGATTGAAAATCCATGAGGCCATTAATAGGACTGCATGTTTCTTTGATAATCTTTTCAGGGTTATTTTTAGAAATCTCTTCAATTTCCATCCCCCCAGCTGAAGAAGCAACCACAACAATTTTTTCAGATTGCCTATCTACCAAAATAGAGAAATATATTTCTTTTTCAATGTCACAAGTTTCTTCAATAAGAAGGGTGTTAACTGACTGACCATCCGGCTTATTTTGGTAAGTAACAAGTTTTTTATGAAGAAGTGAATTCACAGCATCTATAGCTTCTTTTTTGGAGCTTACAATTTTAACGCCACCCGCTTTCCCTCTGCCACCCGCGTGAATTTGGGCTTTAATGACATAAGAAAGTGTATTAAGTTGCTCTATAGATTGATCCAGCTCATCAGTAGACTTAATTGCAAGGCCCTTTGGAATAGCAATCCCGTATTTTGCGATTAACTGTTTGGCCTGATATTCGTGGAGATTCATGTTAAATAAGGAGCTAAATAAGCATTATTTTCTATGAATTTAGATAAACATGCTAGTTAAGAATTATATTTTCGTGGCAATGTTAGAATTATTATTTTTTAGGCTTAAAGCATTGCTTTACTACTATGAAATTATTACTCCAATCCACACTTGATCTCAAAAGTTATTTGCTAGAAGTTTCTGGAATATTATCCTCTGAGCCAGAGATTATCAGCGATAACGTCGCTATCTATGATCTTCATGAGCCTATATCGGACAGCTTGAAAAACCAATTAAATGTAAAGCAGATAGATTTTGCAATTTTCGATAAATTCATCTCTTTGAATGAATTCAGTTTATGTGTGATGGATATGGATTCCACACTCATATCGATTGAATGTATTGATGAAATTGCCGATATGTGCGGCAAAAAAGAAGATGTGGCCCGAATTACCAAAAGCGCAATGATGGGTGAAATTGATTTTTCGCAAAGCCTCATTAAACGAGTTTCTTTATTGGAAGGTTTAGATGAGGCAATGCTTTTCAAGGTGGTAAAAGAAAGATTAAAGTTTAATCCCGGTACAAAAGCTTGGATTGACGCTTGCCGAAAAAATAATATTACAACTGTATTGGTTTCAGGCGGTTTTGATTACTTTGCAGATTATGTTAAGGATGAATTGGGCATTGATGTTGCAATATCTAATCAACTTGAAATAACAAATAAAAAATTGACTGGTAAAGTGTTAGGTCGAATTGTTAATGATGAGATAAAGGCTCAAACAGTGAGGGATTTTCAAGCGAAGCTCAATATCGATAAATCAAAAACAATCGCGATTGGTGATGGAGCAAATGATTTAAAGATGTTGGCTGAGGCGCATTATAGTATTGCTTATCATGCCAAGCCCATTGTGCAAGAAAATGCACGGTTTAAATTAAATCATTCAGACTTTAAAGGCGTATTAAATCTTTTTAAGATTTAAATAAGTTCTTCTTTTAAGAAGCCTGCCTTATAGCGTGCTTCTTTATTTAATTTTTCATAATTCAATTCAATATCGTAAGTCTTCAATAAATTTTTATATGTTTCATGTGGGGCTAGCTTTTGAGCTTTACATGCCCAGCGATACCAAATATTGCCGATCGATACATGACGGATCTCTTCTTCAAAAATGATTTGTAGAATCGCTGCAATGTCATCATCTTTTTGCTGCTTAAATTTTTCGATAATAGGAGGTGTTACATCAAGACCTCTTGCTTCCATAGTTCTTGGAATGAGCGCTAAACGATGAATGAGGTCATGACGAGTTCTGTCAGCCATTTCCCAAAGACTATTATGTGCATTGAAGCTACCATAACTTAAATCAAATTTTTTAAGATAATCATTCAGTAAATTAAAATGCAAATGCTCTTCATAAGCGATTTGAAGCCAGTCGCTATAAAACTGATCTGGAAGATCTTTAAAGCGCCAGATAATATCAAGCGCTAAATTAATTGCACTAAATTCAATATGGGCTAGTGCATGAACGAATATTAATTTTCCTTGTTCAGTAGAGGTCGATCTTTTTTCAACAAGTCGCGGAGGAACAATCTGAGGGGTTAAGGGCGCACCTGGTAAATGGTAGGTATGTTGTATATCCACTTTCGAATCAATCGTCATCTGATGTGACTTAAAAGACTCATATATCACTTTGACTTGATTTAATTTTTTATTTAAATCAGTTGAAGCAAGAGCCTTTAGACAGTGCGCTCTTAATTCCATTACTAAATTAATGAATAGGAATGAAGGTGATAGAGCCAGCCTTCATATCTGGCGTCATAATAGATTTTCTATCGAAAGATAAGGCTATATCAGCAGCAGCTGTAAAGCCATCTTTATATAAGCTCACCTTACTACCTTGCACCTTAAAAATTTTTCCGTTTTTCCAATCACTGACAAAGAAGTTATTTCCAGATCTAATTAAGCCGTCTCCACCACCAAATCCTTCAGCAATTTTAGAAATCGATTTATTTTTTAAATTAATTTTGTATAAAATGCCGCTTGAAAAATCTACTTCATATAGATCGTTTTTAATAATCCAAAGGCCATTAGGCGCCAAAATTTCAGGAGTATTTTCATCAAGCACTAAAGTAATTTTTTTGTTCTGAGCAATTTTAAAAATAGCGCCACCTGATTTAAGATTGCCACTATCGCTCACATATAAATTACCTGCATCATCTGAAGTAATATCATTTAGAAAAACAGGTGTTTGTGGAAATGCCATAGTGCTTCCAAACACAGTCCATTTGCCATCAGGTTCAACTTTCAACACTCGATTTTTATCTGTGACATATAAAGATTTTCCAATGAAGGTTAAGCCTTTAGGATCGTCCATACCACTTGCGAATGTTGATAGTTTGCCATCTATTGAAATACGTGTAATTTTCCCATCGCCATCTTTATTAAATTCACCAATCTCAGACACATAAATGTCTCCCTTAGCGTCTTGAGCCGCTGATTCAGGACTTACAAGTCCTGATATTGCATTAAGTGATTCATGAGCATTTAAAGTTATGCTGATCAGCGCTGATAATAGAACTAAAAAAACACGTAAATTTTTCATAATTTAATTAAGGATCTTATAGGCTTAAAGACATTTATCTTCGCAGCCTTCTTCACTAACACCTAAAGAAAGAAGTAAATCTACCATTTTTGTATCGCCTTTTTCTTTTACAATGCGAATAATGGAAACGCCACCCTTCATTTTTTTATTGATATCAGCACCTTTAGAAGCAAGATATTTAACCATGTCGGTTCTGCCATCAAAAGCAGCATGATGAAATGCATTCATTTTTGTAAGTGGGTGAGTGTAATTAATATCAGCACCGTGATCGGCTAAGTATTTAACAGTTTGGAACTGTCCTTTAGCAGCTGCCATAAGAAACGGGCTCCATGCAAAGTAAGTTGCATTGATGTCTACTTTTTTACCTTCAATATATTTTTTTACAATAGGCAATTTACCTTCATTGACAGCGCCTGCGAATTCAATTTCCTCTGCATCTGTTAAAGCAAAAAGTTGCATTGAAAAAGTAAGTAAAATTAGAGTGAGTGTTGTTTTTAAAAATTTCGTCATTTTTCGTAATTCTTTCATTTAGTTAAAAAATTGATAAGCATTTGCAAACATTTTATACCATGGCGCCAATTCATCCCATGTTTCAGGATGCCAAGAATTTTGTACCGTTCTAAAAACTCTCTCGGGATGAGGCATCATAATTGAAAAACGTCCATTATCAGAAGTAAATCCAGTCATTCCTTGAGGAGAGCCATTTGGATTCATAGGATAAGCAGAAGTTCCCTTGTGATAATTATCAACATAGCGCAATGTTGCAAGTTGATGATTTAAAACATCATTTAGTTGCTTGGAGTCCTCGTATTCAGTATACCCCTCGCCGTGTGCAACTGCGATAGGAAGTATGGCGCCATGCATTCCAGTAAAGAATATCGAATTGGATGGAAGGATTTCGACCGATACGAATCTAGCTTCAAATTGTTCAGACTTATTTTTAACAAAATGCGGCCATAAGGACGACCCAGGAATAATTTCTTTAAGATTGCTCATCATTTGACAACCATTACAAATACCTAATGCGATGGTATCTGGCCTTGAAAAAAATGTTTCAAAAGCATCACGCGTTTTTTTATTAAATAGAATTGATTTTGCCCAGCCTTCGCCTGCACCCAATACATCTCCATATGAAAAGCCACCGCAGGCCACGAGCGCTGAAAAATCATTTAATGATTTCCGGTCTTGGATAATGTCTGACATATGAACATCGTGTGCTTCAAAACCTGCTCTTGAAAATGCAGCTGCCATTTCAACGTGACCGTTTACGCCTTGCTCTCTTAAAATTGCTATTTTTGGTTTCATTTTTTTAATTGCGAAAGTTTGTGGGATTTCAAAATCAAATTGAGGGCTTATACCTGGATCAAGATCGTCTGAAATGAGTGAAAACTCTTCAAGTGCGCATTCAGGATTATCTCTCATAGCTTGCATCTTATAAGATGTTTCGCTCCAAGCATTTTGCAAATTAGCTCGGATGTCTTTAAAGACGGTTTTATTTTCATATTGAATATGAATGGTCTGCTGCTGGTTGATTGAACCAATCAAGAAAGCATGATCTTTTAAAGCACGATTCATTCTTGTAAGCACATCTGCAATATGTTCTTTTTTAACTTGTATGACAGCACCTAACTCTTCATTAAATAAAATAGCTTTAATGTCATGTCCGCATTTGCTTAGGTCAATATCTAAACCGCATCGACCTGCAAAAGCCATTTCAGTTAATGTTGTAAAGAGTCCGCCATCGGAACGATCATGATAGGCCACGATGACATCTTCATTTTTTAGTGTTTGAATCATCTCGAAGAATGCTTTGAGTATTTTGGTATCGTCAAGAGTCGGTGCGATATCACCCACCTGATTAAAGACTAAATTGAAACATGAGGCACCTAATCGATTTTTACCAAAACCTAAATCGATATAAATAAGGCCGCTATCTTTAAGATTCCTGTCGAGCGCTGGCGTTAATGTTTTTCTAGCATCAAAGACTGGGGCAAAGGCGCTGACAATAAGAGAAACTGGTGATACTACTGTTTTTTCTTGTGATTGCTCTAGCCATGTAGTTTTCATAGACATTGAATCTTTACCTACGGGAATAGAAATACCTAGATCGGGACAAAGATGCATACCTATTTCTTCAACTGCATCGAATAAAGCAGCATCTTCTCCTGCATGGCCGGCAGAGGCCATCCAATTAGCTGATAATTTCACATCTTCTAAATGATGAATGGATGCAGCAGATAAATTTGTAATTGCTTCGCCCAATGCCATTCTTACAGAAGCTTTAGCATCTATCATCGCAATAGGAGTTTTTTCACCGATAGCAAATGCTTCACCTAATAAACTATCGAAAGATGATAATGTCACTGCAACATCAGCCACAGGCAACTGCCATGGGCCCACAAGCTGATCTCTTGAAATCAATCCCGTCACAGATCGATCGCCGATATGAATGAGAAACATCTTATTTGCAACTGCTGGGTATCTTAAAATTCTATATGCAGCTTCTTTAATATCAATGTCTTCTGTCGCAAAAGCCTTAAGTTTTTTTTGTTTTCTTATTACGTCGCGCGTCATCTTAGGCGGCTTACCTAAGAGAATAGACAAATCCATATGAACAGCATCTTTTTTAAGAAGACTATCTTCAACAATAAGTTCTTTAGTATTCTTTGCAATACCTACGATCGCAAATGGACATCTTTCTCGCTCGCAAAGCAACTTAAATAGATCAAGATCTTTTTCTTCAATGGCTAATACATATCGTTCCTGAGCTTCATTACACCAAAGCTCTCGAGGGGACATACTGGGCTCTTCATTATTAATCGAACGCAATTGGAATGTCGCGCCAACGCCGCCATCATTGACCAGTTCGGGAAATGCGTTAGATAAACCACCCGCACCTACGTCATGGATACTTAAAATTGGATTATCTTTACCTAATTGCCAGCATCGATCGATTACTTCCTGAGCTCTTCTTTGTAATTCTGGATTACCCCGTTGCACCGAATCAAAATCTAAATTTTCTGCATTAAATCCAGTACCCATACTTGATGCAGCTCCACCACCTAAGCCAATTAGCATGGCAGGACCACCTATTTGTATGAGCAGAGCGCCTGCAGGAATCGCATGTTTTTTTGTATGAATATCATTAATACTTCCAATACCACCTGCCAACATAATAGGCTTATGAAAACCTTTAACTTCATCATCATGTTCAATTTCTAAGGTTCTAAAGTAACCTGCAATATTGGGCCTACCGAATTCGTTGTTATAAGAAGCACCGCCAATCGGACCATCGATCATAATTTGAAGTGCTGAAGATATTCGAGAAGGTGAGCCGTAATCGTTTTTCTCCCAAGGTTGAATAAATTCTGGGATACGTAAATTAGAAACCGAGAAGCCTGTGAGACCAGCTTTGGGTTTAGAGCCTCTTCCGGTGGCCCCTTCATCTCGAATTTCTCCGCCTGCGCCAGTGGCAGCGCCCGAGAAAGGAGAGATCGCTGTGGGATGATTATGTGTTTCCACTTTCATAATAAAGTGAGTTAATTCTTCATGATTGTCATAAACACCATTTTGATTGGGATAAAATCGATTGATCTTAGCGCCTTCTACGATAGAAGAATTATCGGAGTAAGCCACAACAGTATTCCTAGGATGTAACTGATGCGTATTCTTAATCATGCCAAAAAGTGATTTAGATTGTTTCTCTCCATCCACAATCCAGTCCGCATTAAATATTTTATGGCGACAGTGCTCTGAATTTGCTTGCGCAAACATCATGAGCTCTACATCTGTAGGATTTCTTTTAATAGACGTAAAGTAGTTAAATAAGTAATCAATCTCATCTTCCGATAAAGCTAGCCCAAGATTTTTATTAAAATCATTTAGGACTTTTTTACCATGCTCAAGCATCTCAGCATATTGAATAGGCTTAGGAGCTAAGTGAGAAAAAAGCGCTTTTGCATCATCAAGATTAAAGATAGAAACTTCTGTCATGCGATCATGGAGATATAGAGCAAGCACTTTCTTTTGATCTTCTGATAATAAGGACCCATTCTTTAATTCAATATAAACCGCAACAGCTCTCTCAATGCGCTTGATGTCATAAAGTCCACAGTGGTTTGCAATATCTGTGGCTCGTGAAGCCCATGGGGATATCGTGCCTGGTCTAGGGATGGTGATAATAGCGTTATCTTTGAAATCTAATACCTGCGCTTTTGGACCATAGTGAAGAATTTTTTCTAAGGTATCTTTTTCTGAGGCTGCAATTTTTTTCTCACACCACACAATATGCAGATATTCAGAATGAATATCTTTGATTTGAGGATTAACCGTTTGAAGTTTTTCAAGCAGTTTTTCTTTTCTAAACTTTGAATAAGCTGGACCGCCAGCAATATGAATAATTTCTTGGCTTTGCATGTTTTGGGTAGTTTTTAAGACGTTACTTTAAGCCTATGATTTTAACAGAAGCTATTTTTTTAAACCTCGTTAATTTTGATTAAATTAAGTGGAAAAGTAGAGTGAGGTTTGATAGAAGATAAAGCTAAAGACCCAGGCAAGAAGAAGCGCCCAGGAGACTGAATAAATCACAAATGGAAGATTTTTGGATTCATTTTTGAGCGTTGCGATTGTTGAAAGGCAAGGCGTGTAAATGAGGGTAAAAATCATAAAACTGATCGCTTGTATTTGGCTTACATTGGTATAAAGATGATGCGCTAGTGCCGTTCCTTCAACACCATAGATTACAGCTAAGGCACCAATTACAATTTCTTTGGCAATGAATCCAAAAATTAATGCGATCACCAATTGTTCATTAATGCCTATAGGATGAAAAATAGGGGATAACCATTTGCCGAGCTGACCCGAATAACTTAATTCGCTGGCAATAGGCACATCTGCCGGGAAATGCGTCAGAGCCCATACAAGCAAAACACCAATAATAATAAATTTGGTAGCGCGCGTTAGAAAATGTTTAATTTCAAGCATGCTTCTTTTGATGATGTGATTCATTGTAGGAAAGCGGTAAGGCGGCAATTCAATAATGATCGGTTCTTTATTTTTAAATTGATGCTTAAAGATTAAAGCTGAAATAAAAATAGTAAAAAAACTTAATAGATAAAGACAGAAAAGAACAAGTGGACCATATTTAGCGCTAAAAAGTGCTGTAATAATAAATAAAAATACTTGAAGCCTTGCTGAGCACAAAGAGAATGGAATCACAAACATAGTTAAAAGACGAAGCTCTTTTGTCCGCATAATTTTAGTGCCCATGAGGGCTGGTACATTGCAACCAAAACCCATGAGCATCATGACAAAACCTCTGCCATCCAAGCCTATTTTTTCCATGAGAGCATCCATCATGAATGCTGCTCTCGAAAAATATCCGCTATCTTCAACAACACTCATAATCAAAAAGAAAAGAATAATAATGGGCACAAAAGCCGCCACGGTGGTGACGCCTAGATAAAGGCCATCTAGAAGTAGACTTTGAAAAATACCATGATGATTAATAAATAAAGGCTCAAGAAAATCCACTCTAAAATAATTAAAGAATTGGGTCATCAAGTCTTGAATAGGTTTTCCTAAGGTAAAGATAAACTGAAAAATGGAGAACACAATAAAAAAGAAAATAGGCAAGCCCCAGTAGGGGTCTAAAAAAAGTGCATCTAATTTTTTAGTATTTTTATCGTTCAATTTAATTGGATATTTAACGCTTACTTTAATTAAATGCTGAATCGTTTTTTCGTTGGATACTTGATCAGACGTCTTAAGAGGTTTAATTTTTTTGACAGGCGTCGTAATTTTTTGATTGATTAATTCTGCACAGACTTTTAAAAGTTCAGGCATGCCTTCACCATATTTAGCGCTCATTTTAACTACAGGCATTTTGAGCGTTTTTGCTAATAACTTCTCATTAATCGTAATGCCCATCTTTTTGGCTTCATCATGCATATTCAGAGCTAATACACAGGGAATATGAAGCTTTTGAAGTTGTAGCAACAAAGACAGTTGTCGTTCAATTTGGGCGCTGCATAAAACGACAATAGCTAAATCAATTCGATGCTTATTGATAAAGCTTTGAACAATTTTTTCATCTTCAGACAAGCCTTGAAGATCGTAAATACCAGGCAGATCAACTAATTCCACCATATGACCGCCCAATAATGTTTTAACTGCATGGAGGTCTACAGTAATACCTGGCCAATTACCCACACGGGTAGATGAACCACTTAGCCGATTAAAAAGCGTCGACTTTCCAGTATTGGGCATACCTAAGAGAGCAATACGTTTCATAAGGGATGGGGCGTAATTTTAATTAATGAGGCCTCATGCTCTCTAATCATAAGTTCAGTGGTATCAATCATGATATGAAAAGGACCTTTAAATTGAGCCTTTCTAAGCACAGTGATTTTTTTACCGCGACGAATACCCATGGCGTTGAGCCTCTGGATAAGTAAGCGATCCATATTGAGCTTATGGATAATACCTGTTTGGCCTGCAGATAATTCTAATAAGGTGGTCATAAACATCTAAATGATAATGATTCTTATTATTATATACAAAAAAGCCTGCATAGCGCAGGCTTTAAGTCACATCTTCAGAGGAATCTCTTTATTTGCGGTTATCTACGATTTTAGCTTTTGCTTTGAGATCTAATACAAGCTTGTCGAGTTGTTTTTGTTGAAGTGTTTTGGCTAAACCGTCTTTGACTTTGTCAAATTCTGGCGCTTGAAGCGGTCTCGTATCTTCTAATTTAATCACATGCCAACCAAATTGAGTTTGAACAGGCGCCACTGAAATGCCGCCTTTTTTAAGAGCAGTTAGCGCTTCAGCAAATGGTTTGACCATCGTACTTGCCGGAAACCAACCTAAGTCACCCCCTTTATCTTTTGAACCAGGATCTTTAGATTTGTCTTTAGCAATTTTAGTAAAGTTGCCACCTTTATTGAGTTCAGCAATGATATCTTTAGCCTCTTGCTCATTTGCCACAAGAATATGTTTCGCATTAAATTCTTGAGTACCTAAATCTTTTTTATATTGTTCATAAGCATTTTTAATATCAGCTTCAGAGATAGGATTTTTTTGGACGTAATTTTGTAAGAATGTGTTGTACAACATTTCCTTGCGTGCCAATTCTTCTTTTAAAAGGTAGTTGGCATCTTTATTAAGTCCTGTTCTTTCCGCTTCTTGATTAATAAGCTCCATCGCAATCATACGATTCACAATCATACTATTAAGATTGTCATCCATTTTTTGACCACGGCTCGTGAGGTCTTTAACTACGAATTCATATAAATTCTTTTTGATAGGTTTTCCATTGACCGTAATATTTAAATCGGCTGCTTGAGCTAAACTTCCAAGCTGGATAATTGAAACAAAAATAAAGGCTTTGATAAAAGAAAACATAAGGGTCCTTGGTTATTAATTATTAAGAAAAGTGATTCCTAAGGCAAATCAGCTTTGATACTTAGTGCATGAATTTTTTGAGGAATTAAATCTTTAAGCGCTTCGTATATGATGCGATGTCTCATTATCGTTGATTTTCCTAAAAAATGCGAACTTGTAATTTCCAAATCAAAATGTCCGCCACCTGTATTTCCTGCGTGGCCTTTATGAAGATCACTTAAGTCTTTGATGGTCAAATGGGTCGGCTCTAAAAATGTAAGCCTTTCTTTTATAAGATCTTGAAGCATCAGATTTAAGGAAGCGTTTTTCTAAAGGGTTTTATTTCAACTGAGGCGTAAACGCCTGCAGTATAAAAAGGATCTTGATGCGCCCAGTGAGTGGCATCATGAAGAGATGCAAATTCAGCCACAATAAGACTGCCGGTAAAGCCATCTTGACCCGGATCAATGGCATCAATCGCTGGGAATGGACCTGCAAGGAGTAATTTTCCTAGATTTTGTAATGCTTGAATACGCGCTAAATGTTGTGGCCTATGCGCTATTCTTTTTTGTAAGCTATCCGGACTGTCTTGAGCGATGATGGCGTAAAACATATTATTTATGATTAGATCTAGACGCTACAACGCCGATAAAAATTGCATAGCACATGATCAAACCTGAAATACCAAATAATTTAAAATTCACCCAAGCACTCTCTGAAAAATTAAACGCGACATAAAGGTTAAGTGCGCCCAAGCCTGCAAAAAATAAAGCAGAAGTCATGTTGATTTGATTCCATGTTTTATCATTTAATTTAATTTGTTGGCCCATGAGATTTTTAACAAGATTTTTTTTCTTGAAAAATTGAAAAAAAAGTAATGCCCCTGATAACAACCAATACAAAATACTGGGCTTCCATTTAATAAAATTGGCATCATGCAGCCATAAAGTCGTACCACCTAAAATACTAATCAATACTGCATTAAATATAAGTAATTTATCCACTCGCTTATGCACGAGCTTGCTATAAATGACTTGGAAAAATGTCGCACCAATCACAACTAAAGTCGCTGTATAAATATCTGAGAATTTATATGCAATAAAAAAAAGAATGACAGGAAAGAGATCGAATAAAAATTTCATTTTTTAAAATTACTCCAAGGCTTTGTTAATTATCTTTGGTAAAGACTATCTGATACTATGATGTTATTTACTGAAGCACTAACATTCATGATTGATCTTCACTCACATTCTACTATATCTGATGGTTTATTAAGCCCAAGCGCACTCGTTCAGCATGCATTTAGTCGCGGCATCAAAGTGCTTTCTCTGACAGACCATGATGATGTAGAGGGTCTCAAAGAGGCTGATTCAGAGGCGAAATTATTAGGCATGCATTTAATTCATGGCGTTGAAATTTCAGTGACATGGAAAAAAAGCACGATTCATATCGTCGGATTAAATGTGGACTCTCAAAATAAAACCTTGCTAGACGGTCTGGCATCAATTAGGGAAGGGCGCTTTGAAAGAGCAAAAAAAATGGCTGCGTCTCTTGATGGTGTAGGTATTAAGGGAAGCTTAGAAGGCGCATTGAAATATGCAAAATCAGGCATCTTAGGGCGTACACATTTTGCAAGATTTTTAGTTGAAGCAGGGCATGCAAAAGATGTAAAAACGGTATTTAAAAATTACCTGGTTAAAGGCAAGCCAGGCTTTGTCGAGCATACATGGACTAATTTAGAAAGTGCACTCTCATGGATTCGTCAGAGTGGTGGCATCGCAGCGATTGCACATCCCGCGCGATATGATTTGGGCAAAAATAATCTTTTAGCATTTTTGAATGAATTTAAAGAATTAGGTGGCGAAGGCATTGAAGTCATTTCAGGCAGCCATACAACCGAGCAATCTTTAACATTTGCTCGTATTGCAGCAGAGTTTGAGTTCCTGGCATCTATAGGCTCTGACTATCATGGACCGGGGATTTCTTATAGAGAGATGGGGTCTTTACCAAAACTACCCGAAACATGCGTTCCGATATGGAAAAATTGGAATGAAGTCAATGCCTTACTAAACTAAATTTTTTCTTAAAAACACATATTTCTTGAATGAAAACAAGAATATTCAAATAGAATGACATTCTATATATGGAATTAACAGCTATACAAAAAGTTACCGTTTACGCGATTCCTATTATCTTTGCGATTACGGTTCATGAAGCAGCGCACGGCTATGCTGCAAAGCATTTTGGCGATTTGACTGCTTACAATCAAAATAGAATTAGTCTTAACCCTCTCAGACATATTGATCCCATTGGTACCATTATTCTCCCCGCATTAACTGTGTTATTGGGAGGCGTTTTATTTGGATGGGCTAAACCCGTACCTGTGAATTTTATGAATTTGCGCCACCCTAAAAAAGATATGCTTTGGGTAGCGGCAGCTGGGCCTTTTTCGAATTTAATCATGGCGATCTTCTGGACAATTTTATTTGGCCGAAGTGCTTATTTTCCAGAATCCATGTCCATGTTTGTTCAGCAAATGGGCATTGCTGGAATTAGTATCAACTTGTCACTCATGGTATTAAATTTAATTCCATTGCCTCCTTTAGACGGGGGAAGAATTGCAGTGAGTTTATTACCTAATCATTTGGCATATAAGTATGCTCAAATTGAGCGATATGGTTTTTTAATTCTTATTGTCTTATTGATGACTCACATGCTTGATTTAATTATTTTTCCACTTATCCAAATTAGCCAAAGTCTAATTCTATGGATATTTGCTTAGGAGTTAAGGTATAAGTTATGGCTATTGAACGCGTCATCTCTGGTATGCGGCCCACAGGCAATCTTCATTTGGGTCACTACAATGGAGTCTTGAAAAATTGGATCAATCTTCAACATGAATTCGAATGTTTATTCTTTGTAGCAGATTGGCACGCACTCACGACACATTATGATTCCCCTGAGATTATTGAAGAGAATGTTTGGGAAATGGTTGTGGATTGGCTAGCAGCTGGCGTTGATCCAGCGACGGCGACTATTTTTATTCAATCCAAAGTGCCTGAGCATGCTGAACTTCATACATTGCTTTCAATGATCACGCCTTTAGGATGGTTAGAAAGAGTGCCGACCTATAAAGATCAACAAGAAAAACTATCTTCTAAAGATTTATCTACCTATGGATTTCTGGGATATCCATTGTTGCAAAGTGCAGATATTTTAATTTACAAAGCAACACAAGTGCCTGTAGGTGAAGATCAAATTCCTCATATTGAATTTACACGTGAAATTGCGAGACGCTTTAATCACCTTTATGGAAAAGAAGCTGGCTTTGTTGAAAAAGCAGAAGAGGCCATAAAAAAATTAGGCTCTAAAAAAAGTGGCCTTTATATAGAAATGAAAACAGCCTACCAAGAAAATGGCGATGAAGAAGCTTTAGACTCGGCGCGTGTTTTAATTGAAGAGCATCAAGGATTAAGTTTAGGTGACAAAGAAAGGTTATTGGGTTTTTTAGAAGGTGGCGGCAAAATGATTTTAGTTGAGCCTGAATATAAATTAGCTCCTGCATCAAAAATGATTGGGCTAGACGGCCAAAAAATGTCTAAATCCTATAACAATACAATTGCCTTAAGAGAGTCTCCTGAATCTGTTGAGAAAAAAATTAAAACAATGCCAACTGACCCTGCAAGGGTCAGAAGAAATGACCCGGGAAATCCGAACCATTGCCCTGTATGGCAATTACATCAAGTTTATTCAAATGAAGAAGTTAAAGCTTGGGTAGAAACAGGCTGTAAAGAAGCTAAAATAGGATGTATTGAATGTAAACAGCCAGTGATTGATGCTATTAATAAAGAGCTTAAGCCTATTCAAGAAAGAGCATCACATTACATCGACGATCCTGATTTGGTTAAAAATATTGTGGCCGAAGGTTGTGAAAAAGCAAGAAAATTAGCAAGAGAAACGATGCGAGAAGTTAGGGAAGCTATGGGGTTAAATTACTAATGAATCAAGAAGTTCAAACAGCAACCATTGGAAAAATTCATGGAGAGAATATTGAGGTATTGCCTCAAGATCTCTACATTCCCCCTGATGCGCTCGAAATTTATTTAGAGGCATTTGAAGGCCCACTCGATCTTCTTTTATACCTCATAAGAAAACATAACTTAGATATTCTTGATATTCCTATGGCTGACCTTACCATTCAGTACATGGAATATGTAGATAAGATGAAAGAGATTAAGCTTGAGCTTGCTGCAGATTACTTATTAATGTCAGCAGTATTAATTGAAATTAAATCAAGAATGTTACTTCCTAAGAAAATAGCTGAAGTAGATTCAGAACAAGATCCTCGCGCTGAACTAGTTAGAAAATTAATGGAGTATGAGCTCATTAAAATAGCCTCTGAAAAACTTACTCAGATGCCGCAAGTTGGCGTTGATTTATATGTTGCCAATGCCTATTTTGAAAAAATTACAGAAATTACTTATCCAGATGTATCCATTGATGAAATATTTTCGGCATGGAAAAATATTTTAAATCGTGCAAAACATTTTGAAGCGCATAAAGTGATGCGAAATGAACTCTCTGTAAGAGAGCATATGACAATTATTTTAAGAAAACTTCAAGAAGAAGAGTTTATTGAATTTTCCTCATTATTTAATGTGACTGAAGATAGAATTCAAAAATTAGTTGTATGCTTCTTAGCTATATTAGAATTAGCAAGAGAACGACTTATTAAAATTACACAGCAAGAAAGTTTTTCCCCTATCTATATTAAATTACAGATTAATTAAGCCATGACAGATTTAAATAACATATCAAAAATTAAACAAATTTTAGAAGTCGCACTCCTAACGAGTGCGAACCCTTTATCTTTGGATGATTTACAAAAATTATTCCCAGAAAAAATTGAGCGATCGACATTGAGAATGCTATTAGATGAACTCAAAACAGAATGGCAAGAGCGTACTATGGAGTTAGTGCTGGTAGCGTCTGGCTATCGCTTTAAAGCAAAAGATGAATATTCAAGTTATCTCATGAGATTAAGTCCAGAAAAAGTTGCTAAATATAGCCGTGCCGTCATGGAAGTCTTAGCCATTGTGGCTTACAGACAGCCAGTGACTCGTGGCGACATTGAAGAAATTAGAGGGGTAGCACTTAATCCTAATGCGATTAGACAGCTTCAAGAGAGAGATTGGATTGATGTCATTGGTCAAAAAGACGTTCCTGGAAGACCTTCCTTGTATGCCACTACAAAACATTTTTTAAATGATTTTAATTTAAGATCTTTATCTGAGCTTCCTGATATTGAAAGCTTCCTTCAAAACGAAATTCCTTTGAATGTCTAAGTTTAAGTCTTGATGACTTAATTACACTATGCGTTCACAAGATCAAGAATCCATAAAAGAAAGCAAACCCAGCCCATCTAAAAGTCAGCGCTTACATAAGCTTCTTGCTCAGTCAGGTATTGGTTCAAGGCGAGAAATGGAAAAGTATATTGAAGCAGGTCGTGTATCTGTTAATGAGAGCCCTGCAACTTTAGGTCAATTAATTCTTGAGAATGATGTTATTAAAATTGATGGAAAAATTACCCATCTCTTTTTTGATTTAAAATTTCCTAAGATTCTTATTTATCACAAACCTGAAGGCGAAATTGTTTCGGTGAGTGACCCTCAAAAAAGAACGACTGTTTTTTCTAAGCTACCTAGAATTAAAAATGAAAAATGGATTTCTATTGGCCGTCTTGATATTAATACTTCAGGACTTCTTATGTTTACTACATCAGGCGATCTAGCTAACCGTTTAATGCACCCTAAATTTGAAATTGAGCGTGAATATGCTGTTCGTATATTTGGCGAATTAACTGAAGAACAAATGTCACAATTAAAGATGGGTGTTAAGTTAGAAGATGGTCTCGCAAAATTTGATGATATTCGCTATCAAGGTGGCGAGGGGGCTAATCGATGGTACCAAGTCATACTCATGGAGGGTAGAAATCGAGAAGTCAGACGTTTATTCGAGCATTTTAATTTGCCGGTGAGTCGTCTTATTCGGACAAGATTTGGTTCGGTATCTCTTCCTTCACGTGTCAAAAGAGGCATGATGTTGGAACTTGAAGTCAAAGAAGTAGAAAAGATTTTGAAATGGCTAGATATGCCCTTTTCAATGGTGAGTCGAAATGAAAGTCTTAATAAAATTAAAGCCAGAAAAAAGCATGCTCACCCTTCGCCTTATGCACCTAAGGTTAAATTAGACCGAAAAGCATTGCTTGATAAAAAGATTAAGAAGATTGCTAAAAAACCTACCAAGAGAAGAATTAGAAGCGATTCAGATATAAAGAAGATTTAGCTAGGTAGCTGAGATTTTTGAAGCATAAATACGAAGTCATTCCCTAAAGAAACATCTAGCCACTGAAATTGAACCCCTGGAAACTTTTTCAGTAAAGCTTCTTTATTGTGACCAATTTCAACTATAAGCATGCCGTCATCATTCAAGTGATGCTTTGCCTCATGAATAATTCTAATAGTATGATCCAGCCCCTCATCGCCACTTCCTAACGCCATACTTGGTTCTTTTAAAAATTCTGGTGGAAAGTTATTAACGGATGTTTGATTCACATAAGGTGGATTTGAAATAATGAGATCATATTTCTTTCCTTCTAATGCATGAAATAGATCAGATTGAATTAATTCAATACGCTCATGCAATCCATAATGATCCACATTGATTTGAGCTACTTGTAATGCTTTTTCAGATAAATCGACAAGATCAATCATAGCGTTTTGGAAGCTATGAGCCATCATAATACCTAAGCAACCACTTCCAGTGCACAAATCGAGGGCGCTATAGATAGTCTCAGGATCATCAATCCATGGATGAAGGTTTTCACTTAATGATTCTGCAATTAGTGATCTAGGAACAATGACACGCTCATCAACATAAAATTTATAATCTTTTAACCAAGCCTCATTGAGCAAATAAGCGGTTGGAATTTTTTCATTAATTCTTTTTTCAATCAAAAATAATAAATCTTTTTTTTCTTTGCTTGTAATGTGAGCATCTAAAAAATTTTCTATTGTATCGTGAGGTAAATGTAGGAAACCAAAAATTAACCAGACAGCTTCGTCATATGCGTTAGAGGTACCATGACCAAAAAAAATATCAGAACTTTCAAATCGGCTGACGGCATATCTCAACCAGTCACGAATTGAAAAAAGTTCGTTAAGTATTTGTGTTTGGTTCAAGTAAGAATTTTGTGGAGCGTGAGTTTGTAAATATTTTTAAGTGGTTCAATATCTTTTACATCAATGCATTCATTAATTTTATGTATCGTGGCATTTAATGGGCCGAATTCAACCACTTGATCACTAATGTTTGCAATAAAACGCCCATCTGAAGTACCACCCGTTGTTGATAACTCAGGCGTAATACCAACAGTTTCATGAATAGCTTCTGACAAGATCTCTACGAGCTTTCCTTTTTTTGTTAAGTAGGGATTACCAGAATATTCCCAATCAATAACATAATCGAGTTTATGTTTATCTAAAATAGCATGCGCTCTTTCTTTTAAATTCTCAGCTGTACTTGCTGTGGAGTATCTAAAATTAAAAAGAATATCAACTTCACCAGGAACAACATTTGTTGCGCCTGTGCCACCTTTAATGTTTGAAATTTGCCATGATGTTTTCGGAAAGTATTCATTACCTTCATCCCAAGACATATTTACTAAATCTGTAATAGCTGGTGCAACCATATGAATAGGATTTTTTACTAAATGAGGGTAAGCAATATGACCTTGGATACCTTTTACTGTAAGTTTTGCTGAAAGCGAGCCTCTGCGACCATTTTTAATCATGTCACCAAATTTAATATGTGAAGTAGGTTCCCCCACTAAACAAAAATCAATTCTTTCATTTCTTTCTTTAAGAAGCTCAACCACTTTGACAGTGCCATCGACTGCAACACCTTCTTCGTCGGAAGTAATAATTAATCCAATAGAGCCTTTGAAATTATTAGTTTCTTTTAAAAATTCTTCAATAGAAACAATAAAGGCTGCAATAGATGTTTTCATATCCGCAGCGCCTCTTCCATAAAGTTTGTCATCTTTAATGGTGGGTTCAAAAGGTGGAGATATCCATTGATCAACTGGACCACTCGGGACAACGTCTGTATGACCTGCAAAAACAAAGAAAGGTGCTTCAGTGCCTTTACGTGCATACAAGTTTTCTACGTTTCCTGATTTAATTTTTTCACATTTAAAACCTAAAGGCTCTAAGAGACTAATAAGTAAATCTTGGCAGCCAGCATCATCTGGCGTATTCGATTTTCTAGCAATTAAATTTTTGGCAAGTTCTAGCGTTCTAGTCATTTTTTATTTTTTAAATAATTGTTTAAATGTTGCTTCATCAAATCCCAACGATGCTACTTTTTTATCGATCGCCACTAAAGGTCTTTTCATCAGCGTCGGTTTTTCTATAATTAATTGAATAGCACTTTCTTGTTTATCAGCAAGTTTTTTTTCACGGTCTGTAAGGTTTCTCCAAGTCATACCGGATTTATTAATCAGCATATCCCATGTTAAATGATCTGGTAACTTTTTAAACCATAGATTCAAAGTAGCTGCATCTAGAGCATTTTTTTTGAGATCGTAAAAATCATACTTAATTTTATGACTATCGAACCAAGTTAATGCTTTTTTGACTGTGCTGCAATTTTTAATGCCATATACCATCATGGCTTAGATACCTCTTAGCAACTCGTTAATACCTACCTTACCTAATGTTTTTTCATCTACTTTTTTTACAATCACTGCACAATAAAGACTGTAAGAACCATCTTTTGAAGGAAGGTTTCCTGACACTACAACTGAGCCTTTCGGAATACGACCGTATGTTACTTCACCAGTTTCACGATCATAGATTTTAGTAGACTGGCCAATATAAACACCCATAGAAATAACTGCGTTATCTTCAACCACAACACCTTCTACCACTTCTGATCGCGCACCAATAAAGCAATTATCACCAATAATAGTTGGACCTGCTTGAATGGGCTCTAATACACCACCAATACCTACGCCGCCTGATAGATGAACATTTTTACCAATTTGTGCGCATGAACCCACAGTTGCCCATGTGTCAACCATCGTACCTTCATCTACATAAGCGCCGATATTGACATAAGAAGGCATGAGTACAACATTTTTGCCGATAAATGAGCCTCGTCTTGCAATAGCATTAGGTACAACGCGATAGCCGCCTGCTTTGAAATCTTCATCCGTGAAGTTAGCAAATTTTGAATTTACTTTATCAAAGTAATTGGTATATCCACTTTTCATGACTTCGTTATCGTAGAGCCTAAAAGATAAAAGCACCGCTTTTTTAATCCATTGATGCGTTTCCCATTCTTGAGAATCTTTAATACGCGTTGCTACTCGAAGTGATCCATTATTTAAGCTATTAAGCACTTCATCCACAGTATCTTTAATTTCTTTAGGCGCATTTTTTGGATTGATTTCAGCTCTTATTTCAAAAGCATTTTCGATAATTGTTTTTAGTTGTTCCATGACAGTATATTTTTAGTTAAAACAGTATTTTACATTAAAGTCTAATGTAATTAGCGTGATCGGCTTGATTCGTATAGAGGTTTTAATTTGTAGGCAAGATCGGTGAGCTCTCTAATACGATTATCATCCGACGGGTGAGTACTCAAAAATTCAGGTGGTTTTTTTGTATCTTGTCGCTTCATTTTTTCCCATAAGGTCACAGCGGCAAAAGGATTAAAACCAGATCTTGCAGCAAGCTCAAGACCAATGGCATCTGCTTCTCTTTCTTGAGTTCTGCTATTAGGGAGTGCAAAAAAGAGCGTGGTGCCCAGTGAGGCTGCTTGCATAGTTGCAGTAGCTCTATTTCGGCTACTTGTATTTGAGATATAAGCTGCGAAACCAATTAAGCCTAATTGTTGAATGGCAGCGGTCGACATTCTCTCGCGTCCATGTTCACGAAGTGCGTGAGAAATTTCATGGCCTATGACAGCTGCCAATTCATCATCTGTTGCATTTAGTTTTCGAATAAGGCCTGAATAAACCATGATTTTACCCCCAGGCATGCAATAAGCATTTACTTCGTCACTGTCTTCGACATTCACTTCCCATGGCCATTGATTCGCTTCAGGTTTAAAATAAGTTGCATTGGCAATAAGTCTATTGCTAATTCTTTTGACACGACTGACTTGAAAAGAATCGATGTTGAGTTTATTTTTTTTGCTTGCTTCTTGAAGGGCGGTTCGATAGCTGTCCTTTGCCATACCTTCCACCATAGACTGTGGCATTAGTAAGAGTTGTTTTCTATCAACGCCTGATTGATTTTTTAGAGTTGTTGAAGCACAGCCCGCAATGAAAAATACTAAGAAAAATAAAACGCTATATTTCATTCTTAAAACAATACTTGGCTTCCTAATTCAACTACACGGTTAGGAGGTAATTTAAATTGATTGGTAATTGTTTCTGCACTTCTAAATAAACCGATAAACAATTTCTTTCTCCAGTAATTCATATTGTCTTTTGGCATCGCTAATAAGATTTCCTTGCCAATGAAATAAGAGCTATTCATCGGATCAATATTAAGGCCATTTTTTGCACAGAGCGCAAGATCTTTTGGTAAATTAGGTTCATCTTTGAATCCATACTTCACTATAACTTTATAAAAGTTATAAGGTAATTTTTCAACAGTCACCAGATCTTTTGTAAGTGAATGCGGGTAGTCCATAAACATCACAGTCAGAATAATAACTTTTTCATGGATCACTTTATTGTGCTTAAGGTTATGAAGCAATGCATGGGGAACACCATCTGGATTAGGCGTTAAAAATATTGCCGTACCTTCTACACGAGGGGGTGGATTAGCGCCTATAGATGAAATAAATGAATTAATTTCAATCGCTTCACCTTTAAGTATCTTGTAAAGAAGTGCGCGCCCTTTTTTCCAGGTCGTCATTAAAACAAAAATAACAGAGCCAATCAGGATAGGGAACCAACCGCCATCAGGTATCTTTAAAATATTTGCACTAAAGAATGCGAAGTCAATGATTAAAAAGATCGCCATGAAAATAAGTGTCTTGGTGGAATTCCATTTCCATACTTCATAGAATACAAAGCTTGCGAGTAGTGTTGAGATCACCATGTCACCTGTGACTGCAATACCATAGGCACCTGCAAGATTACCTGAGCTTTTAAAAGTCACTACTAAAGCCATAACTGCAATCATTAAGAGCCAATTAATTCTTGGAAGGTAAATTTGCCCTTCTTGATTTTCGGAAGTGTGTTCGACATGCATTCTTGGAAGGAACCCTAATTGAAGTGCTTGTCTTGAAACCGAAAAAGCACCTGTAATCACAGCTTGTGAAGCAATAATGGCTGCGAGCGTTGCTAAAACAATAAGAGGTATGACAAGAAATTCAGGTGCCATAAGATAAAAAGGATTCTTAATATTTTCAGGGTTACTAATAATTAATGCGCCTTGTCCAAAGTAATTTAATGTAAGCGCTGGAAGTACAAAAATAAACCATGCAAGTCTAATGGGGTGTCTACCAAAATGTCCCATATCTGCGTATAACGCTTCAGCACCTGTCACTGATAAAACAACAGCACCTAATGCTACAAATGCAACCATAGGGGACAATTGGAAAAATTGAAATGCATATAATGGATTGATCGCCATGAGAACGTGTGGCTCGTGCGCAATATTAATGATTCCCAAAAATGCGAGTGTTAAGAACCAAAAAAACATAATGGGGCCAAAGAAAGCGCCGACAATATGCGTCCCTTTGCTTTGTGCATAAAATAGAATAAATAACACTACAAGGGTGATTGGAATAATAAGGTAACTTAAAGAGGGCGCTACAACCTCAAGCCCTTCGATCGCAGATAAAACAGAGATTGCAGGCGTAATCATGCCGTCAGCATAAAACATGCATGCCCCGAGAATACCTAAAATCATAATCCAACTTCTCTTATTGCCGCTCGGCGCATTATTATTAGCAAGAGAGAGCAGAGCCATAATCCCGCCTTCGCCCCTGTTATCAGCGCGCATAATAAAGGCAACATACTTGGCCGATACAATCATAATAAGTGACCAGAAAATAAGCGAAAGTATGCCTAGTACATTAAATTGAGTAAGCTCAACAGGATGCTTGCTTAGAGAAAAAACTTCTTTCATTGTATAAAGCGGGCTTGTACCGATATCACCGAACACAACACCTAAAGCTGCGAGCGAAAGGGTAGCGAGTGAAGCTTTGTGAGTATTTTTTTTATTGTCTTCCATGTGTGCTTAAGTTTTTTTAATTCAATCTAAAATTCTTTAATCTTTAAGATCTGAAATATTTGCGTCAGCTTGTCCATGGTTCAATTGAATATGAATTTTATCATCAAGCTTTAACTGGGTTACATTATTTACTATCTGACCATCAACATCTGTAATGATGGAATAACCCCTTGATAAAACAGCATGGGGACTTAAGTGATCCAAGTTTAATTTTAATTTATCAATGTGTAAGCGATATTGGATCACCACATTCTTCATGCTTTGATTAATCCTTTGTATATATTGATAAATCTGTTCTTTTTGCCTTTGAATTTGTTGACGAGGTGATACAAGGCGCTTCTCTAGATAATCAATTTTCTGAACTAATTCACGAATAAGGCCCGCCATTAACTTATTTAATTGATTTTTATATACTTGAATGGTTTTAATAAGCTCAAAAGTATGGCTTGTCACGAGTTCAGCAGCGCCGGTAGGTGTCGGCGCCCTTAAGTCAGAAACAAAGTCAGCTATCGTCGAATCAGTCTCATGTCCAACACCTGTAATAGTCGGTATTTTTGACGCAACAATTGCGCGCGCCACAATTTCTTCATTAAAAGCCCATAAGTCTTCAATCGAACCTCCACCGCGCGCAAGAATAAGCACATCACATTCTTCTCTAGCATTGGCAGTTTCAATGGCTCTCACAATAGCCGGAGGTGCTTCCTTGCCCTGAACGAGACTCGGATAAATGATGATTGGAATATGAGGACTTCGTCTCTTAAGAGTAATGAGAATATCTTCAATGGCAGCCCCGGTAGGTGAGGTGATGACGCCAATAGATCTAGGAAATTGAGGGATGGGTTTTTTGCGAGAAACTTCAAAAAGACCTTCTTTAAGAAGCTTTTCTTTTAATTGATTAAAGGCTTCTGATAAAAGTCCGGCACCTGCATGTCTTATCTGCTCAATATTAAGTTGATATTCACCTCGAGCTTCATATAAACCAATCAAGCATTTTGCTTCAATTTTTTCGCCATTTTTTGGAATCCATTCAGCAGCCATATTTTTATTTTTAAACATGGTACAGCGCACTTGAGCTTCTTCATCTTTGAGGGAAAAGTACCAGTGCCCAGAAGACGCGCTTATGAAATTAGAAATTTCACCCGTAATCCAAAATGAAGGGAAACTTTGCTCAAGGAGCTCTCTGACAAGGCGATTGATTTCTTTAACAGAAAAAACCTTGGTTTCGCTCGGCTTAGAGGTATTTATTGGTGTTGAATTAATCAAACTAGAAGGATATCCGTTACAATTATCTTCATTATAGAGTTAATGAATAACTAAAGAGCTTTAATTGAAGAAATTTTTTTTATCACATAGACAAGCCTACTTAATTGGCTTTTTTGCGGCTTATTTTTTGGTTGCATTGGCATTGATTATTCAAAAAAAATACAATTTGGAGCCTTGCCCTTTATGTATTACTCAAAGAATTATTTTTATGGTCTTAGGGTTACTTTTCTTAATGAATGCATTTATTAGACCTAGCGATTTAATAAAAAAAATATCTTTAGTTTTCTTTTCTGCCACTTCAATTATAGGCATGGTATTTTCGTTCAAACATATCTTGATTCAATCAAAAGTCATTGATGTTCCCTCTGAATGTGGCGTGGATTTAAATTACATGTTTGAAAACTTTCCATTTTCAAAAGCTTTGAATTTGCTTTTTAAAGGCACAGGGGATTGCTCTCATATAGACTGGACTTTCCTAGGGCTCACAATTCCTGAATTAGCTTTAATCGGATTTATTTTATTTTTTGTATATAGCGTTCTATTATTTCGGATGAATTTAAAATAATGCAATTAGAAAATTTTATTGGTAATACACCTCTCGTAGCTTTACAGCGCATGCATGGTCATTCAGAAAGCATCATCCATCTGAAATTAGAAGGTAATAATCCAGCAGGTTCAGTGAAAGATAGAGCCGCATTCTCTATGATTCACAACGCTGAATTAAGGGGCGACATTAAGCCTGGCGACACCTTGATTGAGGCAACTTCCGGTAATACAGGTATAGCGCTTGCCATGGTCGCGGCTATGAGAGGCTATAAAATGATTTTGGTGATGCCAGAAAATCAAACGATTGAAAGACGACAAACTATGAAAGCGTTTGGCGCAGAGCTGATCTTAACTTCTCAAGAGGGAAGCATGGAGTTTGCAAGAGACACTGCATTAAAGATGCAAAAAGAAGGCAAAGGCTTTGTATTAGATCAATTTAGCAACCCCGATAATCCTAAGGCGCATTATGAAGGGACTGGGCCTGAAATTTGGAAAGATACCCAAGGCCGCATCACTCATTTTATTTCTAGCATGGGGACCACGGGTACGATTGTAGGTACATCTCAATATTTAAAAGAAAAAAATAAAGACATTCAAATTATAGGTGTGCAACCAGAAGAAGGGTCGCAAATTCCTGGGATTCGTAAATGGCCAGACGCTTACCTGCCTAAAATTTATAATGCAAAAAATATTGACCGTATTGAATATGTGAGTCAACAACATGCAGAAGCCACTGCGCGAAGACTTGCTAAAGAGGAAGGTATTTTTTCAGGGGCATCGACAGGCGGAGGTCTCTATGTGGCTCTGCAAATCGCGCAGGCACATAAAAATGCTGTGATTGTTTCCATTTGCTGTGATCGCGGCGATCGATATTTGTCCTCTAGTTTATTTTCAGGCTAACGTTTTGGTCCCTATTTTAGTTTTTGATATTGAAACCATTCCTGATATTCAAGGTATTAGATCTTTATACGCATTAGATAAGAATTTATCTGATGATGATGTAGTCAATGCAGCCTTATATAAAAGAAGACAGAAAAATGGCTCTGATTTTCTGCAACATCATCTTCAAAAGATTGTAGCGATCTCTTGTGTGCTTCGAGAAAGAGACCAATTAAAAATTTGGACACTTGGCGAACTTGATGATCCAGAAGAAGAAGTCATCCAACGTTTTTTTGATGGCATAGATAAATATACGCCTACACTGGTTTCTTGGAATGGTTCAGGATTTGATTTGCCTGTTTTAAATTACAGAGCATTAATGTATGGCATTAATGCATCTAAGTATTTAGATATGGGTGAAATCGATAAGGATTTTAAGTGGAATAATTACTTAAGTCGATATCACACCCGCCATACTGACCTAATGGAATTTTTGGCGATGTTTCAGGGTAAAAATAATGCGCCTTTAGATGATATTGCAAAACTATGCGGCTTCCCCGGCAAATTAGGCATGGATGGGGGCAAAGTTTGGGATACATACAGAGAAGGAGATATTCAATCCATCAGAGACTATTGTGAAACTGATGTCGCCAACACTTATCTTGTTTATTTAAAATTTCAATTGATCAAGGGCCTTCTTAATCAAAAAGAATATGAAGCAGAAATTAATTTAATTAAAAATACAATTCAAGAATATCAAAAAGATTATTGGGATGAATTTTTGTCCGCTTGGAAATCTTAAGTTTCCCCAATGCAAGACGATATTAAATCTAAAAAAAAATTAGTACTCGCCACAATAGAAAATATTGATCAAGAGGGTAGAGGAGTGACTCACATTGATGGTAAAGCTATTTTTGTTGAAGGCGCACTTCAAGGTGAGCTTATAGAATTTGAATCCTACGTTAGGAAGCCAACCTACGAAATTGCATTTACAGAAAGAGTCATTCGACAATCTAATTTAAGGGTGAAGCCTAAATGCGATCATTTCAACCGCTGCGGCGGTTGTTCTATGCAGCATTTTGAATTTCAAGCACAAATCGCAGCTAAACAAAGAGTCTTTGAAAATACACTATCACGCATTGGTAAAGTAAAACCCGAAACAATACTCACGCCTCTCGCGGGGCCTTCATGGCATTACCGGTATAAAGGTCGCTTAAGAGTTAAATTTGTGATTAAGAAAAACAAGGCGCTTGTAGGATTTAATGAAAAAAGAACACATTTCATTGCAGATATTTCTAGCTGTGAAGTATTACCTAAAAATCTCTCTGATATTTTGCCGCAACTTCAAGAATTAATTACGAAGCTTTCAATTAAAGACAAAATTCCTCAAATTGAATTTGCTGCTGACCAAAATCACTTAGTTTTAGTGTTAAGAATCTTGGATGCATTAAATGACAATGACGAATTCCTGTTAAATACATTTTCATCTCAATACCCCGTGCAATTTTGGACGCAGTCAAAAGGGCCTGATACGGTTAAGCCTTTGTCAAAAAAAGATGACGTTAAACTCTCTTACACCCTAAAAGAATTTGGCCTTCAATTTAATTTTATGCCTTATGACTTTACGCAAATCAATCCATTTATTAATCAAGTCTTAGTCAGAAGGGCTATGAGCTTATTAAAGCCCTCCCATGACGATCGGATCCTTGATTTTTTTTGTGGCTTAGGAAACTTTACATTACCTATTGCAAGATCTGGTTCAAAAGTGACGGGGATTGAAGGCTCAGTTTCGCTCTTAGAAAGAGCAAAGCAATGCCGCGATGAAAATGACTTAGAGAGCTTAGTGGATTATCAATGTATGAATTTGTTTGAAATCACCAAAGAATTATTATTACAATTAGGTAAAGCGAATAAATGGCTTATCGATCCCCCGAGAGATGGCGCATTCCAACTCGTTCAGCTTATTGATGATGACATTAATCCTTCATTGATTGTGTATGTATCTTGTAACCCGGCTACGCTTGCGAGAGATGCGCAAATATTAGTCAATGAGAAAGGTTACAGGCTAGACAAAGCTGGTATTGTGAATATGTTTCCACATACATCACATGTGGAATCGATCGCTTTATTTGTAAAAATGGAATCTTAAAAAATCATTTAATTATGCATATTAAAATTTCAATCTCAGAACAAAAACTTTTTTTATATCGCGATGACGCTTCATTAGAGAAGTCTTTTATTGTGTCTTCCGCTGCAAAAGGCACAGGCCAAAACAAAAGTAGTTTTTGTACACCGCTAGGCCGCCATAAAGTACGTGCAAAAATTGGTGAAGACATGCCTATTTATTCTCAGTTTGTGGGAAGAAGACCGACAGGAAAAATATGGAATCCATCGATGTCATTATCCAACCCTAAAGAAGATTGGATTTTAACGCGCATCATTTGGCTTTCAGGCCTTGAGGTTGGATTTAATCGATTAGGTAACCAAGACACTATGCAACGTTTTATATATATCCATGGCACTGACGAAGAAATAAATTTAGGTAAACCGACTTCACACGGATGTATTCGTATGAATAATCAAGATGTCATAGAGTTATTTAATCAAATTCAAATTGGCGATCATGTCTTGATCAGTGAGACTTAAAATTTTATATGTATAAAAATCAATACCGATATTACGATCTCGTCATGGCAGCATTCGTGACGGTATTGATCACGTCCAACTTAATTGGGCCCGCTAAAATTTCCCAAATTGAATTTCCATTTTTTGGCATGCTGACTTTTGGAGCTGGTGTTTTATTTTTCCCTATTTCATTTATTTTTGGCGACATCTTAACTGAAGTATACGGTTACGCAGCTTCAAGAAGAGTGATATGGGCAGGTTTTATAGCGCTTGCCTTTGCGTCTTTTATGGCTTGGATGATTGTGGCACTGCCGCCTGCCCCCTTTTGGAAGAATCAAGATGCTTACGAAATTGCTTTTGGCTCAGCTTGGCGAGTTTCTTTAGCAAGCTTGATTGCTTTTGCAGCCGGCGAATTTGCAAACTCTTTCGTGTTAGCAAAAATGAAAATTATGACCAAGGGCAAATATCTATGGAGCCGAACCATTACTTCTACCATTGCAGGAGAAGCGATCGATTCTGTTTTATTTTATCCATTAGCCTTTTATAACAGTGGCATTATTCCAAATGACAAATTGATTTTAGTTGTGATGGCACAGTTCTTTGCTAAAACACTCATCGAAGTCTTATTTACACCTGTGATTTATAAAATTGTTGCCTTTCTAAAGAAGAAAGAAAATCTAGATTATTTTGATACAGAGACTAATTTTAATCCCTTTATTTTTAAATAATATGAACAGCAAGCAATCAAGATGACGATGGGCCCATTAATGATTGATGTTGAAGGGCTTGTATTAAATAGCGACGACATGAAGCGAATTTCGCATCCCATGGTGGGCGGAATTATTTTATTTGCTAGAAACTATAAAGACACGGCTCAATTAAAAATATTAACCGATGCTATTAGAAAAATAAGAGGTCATGACTTTTTAATAGCTGTAGATCATGAGGGTGGGCGTGTACAAAGATTTAAAGAAGGTTTTACTCCTATCCCTCCTATGAGAAAGTTGGGCGAAATTTGGGATAAAGACGCTCATAAAGCAAATCACCTAGCTTTTCTGGTTGGTCAAACTATCGCCACCGAGTTAAGAGCGTTTGATATTGATTTTAGTTTTACTCCGGTTTTAGATATTGATTACAGTGAAAGCACAGTGATTCGAGATAGGGCCTTTCATGGAAATATTGAAACTATCAAAGCTTTAGCGTCTAGTCTTTTAGACGGCTTAAAAGAAGGCGGTATGCATGGCGTTGGAAAACACTTTCCAGGGCATGGGTATATTAAGACTGATTCACACCTAAGTATTTCTGAAGACAAAAGAGCGCTTGATGAGATTGAGTCTAAAGATATGAGTATCTTTATTTCACTGATTAAGCATGGCTTAAATGCAGTAATGCCATCTCACGTGCTTTATTCTGCCGTGGATGAACATCCGGCAGGGTTTTCGAGTTTTTGGCTTAAAAGTCAATTAAGAGAAAAGTATCATTTTCAAGGGGCTATTTTTAGCGATGATATGAGCATGAAGGGCGCCATACTTGGGGGTGAAATGAAAGACAGAATTCTAAAAGCGCTCGACGCCGGATGTGACATGGTCTTATTATGTAATAGCCCTCAATTGGTAGATGAAGTCTTAGCTCAGTTGCATTGGAAGATGTCGCCTGAAAGCGATAAAAGGCTTCTTTCCATGAAAGGCTCTAAAGAACCGCACCTAGCCTTAAAAGCTTCACAAGAAAAAGGTTTCAAAGAGATGACAAGCCAGATTTTGGCCATATAAAATAATTCAAATGAATATTGAAACTATTTAGTAATTTAGATAATCTAAAGACTGTATTAAAAACTTTTTAAGAGGAAAACACATGCAAGAAAATATAAGAATTGAAGGCCAGTCGCAATCAGCATTAGCGACAAATAAAGTACTAAGAAATACTTATGCTTTACTTGGTTTATCACTTATTCCAACAACGGTTGGCGCTTACATAGGTATGAGCATGAGCTTCGTATTTGCGCAACAACATCCTATTATGTTTGCCATTATGCTTATGGCAGGTATGTTTGGTTTGTTCTTTGCGATTCAAGCAAATCGAAATAATAGTATGGGCGTTGTTTTACTATTAGCGCTTACATTTTTTATGGGTGTGATGTTAGGCCCCATTTTACAAGTGGCTTTCCATTTAAGTAATGGTGCTCAAATTGTTGGTCTCGCAGCAGGCGGCACAGCTGCTATATTTTTAACGCTAGCAACGATTGCAACTACCACGAAAAAAGATTTTAGCTTTATGGGAAAATTTTTGATGATTGGTATTATTCTTCTCATCTTAGCTTCTCTTGCTAATTTATTCTTTCAAGTGCCTGCGATGGCTTTAGCATTGTCTGGCGTTGCAGTCTTATTATTCTCTGGATTTATTCTCTACGATGTAAGTCGTATTGTAAATGGTGGAGAAACAAACTACATCATGGCAACGTTAGCGCTTTATATGAATATCTATAACTTATTTGTAAATCTACTTCAGTTATTGATGGCACTTTTAGGTAATAGAGATTAATCGTTTTTAATTGAAATAAAAAAAGCCGTAGTTTTCTACGGCTTTTTTCTTTTTGAAAGAAAGAAATCTTTAAGTATTTGTCCGCATTCATTTTCAAGAACGCCACCAATAGCTTCAGTATGATGATTAATTTCTTTGATACTCGTGAGGTCAATAACACTCCCGCAAGCCCCCGTCTTAGGATCATTAGCGCCATAGATAATTTTTTCAATGCGCGCATGCTGAATAGCCCCAACACACATAGCGCACGGCTCAAGTGTGACGTAGATAGAACAGCCTTTTAATCTGTAATTTTTGATAGTGCGAGCAGCATCTCGGATAGCTTTAATTTCAGCATGAGAGGTAGGATCATGGTCGCTAATACATGAATTCATTCCGGTGCCAATAATTTCACCATCTTTAACAATCACAGCGCCTACAGGGACTTCATCTATGAATTCAGCTTGTTTTGCTAATTCTAAAGCTAGCCTCATAAATTTAATATCCTCATCTGTCATGAGCTTTTTTACTTCACTTTTAGGTCAGATGTATACTTTTTGAAACGAAGTACCAAGATATAAAGCACCCCCATTAAAAATGCACCACCTACCCAAATACCCACTTCTTCAAATGTCGGTGTTAAGTCTTGGACGGGTAGTACGATAAGCTTCCTGAGGAATAACACCATCACGACCTCAATAAATGTTTCAACTTCTAATTTACTTCCAGTGAGGTAGCGCATTTCAGCAGAAATCAGAGCCGATATGGACCATAGAAGCATTAAAGTCCCCAGCGCATGGATAAAACCATGGATAAGATTGTGGGCATTTGCTGCAGTATTGATTTCGATAAAGAAAAGCCAGGTAAACATAATGATAGATGTCGCCAAAGCCAGACCGATAATAATATGGGCTAATCCATTTAAATAAAGCATTGCTTTGATAGCAAATCGATTAATACCTTTGAATTCGGAGGGAAGTTCAGTTTGGATCATTATAGGGTCCTCATTAATTTAATTTGAAGGAAGTAGAAACTATCTTTATTATAGTGACAACTTTAAATATAAAGATAGTTTTCTCAATGAAAAAACCAGCTATTACTGAACAGCCTATTCATCCTCTTCTTGCTGATAGATGGAGTTCGAGAGCTTATGACCCAACTCAACTTGTGTCTAACGAATCACTCTTATCTATTATGGAGGCAGCGCGATGGAGCCCTTCTTGTATGGGGGATCAGCCATGGCAATTTATTGTTTTTCATAAGAGAGACGCAACGCCTTGGACACACGCACTAAATTGTTTGTCTATTGGTAATCAAAATTGGGCTATGGACGCATCTATTTTAATTTTGGCATGTGCAAATCAAAAATTCTCACATAATGACAAAACAAATCGATGGAACCAATACGACACAGGGGCTGCCTGTGAAAATATATGCCTTCAGGCTACAAGTTTGGGTTTAGTAGCCCATCAAATGGGCGGTTTCGATGTTGAAAAAACCAGAGAATTATTTCAAATTCCAAGCCAGTATGATTTAATGTCTTTTATTGCAATTGGACTCCCGCTTGCTTTAGAGAAAATAAGTGCCGAAGCATTAAGCAAAGAAAAAGAAGCTAGAAAACGTAAACCCTTAAGAGAGGTTTTTTATACCAATCATTGGGGTGAGCAGTCCTTATAGTTTTCGAAAATGAATATAACTAGGATATTAGATGGCAACAGTAAAGCTTACAAAAAAGAACTTTAAAAAAACAATTGAAGCGAATAATTTCGTGATTGTTGATTTTTGGGCGCCATGGTGTGAGCCTTGTGTTGAATTCACTCCTGTATTTGAAGCGGCTTCAGAAAAAAATAAAGACATTACATTTGGTATGGTAGATATAGAAGCAGAACCAGAAATTGGTGAATACTTCCAGGTAGACAAAATACCAGGTCTTCTAATTATCAGAGAGCAAGCTGGTATTCATACTCAAATTGGTCAAATTGGCGCATCAGCTCTTGATGAAATCATCAAGTGGGCGAGAGAGCACGACATGTCATCCGTTAGAGATTATTACGAAAGAGAAGCCAAAGGCGAAATTAAGGCTGCCCGAGAAAAGTAGTCGGATCAACTGATTGACCCTGTTTTCTAATTTCAAAGTGTAGCTTTACTTTGTCAGTTCCAGAGTCCCCCATCGTAGCAATTTTTTGCCCCTTCGCAATCACTTGTCCTTCCTTTACGAGCAGATCTTTATTGTGAGCATAAACAGACAAGTAAGAGTTGTTATGTTTAATAATCACGAGCTTTCCATACCCCTTAAGATCCTCACCGCTATATATGACTTTTCCAGGACCGGCTGCTTTAATTTCTTGACCAAGTGTTCCTAAAATATCGATTCCTTTTTGCCCTTGCGCTTCATTAAAAAGATTTTCTAATTTACCTTTAGCAGGCCATTGCCAATCTGTCTTATCCTCGGCTATGACGAGATTTGAAGTTTCTTTAGGGGCGACATTATTGGTTGCTTGTGGTTGAGGCGTTGCTACTTTGTGATTATAAAGTTCGTCCGTATATTTTTCTCTGTAAGCTTTGGGACTGTCTAAATTAATAACGCCACCAGCCGCAGGTTTTGATTGGGGCTGAGCAGGCGCTTCGGTATTTGCAATTGTATCTTCATTATTTTTTAAAGGTGTCGTAGTAACGTCTTCATTTTTTTTAATGTCACTTGAGGACGTAACTGGATTATTTGTTTTCACTTGATCGAATTTTATTTTATCTCCAGCTTTAATTGTGAAGGGCTCTTTAATATCATTAGCCTGAGCAACTTCCTTGTAATAAAAACCACAATCAAGACTTAAGCTATATAGTGTGTCACCTGGTTTGACGATATAAACATCTGGACACGGCTGATTGGGATCCCTTTTAATTTTTGCTACAGGTTTATTTTTTTGTAATGCATTTGATTTATCCGGTGTTATTTTTTTTTCAATCACTGGAGCTGGTGAATTAGACGCACAACCAGATAGAAAAGAGAATAGCGCTACATAAATAATAAAAAGATTTAATCTCATTTAAAGTTATTCATCCAAGTATTTAAGTCATTGATTTGGCTATGCCTTGTAAGATCGGCGTGAATAGGCGATACAGACACAAAACCACGATCCACTGAATAAAAATCAGTACCTTCTCCGCCATCATTGGGGAGTCCTGCAGCACCAACCCAATATAAAGTATTTCCATCCTCATCTTGTGTTTTATTCACAGGCTCAGCTTTGTGTCTTTTTCCAAGTCTTGTGATATGGATGCCTTGAATTTTTTCGAGAGGAATATCAGGTACATTAATATTCAATAGCATGGCATCTTTAGGTTTATTTTTTTGATAATGCGAAATAAGATCAATCGTAATTGATGCAGCTGTTTCAAAATATTTGGCTTCGTGCTGTGACATTGAAATTGCAAAAGATGGAATATCAAGTAAGTATCCTTCCATTGCTGCTGCAACCGTACCAGAATAAATTGTATCGTCACCCATGTTGGCACCATTATTAATACCTGAGATCACCATATCAGGCATTGTATCTAGCAACCCCGTAAGAGCTAAATGGACACAGTCTGTTGGCGTTCCATTAACATGATAATAATTTTTTTCAACTTGCGTCACCCTAAGAGGCCGGTCAAGCGATAAAGAATTACTTGCACCACTTCTATTTTGATCGGGAGCCACAATAGTGACATTCGCTATTTTTTTTAAATAGCTCGCTAGCATTTTAATGCCAGGCGCTTCATAACCATCATCATTAGATAAGAGAATGTTCATATTACGGGCGACTGACTTTCACATAAAATGTTGCACATAGAAAAAATATTACACTTAAAAAAACTTCGAGAAGCGCTATTTTAGATGATAGGCCTTGATCAGAATATGATCTAACTGCGCCTTCAATAAAATAAATAAGTATCAGCAAACTTGTCCATTTGTATGTATAGATTTTACCTTTAAGAATACCGAAAAGTGAAATAAGAAGCGGTATGATCTTAAGCACTAACCATGAACTTTGATGTTTAAATGGCGCTAGGAATAATTCCCACGAACATAAAAGAAAGATAAGACAGATAAGGCAAATAGAAGCACCTAATTGCAGATGATGTTTCATGCAGAGAGTTTTAGGGCTGTTTCAGCAAGTCGCTTACCCATAGCAAGACATATTTTTTTCTCATCCTCAGATATGGGAGCTTTGTTAGATTCTCCTGCTACATGGGAAGGGCCGTAAGGTGTTCCCCCTGTCTTAGTGCTACTCAATTCGGGAACGGAGTAAGGTACGCCTAAAATCACCATACCTAAATGAAGTAATGGAAGCTGCATACTAAGCAAAGTAGATTCATTGCCACCGTGATGAGAACCTGAAGAAGTAAATACACATGCAGGCTTTCCAATAAGATTTCCACTTAACCATAAAGATATCGTGCTATCGACAAAGTATTTAAGTGGCGCTGCCATATTTCCAAATCTTGTAGGACTTCCCATTGCAAGACCTATACATTCTTCAAGATCTTTATGTTCAACATAAGGAGGGCCTTCGTTAGGAATAGAATCTTCTAAGGGTTGAATGGTTGAAGTGATTTTGGGTACAGTTCGAATTCTAGCTTTAACACCAGGTATTGATTCAATGCCTCTTGCAATAAAGGTGGCCATTTCTCCGACCGCACCCCCATGAGAGTAATAAAGAACTAAAACCTCTTTCATCAGATTTTTTTAGCTAACTGGATTGCATCACCGATATAAGTTGCCGGTGTTAATTGAAGCAATTTATCTTTTGCTTCTTTAGGAATTTCGAGTTGTTGAATGAAAGTTTGAATGACTTCTCTTGAAATATGATCTTTGCCTCGCGTGAGTTCTTTAAGTTTTTCATATGGATTTTCAATGCCATATCGTCTCATGACTGTTTGAATAGGCTCTGCTAAAACTTCCCACGTATGATCAAGATCATCGGATAATTTTTTCGCATTAATTTCTAGTTTATTAAGGCCTTTAAGGCACGACTCAGTCGCAAGCGTTGTGTAACCAAAACCTAATCCAATATTTCGAATGACTGTGGAATCAGTTAAATCTCTTTGCCATCTTGAGATGGGAAGTTTTTCAGAGAAGTGACCTAGTAAAGCATTAGCGATACCAAGATTACCTTCTGAATTTTCAAAATCAATAGGGTTTACTTTATGAGGCATTGTAGAAGAGCCGACCTCATTTTCTTTAAGTTTTTGTTTGAAATATCCTAATGATATGTAACCCCAAATATCTCGATTAAGATCAATCAAAATTGTATTAATTCTGATCATATTTTGAAAGAGCTCTGCCATGTAATCATGAGGTTCTATTTGTGTTGTGTAAGGATTGAAAGTGAGACTAAAGGATTCCACAAATGTTTTTGAAAATGCTTGCCAATTCAATTCAGGATAAGTAGTGATATGCGCATTAAAATTGCCTACCGCACCGTTAATTTTACCTAAAATTTCTTGTTGTTTAAGTTGATCAATTTGTCTTTGTAGTCTATAGACCACATTAGCTATTTCTTTGCCCATAGTAGTTGGGCTGGCTGCTTGGCCATGAGTTCTGGCCAACATGGCATGTCCACTTAAATCATGCGAAAGATCTTTTAATTTTTTCACTAAACTTTCAAAGCCAGGAATAAGTACGCTTTCTTTAGCGTGTTTAATCATGAGCGCATGTGACAAATTATTAATATCTTCAGATGTACATGCAAAATGAATAAATTCCGAAATACTTTTTATTTCTTGGTTATCTTTAAATTTATTTTTTAACCAATACTCGATAGCTTTGACATCGTGATTAGTTGTTTCTTCTATTTTTTTGATCTCAGCAGCATCAGTTTCACTGAAAGATTGAATCGTTTTTTGGAGAAGTTCACGGGTAGAAACGCTAAGTGAGGCAACCTCTTTAATCACTTTTTCATCAGATAATGAAATGAGCCATTTAATCTCAACTTCAACACGGAATTTGATAAGAGCAAATTCACTAAAGTATTGGCGCAAATTATCTACTTTTTTAGCATATCTTCCATCAAGCGGAGAAAGGGCATTGAGTGTTGATAATTGCATGTAGAAATCCTATGAGATATATAGTGTTATTTTAACTCGTTTTTGCTTCAATTTCATAAGAACCGTGGCCGTTAAGGCCTAATTGATGGCTTAAATAAGGCATGATTTCTTCTATTTGTTCTTTAAGTTTCCAAGGAGGGTTGATGATAAAAAGATAGCTTCCGAACATGCCGATATCATCACTAGGTTTTGCAATCGAAAGGCTTATATAAAGCCATTCTTTAGCGTTCAATTTTTGAAGTTGTTTTAGCATTGCCAAGGGTTCGCTTCGATCAATCAAAGGGCACCAAACCATATAGATGCCAGTTTCAAAACGCTTTAGGCTATCTTTTAGGGATTCTACGACTTTATGGTAATCATTTTTAATTTCATAAGAGGGGTCTGTTAATACAAGTGCTCTTTTTGGCGGTGGCGGGATCATTGCCTTTAATCCATTAAAACCGTCTTCACCATAAATTTTAGTATTCGATTTTTTACCTAAGGCATGAAGAAGCGAAGTTAAGTCAGTAGGATGTAATTCAAATAGCCTTATTTTATCCTCATGAGATAAGATCTGGCTCGCAATCCAAGGTGAGCCGGGATATTGTTTTAATTGATCGCCACCATTTAAATGACGAATGATTTCAATATATTTTGATAAAGCTAATGGTTTTTTTTCGTCATGGAAGATTTTTCCAATGCCATCAAGATGTTCAGATGTTTTATTTGAGAAATCACTTTCGAGCGAATACTTACCTGCGCCCGCATGTGTATCAATAAACCAATAAGGTTTATTTTTTTGCTTTAGGTAATCCAAAATTAGCGTTAAAACAATATGTTTTAACACGTCCGCATGGTTGCCTGCATGAAAACCGTGTCGATAACTAAGCATGGATAGAGGTCGTGATGAACATGGGCTATTATAGAGTTTATAGATAAAATACGTGAATTCTCACGATACTAAATAATGACACAATACAAAGAAGACTGCAGAGAATGCCCTAGGCTTGCTTCATTTTTAGATCAAGTCAAATTAGATCAACCCGATTATTTTTGTAAGCCTGTACCCCCGTTTGGCGATACATCTATTCGTTTATTAATTGTAGGATTAGCGCCTGGCATGCACGGAGCGAACAGGACAGGCAGGCCATTTACTGGGGACCATGCCGGCATTCTTCTATATAAAGCATTATTTCATTTTGGGTTTTCAAATCAACAAGAGTCAGTTTCAGCCGAGGATCCATTGCGTCTTATGAATTGCAGAATCACAAACGCAGTGAAATGTTTGCCTCCGCAAAACAAGCCCGAACCTAAAGAAATAAAACAATGTAATCATTATCTCAAGGCAGAATTAGAATCACTTCAACCTCAATCCTTTATATTAGCTTTGGGAAGTATTGCTCACCAATCTGTTTTAACCGCTTTTCAATTAAAAAAATCCGATTATGTATTTTCACATGGCGCTCGTCATGATTTACCCAGCCAACTCGTTTTGTATGATAGTTATCATTGCAGTCGATACAATACACAAACGAAGAGACTGACAGAGGAAATGTTTTATAGTGTTTTTCAATCAATCAAAATAGAAATGGAGAGTTGAATATGCCTTATATCAATATCAAGTTAGCAGGAACTTTAAATCGTGACCAAAAAGAAACAATTGCAAAAGAAATAACGCAGCTTATGGAAAAGGTTGCACATAAGCCTGCCTCTTATACTTACATTGTATTTGATGAGGTCAAGGGCGAAGATTGGTCTGTAGGAGGAAGTTTGTTAGGTTAATTCAATGGATATAAAACCCTTTTTAAAAACGCTTCCTAATTTACCTGGTGTTTATCGGATGATTAACCAGGCTGAGGAAGTAATTTATGTAGGCAAAGCGAAGGATTTAAAAAAAAGAGTTTCATCTTATTTTGTTAAAACTATTGTAAGCCCAAGAACAAAAATGATGGTCGGCCATATTGATCATATTGAAATTACCGTAACGCACTCTGAAGCCGAGGCTTTGATCCTGGAAAACAATATGATCAAGTCTCACATGCCACGTTATAACGTTATTTTTAGAGATGACAAATCGTATCCCTATATTGTATTAACTGGCGAAAAATATCCGCGATTAGCTTTTCATCGTGGAGCTCAGAAAAAAGGGAATCAATATTTTGGCCCCTTTCCAAATACAAATGCTGTAAGAGAGAGTATTCAGCTTTTGCAAAAAGTTTTTAAATTAAGAACATGTGAAAATTCAGTATTTAAAAATAGATCAAGACCTTGTCTTCAATATCAGATTCACAGATGCACAGCCCCTTGTGTGGACCTTATAAAAGAGGATGAGTATCAAAATGATATTAAGCATGCATCTTTATTTTTAGAAGGCAAAGATAGTGAAGTAATTAGTCAGCTAACAAACCAAATGAATGAAGCTGCAACCTCACATGCTTATGAGCATGCTGCTTTATATCGGGATCGTATTCAAAGCTTAAGACAAGTAAGAACAAAACAATTCGTTAGCGATTTTAGTGCGAGCGATGCTGACATTATTGCGTGCGTTGAAGAATCTGGTGAATATTGCTTAAACTTAGTGATGATTCGAGCAGGGAGGCATTTAGGAGACAAAAGTTTTTTCCCTAAAAATGCTGCGGACGTTGAAACTCAAGATGTCATTGAAACATTTATCGCGCAATACTATACAAATCAGACGATACCCAAATTAATTGTGACGCAAGAACACGTCAATCAGTCACTTATGTCTGAATTTTTTAAATTAAATTATGACATCGAAGTTAAAGTAATTAATAAAGCTATTGGTGATAAACGTGTTTGGCTGAGTATGGCGCAAAAAAATGCGCTGATTGCTTTAAAACAAAAATTAATGCAAACAGAGAGCCAAGAAAATCGTGTCGAAGCATTGAAAGCCATTTTTAATTTATCAGATTCATTTTCAAGAATTGAATGTTTTGATATTAGCCATACGATGGGAGAAGGTACGGTTGCTTCGTGTGTGGTGTTTGATAAAGGCAATCTTCAGAATAAAGAATATAGACGTTTTAATATCGAAGACATTACTCCCGGTGACGATTATGGCGCTATGCGAGAAGTATTAAATCGACGATATAAAAAGATTGCAACGGGTGAAGGTATTAAACCCGATCTTATTTTTATCGATGGTGGTAAAGGACAGCTCAATATTGCTATTGAGGTTATTCAAGAATTAGGTTTAAGCGACATATTGCTTGTTGGTATTGCAAAAGGTGAGGGAAGAAAACCGGGATTAGAACAGCTTTTTTTAGAAGGAAAAAATGAGCCTATTATTGTTAAAAAAGATAATGTTGGATTTCATCTCATTCAGCAAATTAGAGATGAGGCTCATCGTTTTGCAATTTCAGGCCATAGAGCCAAGCGCGCTAAAAAAAGAATTACTTCTTCTTTGGAGGATATTGAAGGGATTGGCTCACAAAAGAGAAAGAATTTACTCGTCTATTTTGGCGGTATAGAGCGTATTAAAAATGCTAGTATTGAAGAAATTATTATGGTTGATGGTATTGATAAAAAATTAGCTGAAAAGATTTATGATTACTTTCATTAAACAATAAAAGCATATGAAAATTAATGTTCCTAATGCACTTACTTTCTTCAGGGTTGTTTTGATACCTTGTTTTGTGGGTATTTATTACTTTCCACATACTGTGATTAATCAATCTTTGATGAATTGGATTGGCGCTGGTATTTTTTTATTTGCAGCTATTACAGATTGGTTAGACGGATTTTTTGCACGATATTTAAACCAAGCCTCTAAATTTGGTGCTTTTTTTGATCCTGTAGCAGATAAATTGATGGTGATTGCAGCACTTCTTGTTTTATTGGAGCTTGACCGAGTCAACGCAATTATTTCACTAATCATCATCGGCCGTGAGATTTCTATTAGCTCCCTTCGAGAATGGATGGCAACCATTGGGAGGCCTGGAGGTATGACCGTTATGTTTATTGGAAAATTGAAGACAACAATCCAAATGATCGCTATTTTGTTGCTTCTTTATTATGACGATCTATGGTTTATCAATGTAAAGTGGATAGGGAATATATTGATTAACATTGCCGCATTATTGACTGTAATTTCGATGGCTTATTACATCCGTGTGGCTTGGCCTACCCTAAGAAAGAGCGTAAAAATAAGGTAATCCTTAAGGATGAGGCAAGACTTTAAATTGACAGTAGCTCAAAAAACGCTAAAATACTCGCTTCTTTACGCGGGAATAGCTCAGTTGGTAGAGCGCAACCTTGCCAAGGTTGAGGTCGCGAGTTCGAGACTCGTTTCCCGCTCCAAATACAAATCGGGGAAGCATTGTCTTCCCCTTTTTAATTTTGGAGGCATTCATGTGGCGCGATAGCAAAATGGTTATGCAGCGGCCTGCAAAGCCGTAGACGCCAGTTCGATTCTGGCTCGCGCCTCCACTTATTAGTGCTTAGGGATATTTAAGAATAATTAGTGATAAAATTCGGTCTTAGTTTTATTTCAAAAGGCCCGGGTGGTGAAATTGGTAGACACAAGAGACTTAAAATCTCTCGATCGCAAGGTCGTGCCGGTTCGATTCCGGCCCCGGGCACCACATTTTATAATTTCTTTGTAGTTTGAATACCACACTTCTTTGTAAGTTTGCTCTTGAGTTTAATCATCCATTACTCGACCGATTTTTAACGATCGGACATGCTCAATCTAGAAAGCTTTCGTATGAAGAATTGATATGTCAGTTATTTGGCATAAAACCGAGTCCAGATTTCCCATTAGCTTCAATAGATTATCAAGAAAACCAAACCTCTTATTTCTTATATGCAGACCCTGTTTATTTGAGCCTTCAAAGAGATACATTCTTTTTGGAAAAAAAATTAACAGATGATTTTAAGCAAAATGAAATTGAAGATTTATGCGACGCACTTAATAAAGCATTTAAGAGTGATACTCAGAAATTTGTATTAAATCATGAAGGGCGTTTATTTATCGAATTAACAAGAAGGCCACAAATTAAAACAACATCGATTGTGCATATAAAACCTCAGTCTATTGATTTATTCATGCCACAAGGCGAGGAAGCGATGTCATGGCATGCTTTTATGAACGAAATTCAAATGTTTCTTTTTGATCATCCTATTAATCATGAACGCTCAAAAAAAGGAGCGCTGTCAGCTAATAGTATTTGGTTTTCAGGGGGCGGATTATTGCCCCAGGGGATTCTTAATCCCTATGCAGCTATATTTTCTAATGCTGTATTCTTAAAGAAATTGATATCACTTGATACACATATTTCGCTTCAGCCATTAGATCTCTTGAATCAAGCAAGTTTTAATCAAGACACGTTAATTGCTCTTGAAAATGCCGAAGACATTGATCGGATTTTAGGGCTTATATGGAATAATTTTAAAAAAAGAAAAATAAAGACACTGAATATCTATATAAGCTATCAAGATCAGTTACTGCATATTGATAATCAATTTATGCAGATACTTAAATTATGGAAAAAAACTAATACAGTAAAAAAATATTTCAATGTTCATTAAATCAAAAAAAGTTGACCATGCAGCCTTAGATGCATTGATAAGTTCAGGACTCAATCCTCACTTAGCAAAGTTCTATTCAGCACGAGGTATTAAGCATATTGATGACGCAACAGTTTCTATTGAAAAAATTATTCCACCAGAAGCTTTGACAAACAATACCCTCATGGCATCAATCTTAGCTGATGCCATCATGCAAAAACATAGAATTTTAATTATTGGAGATTACGATACTGATGGGGCAACTTCAACGGCTGTAGGGGTAAGGGCTCTTAAAATGATGGGCGCTGATGTAGATTATTTAGTGCCTAATCGATTTGAATTTGGTTATGGGCTAACGCCTGAAATTGTTGATTTAGCAAAAGAAAAAAATCCTCAAATTATTATTACTGTGGATAACGGCATTGCCAGCGTTGAGGGCGTCGATCGAGCAAATCTTTATGGTATTGATGTCTTGGTGACTGATCACCATTTACCCGGGGACGAATTACCTCGCGCTAAATGTATTGTGAATCCAAATCAACACGGGTGTGATTTTCCAAGTAAATATCTATGTGGCGTAGGCGTAATTTTTTATGTGATGCTAGCGTTAAGAGCAGAGCTTAGAAAACGAGAATACTTTAAAGATCAGTCAGAACCGAATCTCATGCAGTTGATCGATCTTGTTGCTTTAGGCACGGTTGCAGACTTAGTACCTTTAGATCGTAATAATCGCATTTTAGTTGAATATGGTATTCGTAAAATTAGGTCGGGCCAAGCTAATCCTGGTATTCGTGCATTGATGGCATTAACTAAAAAAAATCCATTACAGTTTCATACATCTGATTTAGCTTTTAGTATTGCGCCAAGACTTAATGCAGCAGGGCGACTTGATGACATGACGTTAGGCATTCAATGTCTCTTATCAGAAAATTATGAGGATGCGCGTTTTATTGCATCATCGCTTGAAGCTTTAAATCTTAAAAGAAGATCGATTGAATCTGAAATGAAAGATGGAGCTTCTATTCAGTTACATGATGTCAATTGTGATGCGCAATTTAGTATTGCGCTTTATGATCCTTCTTGGCATCAGGGTGTGATTGGCATTATTGCATCTCGTATAAAAGATAAATACCATCGGCCTGCTATTGTTTTTGCAAAGTCTGATGAAGGCATTCTAAAAGGATCAGGCAGATCAATTCAATCACTTCATTTAAGGGATGCGCTTGATCTTATTTCAAAAAAAGATCCCAATATTCTTATTACATTTGGCGGCCATGCAATGGCAGCTGGACTGACGATCAGAGAAAAAGATTTTGATCGCTTTGTTACTCTATTTGAGGAAACTGTTCAGGGATTAATTACTTCAGATGATCTTGAGTTGACGATTGAAGTCGATGATGCACTTAATTTTTCAGCAGTGACATATGAGGATATTGAGCTTATTAATTCACAAGTATGGGGACAAGGTTTTCCACTACCCATTTTTGAAGGTGAATTTGAAGTTGTAGAACAAAAAATCCTTGCAGACAAACATTTAAAGTTAAATCTTCTGTTACAAAATAAGGTATTTGAAGCCATCTATTTTAATCATAGCGAGCATCTTCCGCGCAAGATAAAAGCTATCTATCAGGTTGATTCTAATGAGTTTAATGGCAATAAAAAAATTCAGATTCAGCTAAGGATGCTATCTTAAAAGAGGGTAAAGCTTAATTGCCCATCTTGTCTCAACAAAGTAAAATTCAACAAACTAATGAAGAGAGTGTCATGAGACGTAAAATCGTTGTAGGTAATTGGAAAATGAATGGTTCTTTGGCTTCTAATGAAGCACTTCTTAAAGCTTTGGCAGAAAAGATACCTCAAAAGATTTCTGCAGATATCGTCATATGCGCTCCATACCCATACTTATTTCAGACTCAGTCTTATTTAAAAAACTCTTCTATTCGTTGGGGTGCTCAGAATGTTGCTAAATTCGAATCAGGCGCTTTTACGGGCGAAGTGAGTGTATCTATGCTAAAAGAATTTGGAGTAAGTTACGTAATTATTGGCCATTCCGAGCGAAGCACAGCTTATTGTGAATCTGATGAAAATATTGCCACTAAACTTATGATGGTTAAACAAGCGGGCATGACACCCATTTTGTGCGTAGGTGAAACCTTAATTGAGAGGGAAGCCGGCATTATGGAAAAAGTAGTGTCCAAGCAGCTGGATACTATAGTTGAAATGTATGGCGAAGACATCTTTGATGAAACTGTCATTGCTTATGAGCCTGTATGGGCGATAGGCAGCGATATGGCAGCCTCTCCAGAGCAAGCCCAGGCAATGCATCAGTTTATTCGTGAGAAATTATCCTCGAATGCTAAGGTTGGAAAGGGCCTCAAAATCATCTATGGAGGGAGCGTAAACCCTCAAAATGCGTTACAATTATTCTCTATGCCAGACGTAGACGGCGGACTCGTAGGACGAGCTTCTTTAAATGCGAGTGATTTCCAGTCAATATGTCATTCGGCCGAAATATAAATCAAAGAAAATAGGATTATGGAAAATTTAGTAACAATTATTCATGTGATTGCATGCTTAGCTGTCATTGGCTTGGTGCTGATGCAACATGGCAAAGGTGCTGATATGGGCGCTGCTTTTGGAAGCGGTTCGTCAGGAAGTTTATTTGGCGTAAGTGGCTCATCTAATTTTTTAAGCAGAACAACAGCAATATTTGTTTTAGTCTTTTTTCTGACCAGCATTTCCCTGGCATTTATAGCAGGTCAAAAATCAGGTAGCGGAAGTGTGGTGAAAGCAACTGAGGCATCATCAGAAGTGCAAAAACCTTCTGAAACTAAAAGCGGTGAAGCTCAGTCGAATTCATCAAGTGGTGCTCAGAATATCCCAAAATAGAGACTGTTAAATCTATAAAGCCGTCGTGGTGGAATTGGTAGACACGCTATCTTGAGGGGGTAGTGACGAAAGTCGTGAGAGTTCGAGTCTCTCCGACGGCACCAAATAAGAAAATCAGGCAGTATTTTTTTAAGGAATCGTTGTGCTGGAAAATTATTTTCCAATTTTATTGTTCATATGTGTAGGACTTGCGGTTGGTGCAGGGCCATTACTAATCGGCAGCATTCTCTCCCCCAATAAACCTGATAGCGAAAAAAATTCTCCATACGAATGTGGTTTTGAAGCATTTGAAGATGCACGTATGAAATTCGATGTCCGATATTATCTTGTCGCTATTCTCTTTATCCTATTTGATCTTGAAATTACATTTCTTTTCCCTTGGGCAGTTGTGATTCAAAAAATTGGTATGTTTGGATTTATTGCCATGATGATTTTTCTGGCCATTTTAGTGGTTGGATTTATTTATGAATGGATGAAAGGCGCCCTTGACTGGGAATAATCTATGAGTATTGAAGGCGTCATGGAAAAAGGGTTTGTTACCACAAATCTAGACACCCTTATTAATTACACTCGCACAGGCTCGTTATGGCCTATGACTTTTGGGTTAGCTTGTTGCGCGGTTGAAATGATGCATGCTGGCGCAGCTCGATATGACTTAGATCGATTTGGTATTGTATTTAGACCAAGCCCAAGACAGTCAGACGTCATGATTGTAGCAGGCACATTAGTGAATAAAATGGCACCTGCATTAAGAAAAGTTTACGATCAAATGGCAGAGCCACGTTGGGTCATTTCGATGGGCTCTTGCGCAAATGGCGGTGGTTACTATCATTACTCTTATTCAGTCGTTCGTGGTTGCGATCGTATTGTTCCAGTTGATGTTTATGTTCCAGGTTGCCCACCCACAGCTGAAGCTCTCATGTTTGGAATTATCCAACTGCAAAATAAAATTAAACGTACCAATACGATTGCGCGTTAATTTATGAGCTCAGTCGAAACACTACTTAAAGAAATAAAATCAGTTTTTGGTAAAGAATTAAGCTACACATCTATAGAGCATAATGAACTTACAATCGAAGTAAAGATCGACAATCTTTTATCTACTTTCAAAACATTAAAAGAGCACAAGACATTTCAATTTCAGCAATTGATTGATCTATGTGGCATTGACTATAAAGATTATGGCGAAGGCACCTGGACGAAACCTCGCTTCGCTGTGGTTTATCATTTTTTATCAATCAAACATAATCATCGTATTCGCGTAAAAACTTTTTCTAAGGAAGAAGACTTTCCCTTATTCCCATCAGTCATAGATTTATGGCCAGTTGCTAATTGGTATGAAAGGGAAGCATTTGATTTATTTGGTTTCATGTTTACTGATCACCCGGATCTTAGACGCATACTCACTGATTATGGATTTGTAGGTTATCCATTCCGAAAAGATTTTCCGATGATTGGTAAAGTTGAAGTGCGTTATGACGACGCACAAAAACGCGTAATTTATCAACCTGTTTCAATCGAAGAAAGAAATAACGTGCCGCGCATCATTCGTGAAGAAGGTTTCCACAATGGCTGAGATTAGAAACTATACGATGAATTTTGGCCCGCAACACCCTGCAGCACATGGTGTTTTGAGATTGGTATTAGAGTTAGATGGTGAAGTGATACAGCGCGCAGATCCTCATATTGGACTCCTTCATCGTGGTACAGAGAAGTTGGCTGAAAACAGAACTTATTTGCAAACCGTTCCTTATATGGATCGTTTAGATTATGTATCTATGATGGCAAATGAACATGCTTATGTTTTAGCTATTGAAAAATTACTTAATATCGACGTACCAATTCGCGCACAATATATTCGTGTCATGTTTGATGAAATTACGCGCATCTTAAATCATTTATTATGGCTTGGTGCACACGCACTTGATGTCGGCGCTATGACGGTATTCTTATACGCTTTCCGAGAAAGAGAAGATCTCTTCGATTGTTATGAAGCAGCATCAGGTGCAAGAATGCATGCAGCTTACTATCGCCCTGGTGGCGTTTATCGTGATCTCCCTGATCGCATGCCTCAATATGAATCTACGCTAAAAAACAAAAAAGAATTAGATGGTTTAAATCAAAATCGTAACGGCTCACTTTTAGATTTTATTGAAGACTTTGCAAATCGTTTTCCAACGTATGTAGATGAATATGAAACTTTATTAACAGATAACCGTATATGGAAACAACGAACGGTTGGTATTGGCGTCGTTGATCCTGATCGCGCAATAGCCCTTGGTATGACCGGTCCCATGTTAAGAGGATCTGGCATTGCATGGGATTTAAGAAAAAAACAACCCTACGAAGTATATGACAAGCTTGATTTTGATATTCCTGTAGGTGTGAATGGCGATTGTTACGATCGATATCTTGTCCGTATCGAAGAGTTTAGACAATCTAATCGCATTATTAAGCAATGCATAGAATGGTTAAGAAAAAATCCAGGCCCTGTAATTAGCGATAACCATAAAGTAGCACCTCCAAATCGAGCTGCCATGAAAGAAGACATGGAAGCCATGATCCATCACTTTAAATTATTTACAGAAGGCTTCCATATTCCAGCAGGCGAGGCTTATGCGGCAGTTGAACATCCCAAGGGTGAGTTTGGTATTTATTTGGTTTCAGATGGTGCGAATAAACCTTACCGTTTAAAAATTCGTGCCGCAGGTTTTCCACATTTAGCAGCCCTAGACGAAATGACACGCGGCCATATGATTTCCGACTTAGTTGCCATCATTGGCACACAAGATATTGTATTTGGTGAGATTGATCGGTAGAAAATGATGCATGCAGATGACATTAAATTAATCAATAAAGAATTAAAGAAATTTCCTGACAATCAAAAGCAATCTGCAGTGATTGCAGCATTGCGAATAGTTCAGACGAGACATGGATGGCTTTCTCATGAACATATTTCAGATGTAGCAAATTACCTTGGTATGCCAGAAATTGCAGCTATGGAAGTTGCAACGTTTTATAACATGTTCAATTTAGAATCTAAAGGTAAATATCAGATTACTGTATGTACAAATATTTCATGCATGCTAAGAAATTCAGCTGAGATTGTGAATCATTTAGAAAAAAAATTAGGAATTGGTTTTGGTGAAGTTACTAAAGATAAAAAATTCTCTCTCAAAGAAGGTGAGTGTATGGGGGCATGTGGTGGCGCGCCTTTATGTTTAGTAAATAATCATACAATGCATGAATATTTAACCATTGAAAAAATTGACAAGCTCATAGCAGGCCTTAAATAAATGGTAAAGCAAATCGATATTATTAAACCATCTAAAATTTTTCCAAACCAAGACCTGGTTTGCTTGAGAACTATGGTGCATGAAAATCCTGGTTCAATTGATACTTATTTGAAAATGGGCGGTTACGAACAGCTTAAAAAAATTATCAAAATGAAGGTTAAGCCAGAAGCTATTTTGGCCGAATTAAAAATTTCAGGATTAAGAGGTCGTGGCGGAGCAGGTTTCCCTACTTCAATCAAATGGTCTTTTATGTCTCGCGATTACGATGGCATTAAATATCTTGTTTGTAATTCTGATGAAGGAGAGCCGGGCACATTTAAGGATCGAGATATCTTAAGATATAACCCACACCAACTTATTGAGGGTATGGCAATAGCAGCGTATGTCATGGGAACGCGTGTAGGCTATAACTATATTCATGGAGAAATTTGGTACGAATATGAACTTTTTGAAAAAGCGCTCGACGAAGCAAAGGCTCACGGCTTCCTTGGCGAAAATATTTTAGGATCAGACTTTAATTTTGATTTGTATGCAGTCCATGGTTATGGCGCTTACATTTGCGGAGAAGAAACAGCGCTTATTGAATCCATTGAAGGTAAAAAAGGCCAGCCACGCTATAAACCTCCATTCCCTGCAACTTATGGTATTTATGGCAAGCCCACAAATGTAAATAATACAGAAACATTTACATCTGTTCCTTGGATTTTGGAACATGGCGGACAAGCATTTCAAGATTTAGGTGTCGAAAATTCCGGCGGCGTGAAATTATTTTCTGTATCGGGCCATGTTGAAAAGCCTGGTAATTATGAAATTAAAATGGGCACACCATTTAATGAATTATTAAATATGGCAGGAGGCATCTGGCATCGAAGAAAATTAAAAGCAGTCATTCCAGGCGGCCCCTCTACAGCGGTTTTACCTGCAGCATTAATTGAAAATGCAACGATGGATTACGATGGACTACAAAAAGCGGGTTCAAGCTTAGGCGCTGGCTCTGTAATTATCATGGATGATTCTACTTGTATGGTGAGCGCGCTCAAGCGTCTTTCTTATTTCTTTTATGAAGAATCCTGTGGCCAATGCACGCCATGTCGCGAAGGAACAGGTTGGGTTTATCGTGTAATTAAAAGAATTGTAGATGGGAAGGGCACCATGGAAGATCTAGATCTTTTAACAGATGTAAGTAAAAAGATTTCAGGAAGAACGATATGTGCATTAGGTGACGCAGCTGCGACTCCTGTCCTAAGTTTCATTAAACACTTTAGGCCTGAGTTTGAGTATTTTATTCAACATGGCCATTCAATGGTTAAGACTAAATGAAAATAACAATTGAAATAGATGGTAAGAAAATTGAAGTAGAAAAAAATACGACAATTATTGCTGCTGCGGATAAAGCAGGAATTCCAATACCCCGTTTTTGTTATCACAAAAAACTATCGATTGCTGCAAATTGCCGCATGTGTTTGGTTGATGTTGAAAAATTTAATAACCCAAAACCGGCTTGCGCAACATTGGTTGCTGATGGTATGAAAGTTTCAACACAATCTAAAATGGCCATAGAGGCTCAGCAAAGTGTGATGGAATTTTTACTTATCAACCATCCACTTGATTGTCCGATTTGTGATCAAGGCGGTGAATGCGAACTTCAAGATACTGCGGTTGCATTTGGAAGTGGGCAAACGCGATATAAAGAAGAAAAACGAGTCGTATTTAATAAAAACATCGGCCCTTTAATTTCTACAGATATGACGCGATGTATTCAGTGCACGCGCTGCGTAAGATTTTTGCAAGAAGTAGGCGGTATGATGGAGCTTGGAATGGTTGGTCGTGGCGAACATTCCGAAATCACGGCTTATGTAGATCGCTCGATTCAATCAGAGCTCTCTGGAAATATCATTGATTTATGCCCTGTCGGGGCCCTTACAAGCAAACCATTTAGATATAAAGCTCGAACATGGGAGCTTATTAGAAGACCGACTTTAGCGCACCATGACAGTTTAGGCTCACCGCTGGAGGCGCATATTAAACAAAACAAAGTTATTAGAATGCTTCCTCGCGAAGATGAATCTATTAATGAATGTTGGATTTCTGATAGAGATCGTTTTTCATACGAAGGTTTAAATAGCGAAGATCGTTTACAAGTGCCTATGGTCAAAGAAAAAGGCCAATGGAAAGAATCTGATTGGGAAACTGCGCTATCTATTGTTAGTGAAAAGTTAAAACATATCGTAAATAAGGAAGGCCCAGAAGAGTTGGGCATGCTTATTTCACCTCAAAGCTCTTCTGAAGAAGGCATATTAGCTAAAAAAATAAGTGCATCATTAAAATCATTTAATATCGATCATCGTATTCGTCAATCTGATTTTTCAATTCAACATCAAGGCGCACACTGGCTAGGAAGCCATATTGATGCACTAGAGAATTTTGATCAGTACTTTGTTATTGGCAGTAATTTAAGAAATGAACAGCCATTATTAACTGCAAGAATTCGCAAAGCAGTGAGTCGCGGCGCTAAACTTTTTATAGTCAATCCAATAGACTGTGATCCATTAATGACTGTGACTGAAAAAGTTATTCAAACGTCTCACAAACTCCCTCAGGCGCTCGCAAAAATTCTAAAATCAATGACAGAGTTAAAAGGTGTCTTGAAGAAAGATACTAAATTTATCAAAGCAGACCTTGAAAAAATTAAATCAGATAAAACAAGTGACGCAATAGCTCAACATTTAATGACAAATGTTTTAGCGGGCAAGAAAAGTAATACATCTTTATTATTAGGACAATTAGCTGAAGAACATCCAGATTATTCGACTATCTATAAACTTGCTTTTGAAATTTCAAAATTATCTCAAGCCTCGTTTGGAGTCCTGCCGTCACATTTAAATAGCGTGGGGCTTGAAGCTGCAAATGTTTTGCCAGAAAAAGGCGGATTAAATGCGCGGGCTATGTTCGAGAAAAAATTAAAAGCTTATCTTTTGTTAAATATCGAGCCTCAGCTAGACTCATCAAATGCACAATTAATGCAAGATGCTATTACCTCTTCAAGCTTTACTGTTGCGTTAACTTCATATCAGTCTAAATATCTTAAAGATGCTGATGTCCTTTTGCCTATTTCACCATTTACTGAGTCTTCTGGCACGATTATTAATATGGAAGGTAGAGTCCAAAGTTTCACTGCGGTTGCTCAGCCCTTGGGGCAGTCTCGACCAGCATGGAAAGTTTTAAGAGTCTTAGCTAATCATCTAGGCTTAGATGGATTTGATTACGAATCTAGCTTAGATGTGAAGAATGAGCATATCAAGATTAAAAATCAGTTTATTTCAAAAGAATTGTCTAATGAAATTGATATTAGAAATGAATATAAGATCCGTTTATCTAAGCCTAAACAATTCACTCGAGTAGGCGAAATTCATCAATATCGAATTGACCCGATTGTAAGAAGGGCGCCATCTTTGCAAGCAGCAATTCATAAGACAAAAGCTATTGCAAAACTTCATCCTATAGAAATGCAGGGATTAAGACTTAAAACTAACGACAAAATTAAAGTCATACAAGGTAGCCAATCAATCAGTCTTATTGTGATCGAAGATATCGGAATTCCTGAAGGATCTATCTACATACCAAGTGGCATTGATGAAACAGCAAATTTAGGCGACGTTTGGGGTGATGTTACAGTAAAAAAAATGACTTCAAGGAGCCCATCTTAAGATGGATACTTTTATGACATCAATGTTTGGGACATGGGGCCCTGGCATCGCAAAAACATTATGGATACTTTTAAAAATTGTAGCCATCGTTTTGCCCTTAATGATATCAGTTGCTTATTTAACTTATTTTGAAAGAAAAGTGATTGGCTTCATGCAGGTCCGCATAGGCCCGAATCGTGTAGGTTATTTTGGTTTACTTCAGCCTATTGCCGATGCATTAAAACTTTTATTCAAGGAAATCATTCTTCCTACAGCGTCTAATAAAGTTTTATTTTTCCTAGCACCCGTTTTAGCAATTGCTCCTGCATTTGCAGCATGGGCTGTCATTCCCTTTGATTTGAATGTAGTCATTGCCGATATTGATGCAAGTCTTTTATATATCTTAGCGATGACATCCATTGCTGTATATGGAGTGATTATTGCTGGTTGGGCTTCAAATTCAAAATATGCTTTTCTCGGAAGCTTGCGATCTGCGGCACAAATTGTGTCTTATGAAATTGCCATGGGATTCACATTAGTAGGTGTCTTAATGTGCGCCAACAGTCTAAATTTAGGAAAAATTGTAATGGGTCAAGCAGGGGGATTCTGGCATTGGTATGTCTGGCCTTTATTTCCTTTATTTATTATCTATTTTATTAGTGCAGTTGCAGAAACAAATCGAGCTCCATTTGATGTAGCAGAGGGAGAGTCAGAAATTGTAGCTGGATTCCATGTGGAGTATTCCGGCATGGCTTTTGCAGTATTTTTCTTAGCAGAATATGCAAATATGATCTTAGTTTCTATGTTGGCAGCACTCATGTTTCTAGGTGGCTGGCTATCACCAATTCCATTTATCCCAGATAGTTTTTTATGGCTACTTATCAAGGTTGCGTTTTTATTATTTTGTTTTATATGGTTTAGGGCAACATTCCCTCGCTATCGATACGATCAAATTATGCGATTAGGCTGGAAAATTTTTATTCCAATCACAATCGCTTGGATAGTTTTTATCGGTGGCATGATGCAAACCTCATGGGGATATTTATTTCATTAAATGATTAAAAAAACTAAACAATTTTTATCAAGCTTAATGCTAATTGAGCTTCTGAAAGGAATGCTTCTCACGGGGCGCTATTTTTTTGCAAGAAAAATTACTGTGCAATATCCAGAAGAAAAAACTCCACAATCTAATCGTTTTAGAGGGCTTCATGCACTTCGTCGTTACGCAAACGGAGAAGAACGCTGCATTGCATGTAAATTATGTGAAGCTGTTTGTCCAGCGATGGCGATTACGATTGAGTCAGAAGAGCGTGAAGATAAAACAAGACGTACGACACGTTATGACATTGACCTTACCAAGTGTATCTTTTGTGGTTTTTGTGAAGAATCTTGTCCTGTGGATTCTATTGTTGAAACAAGAATTTTAGATTATCACGGTGAATCGAGGGGTGATTTAATTTATACAAAAGAAATGTTACTTGCCGTTGGGGATAAATATGAAAAACAAATTGCAGAAGATCGTGCGCAAGATGAGAGGTATCGATAATCTATGATTGAATTCAAAGATTTTGTTTTTTTCGTATTGTCATTGGTACTCATAGCTTCAGGATTAAGCGTAATCACATCTAGAAATCCTGTGACTGCCGCACTTTCTTTAGTGCTAGCATTTTTCAATGCTGCCGGTATTTGGCTTCTTTTGCAGGCTGAATTTTTAGCTATTGCCTTGGTATTGGTTTACGTAGGGGCAGTAATGGTTTTATTTCTGTTTGTGGTCATGATGCTTGATATTAATCTTGATAAATTAAGAGAAGGCTTTTGGGATTATCTTCCCATGGCAGGTTTTATAGGCATTCTTATGATGGTTGAAATGGTCATGGTGTTTAAAACTAAACAATTTAATTTATCACCTCTCGCTGAAGCACTTCCAAACTCATCTAATACAGAATTAATAGGTAACACCTTGTATTCAGATTACGTCCTTCCTTTCGAGCTAGCCTCTGTGGTTTTATTGATTGCGATTGTTTCAGCTATCGCATTAACACTTCGCGATCGTAAAGATAGTAAAAAAACAAATCCTGCAGATCAAATTGCAGTTAAACGGAAAGATCGTGTGAGATTGGTTCAAATGAAATCTGAGGAAAAGTATGTCAAATCGAAAGCAAAGGAGAGAACATGATTGGTTTATCTCATTACCTTATTCTTGCTGCGATTTTATTTACTATCAGTGTAGTAGGTATTTTTCTTAATAGAAAAAACATCATTATATTATTGATGTCCATCGAGCTTATGCTCCTTGCAGTGAATATCAATTTCATTGCTTTTTCTCATTACTTAAATGATATTGCTGGCCAAATTTTTGTATTCTTTATCTTAACTGTGGCAGCTGCAGAATCTGCAATAGGGTTAGCAATCATTGTTTTGATCTTCAGAAATACACGCTCTATTAATGTTGACGATTTAAATCGTCTGAACGGGTGATGGTATGAATTCTATTTATTCATATCTAGCGGTTCCTTTACTTCCTCTTATTGCCTCTTTTTGTGTAGGTATTTTAGGTCGAAAACTTCCAGAGCTCTTTGCATCAAGCATGACTATTTCATCTGTTTTTATTGCATTTCTGCTCTCATGTTTGACCTTAAACGAAACATTAAATGGTTTAGTTTTAAATCAAACCATCTATCAATGGCTTAATACTGGACATTTTCAATTTGAAGTTGGATTTTTAATTGATAACTTAACTGCCATGATGATGGTCGTTGTGACTTTTGTGTCTCTGATGGTTCATATTTACACTATGGGTTACATGAAAGGCGATGCAGGTTATCGCAGATTCTTTAGCTATATTTCTTTATTTACTTTTTCAATGCTCATGCTAGTGATGAGCAATAACTTTATGCAGCTCTTTTTTGGATGGGAAGCCGTAGGTCTTGTTTCTTATCTTCTTATAGGTTTCTGGTTTGAAAGACCGACTGCAATTTACGCAAATATGAAAGCTTTCCTAGTTAATCGAGTAGGCGACTTCGGTTTTATTTTAGGTATCGCGATGATTCTTTATTGGACGGGCTCTCTTGATTATGCGACGGTATTTAAAAATGTAGGTGTAATCAGTGCACATACCATGCAACTCTTTGGTCAACCTGTTTCGGTTATGACAGTCATTTGTATTTTGTTATTTATTGGTGCAATGGGTAAATCAGCTCAAGTCCCACTTCATGTATGGCTTCCAGACTCTATGGAAGGGCCTACACCAATATCTGCATTAATACACGCAGCCACCATGGTCACTGCGGGTATTTTTATGGTGTCACGCACATCGCCTCTATTTGAATTATCTGACACAGCACTTTCTTTTGTCATGATTATTGGAGCTATTACTGCTTTATTCATGGGCTTATTAGGCATCATTCAAAATGATATTAAACGCGTGATTGCTTATTCAACACTTTCGCAATTAGGTTATATGACAGTAGCTTTAGGGGCATCTGCTTACTCTGTTGCAATGTTTCATTTAATGACACATGCATTCTTTAAAGCACTTCTATTCTTAGGCGCTGGGTCAGTCATCATAGGTATGCATCATGATCAAAACATTCAGCGCATGGGGAATTTAAGAAAATACATGCCGATTACTTGGATTACTTTTTTAATAGGTTCTTTAGCACTTATAGGCACACCTTTATTTTCAGGCTTCTATTCCAAAGATAGTTTAATTGAAGCTGTGAAGCTATCGCACCTCGCTGGTAGCAACTTTGCGTATTTTTCTGTATTGGTAGGTGTATTTGTAACAGCCTTTTATTCATTCAGACTTTATTTCCTTGTATTTCACGGCAAAGAAAAATGGCGCCTTCAAAAATTAACTCGTCATGATGATCACCATCATGGCTTGAGTCCAAAAGATAATCCGCATGAAAATTCTTTGAGCGTCACATTACCATTAGTTCTTCTTGCCATTCCATCCGTTGTAATTGGTTACATCACTATTGAACCAATGCTATTCGGCAGTTTTTTTGCGAAAAGCATCTTCTTAAACTCTGAAGCGCATCCTACGATGGAACATTTAAGCCATCACTTCCATGAAATTTACCATGGGCCTTTTGGTATGGCATTACATAGCCTCTTAAGCCTGCCTTTCTTATTTGCTTCAAGCGGAGTTTTTTTAGCATATTACTGTTATCAAATTAATTTAAATTTACCTAAATTTATTTTTAGTCGCACACAAGGTATTTACCGCATATTAGAAAATAAATATGGCTTTGATACATTTAATGAAAAATTCTTTGCTTTCGGCAGTCGCTTTTTAGGTGAAAAGTTTTGGAAAATAGGTGATGTCAAAATTATTGATGGATGGCTTGTAAATGGAACAGCTAAATCCGTTGGGAAACTTTCAGAAAAAATACGTGTAATTCAATCAGGTTATATTTATCACTACGCATTTGCTATGGTGATTGGGGTATTTTTATTTCTAACTTTCTTTATAAAAATATAAGATGAATTTAACGCACATATTAAGCTATTCAATTTGGACTCCTATATTTTTGGGGGGTTTAATACTTTTACTAAGTTCAAAACTGAGTAATACGCAAGCTAAATGGGCGTCACTTATAAGCAGTATCATTTCTTTTTTCATTACATTACCGCTTTACTCTTCTTTCGATTTTTCTTTTGGGCAATTTCAATTTCAGGAATTCTTTCATTGGATTCCCGCATTTCATATTAATTACCATTTAGGTGTAGATGGTTTTGCGATACCTCTAATTCTTCTCACAAGCTTTACAACTATGATTGTTGTCATTGCATCATGGAGATCCATAGAAGATCGCGTAGCTCAATACATGGCGGCTTTTTTGATTATGTCGGGTCTCATGATAGGTGTTTTTAGTGCGCTCGATGCCATGCTCTACTATATCTTTTGGGAAGCCATGCTTATTCCTATGTTCTTAGTGATTGGTATATGGGGTGGACCTAATCGGATTTACGCCACAGTTAAATTCTTTTTATATACCGTCTTAGGTTCTTTATTGATGTTAGTAGCATTTATTTATCTCTACTTACATACGCATTCGTTCGAAATAGTTAATTTTTATAATGCCGGACTTGGCTTATATCCGCAGATCCTTATTTTCTTAGCTTTATTTATGGCGTTTGCAGTCAAAATTCCTATGTGGCCGCTTCACACATGGCTGCCTGATGCGCACGTTGAAGCACCTACAGGAGGCTCCGTAGTTTTGGCGGCTGTGATGTTGAAATTAGGTGCGTATAGCTTCATGCGCTTTGCAATGCCTATTGCACCCGAAGCTGCATTTTATTTAAAAGATTTTATGGTGACTTTGTCTCTGATTGCTATTTTGTATATTGCACTTATTGCAATTGTACAAAAAGACATGAAAAAGCTCATTGCATATTCATCAATATCACATATGGGTTTTGTAACTTTAGGTCTTTTTATGTTTAACGCAATCGGTGTTGAGGGCGCTTATGTTCAAATGATTTCACATGGATTTATTTCAGCAGCTATGTTTTTATCTGTTGGTGTTTTATATGACAGATTACATACCAGAGAAATCGCAGATTATGGTGGCGTGATTCATGCGATGCCAACTTTTTCAGCTTTCGCAGTATTTTTTGCCATGGCGAATTGCGGTCTTCCAGGTACTTCAGGTTTTGTTGGAGAGTTTATGGTTATTATGAGCGCTATGCAAAATAATTTCTGGATCGCGTTCATTGCAGCAACATCACTTGTTTTTGGTGCAGCTTATTCATTATGGATGGTCAAGCGAGTCTTTTATGGTGAGGCACGCAATCAAAAAATTAAATCATTAGTAGATATTTCATGGCGGGAATTTTTTATTCTTTCGGTATTAGCGATCCTTATTATTGCAATAGGCGTTTATCCAAAAATCATTACGGATATGACAAATGCAACGACAGTTCAATTTTTAGAGCAAATGCATCTTATGAAACCTGTCACATCATTGCCAATGGATATATAAATGAATCAATTTATTCAATCTGATCTTTCATTAATCTTGCCAGAAGTCTTTGTTCTTTCTATGGCTATGATTGTGCTTATGACGGATTTGTTTATTAAGCCATCTTCTCGTTGGATTATTTTTGCATTGTCTCAATTGACTTTATTAGGCGGCGCTTATTTAACAAGCCAGCATTTTAATCATGAAACACAATTTGCTTTTTCAAATATGTTTGTCCGTGATGGGTTGGCTGATCTCTTAAAAATGATGAGTTATATTGGAACGTCGCTTATTTTTTTCTATAGCCGATCTTATATGAAAGATCGAGACCTATATCGTGGGGAATATTTTTCTCTCGTACTTTTTGCATTGCTTGGCATGATGATTATGATATCAAGTCATAACATGCTCTTAGTTTATATGGGCTTAGAACTTTTATCGTTATGTTTATATTCTCTTACTGCCTTAGATCGCGATAATCAAAAAGCAACAGAGTCTGCTATTAAATATTTTGTATTAGGAGCGCTTGCATCAGGCCTACTTCTTTATGGCATGTCTATGATCTATGGCGCGACATCAAGTTTAGATTTAAGTGTCATTGCAACAGCCTTATTAAATCATCCTATGGATCATGCCATTCTTGTATTAGGCCTTGTATTTGTGGTGGCAGGACTAGCATTTAAATTAGGTGCAGTACCATTTCAAATGTGGGTTCCTGATGTATACGAAGGCTCACCTTCATCGATCGCAATGCTCATTAGCTCCGTACCAAAACTTGCGGCTTTTGCGATTACCGTTCGTTTATTAGGTGATGGGCTTCAGTCGATGATGGTAGATTGGAAGCAAATGATGCTTATTATGGCTATTCTTTCTATCGGCATTGGAAATATAACTGCGATCGCACAAACAAATATTAAACGTATGTATGCCTACTCTACTATTTCACATATTGGATTTATTCTTTTTGGTTTAATGAGCGGTACACTTAATGGGTATGCATCAAGTTTATTTTATGTAATCAGTTATATGTTTATGACGCTAGCTTCATTTGCAGTTCTTATAATGATGTCTAGAAAGAATTTTGACTGTCAAACGCTTGAAGATTTTAAAGGATTAAATAAAAGAAATTCTTGGTATGCTTTTCTGATGTTAATTACGATGTTAAGCATGGCGGGTATTCCACCCACAATTGGATTTTATGCTAAGTTTATGGTGTTGCAAGCAGCATTTGATGCAGGTTTTGCAGGCTTTGTTGTATACGCAGTATTGATGGCTTTAGTAGGTATGTTTTATTACATGAGAATCGTAAAGCTAATGTACTTTGATGAACCAAAATTAAAAAACAATATTGAGACGCCAATTGATATGAAATGGATACTTTCAGCTAATGCACTAGCACTTTTGGTGATCGGTTTAGTGCCTCACACATTTATGGAAGCTACAACGCAAGCTGTAGCTTTGAGTCTTCACTAAATGACACAATGGATACTTATTCTTATTAGTCTCATCATGGCTAATATTCCATGGATGTTTAATGACTTTCTTTTTGTAAAAAAATTTCCATCACATAAAAAGCCTTTTTTCTTCTCTTTGCTTGAAGTGTTGATTTTATATTTTGTAACAGGTGGCGTCGCACTTTTCACTGAGCTTCAAGTTGTAGGCCATATCCAATCCCAAGCATGGGAATTTTATGCAGTTACTTTCTTTTTATTTTTAGTTTTTTCTTTTCCTGGATTTATTTTTAAAACGCTTTGGAAATAACACCTCTTAAAGTTTTAATTATAGGTTGCGGTCAATTAGGTTTCGCAATTGCAAAAAATATTGATCCTCTTATGTTTAAAACATATGGCTTTAGTCGAAGTTTAAAAAAATCTCCTACCTCTATCGAAATGCATCAGGCTGATATTTTAAAGACTGAAGCGATTGGTATGATTAAATCAATAGACCCTGAAATTATTATCTATGCGGTTTCCGCAGATTCACAATCAGTTGAAAGTTATCAAGAGCATTATGTGAATGGCATCAAAAAAACTTATGAAGCTATTTTGCAGCTCAAAAATTTCAAACATCTTTTCTTTATTTCAAGCACAAGAGTTTATGGTCAGAAAACAACGAAGATTTTAAATGAATTAGATAAGGCAGAGCCTGCCGATTACGGCGGTGAAGCTTTAATGGAAGCTGAAATAATTACTCAGCAATTAAAAGGTAAGGCGACTGTATTGCGTCTCTCCGGAATATACGGCCCTAATCGCACTCGTATGATTCAATTAGCCCAAAGCAATCCTGGCAATTGGCCTGCGATTAACAACTGGTCTAATCGCATTCATGAGGAAGATGGTGCCCGCTTTATTGTATTTCTCATGAAACAGATTTTGATTCATAAATCTGTCGAGCCACTTTATCTCGTTACTGATGGGATTCCCACAAAACAATATGATGTATTAATGTGGATTAGAAAGCGTCTTCAATTGCCGATTGATACTGTTGAATTACCAATCATTGAAGGGGGTAAGCAATTAAGATCTATTTTATTAAATGAAACTGGTTTCACATTGAAGTACCCCGATTTTACGCATGGTTACGAAGCGATGATTGATTAGGGTTCTTCAATAGGATAGAATCCAAACTCCTAAATTCTTTAGGCGCGTAGCTCAGCTGGTTAGAGCACCACCTTGACATGGTGGGGGTCGTTGGTTCGAGTCCAATCGCGCCTACCAATTTCTTGCTTCATTGTTCAAGCTATCAAGAAGACAGAAAAGCTTATAAAATGAAGCATTCTAATTACTCAATTCAACTATGCCTGAAATAAGATTACCAGACGGGTCTAAGCGACAATTCGAAAGTGATGTCACTGTTGCAGAGGTTGCACAAAATATCGGTGCTGGCCTTGCGCGTGCAGCGCTTGCTGGACGTGTCAACGATCAGCTAGTTGATCTTTCATTTGTGATTCGTGAAGATAGCGATCTTGCAATTATCACTGACAAAAATCCTGAAGGACTTGAGGTCATTCGTCATTCAACAGCTCATCTTTTAGCTTATGCCGTTAAAGAATTATTTCCAGATGCACAAGTGACTATTGGTCCTGTGATTGAACATGGGTTTTATTATGACTTTTCATATCAAAGACCTTTCACACCAGAAGACTTAGAAAAAATTGAAAAAAAAATGACGGAAATCGCGAATCGCGATTTACCTATTACACGAAAAGTTATGCCGCGTAATGACGCAGCCCAATACTTCAAATCAATTAAAGAAAATTATAAAGCCGAAATTATTGAATCGATCCCGGCAGATCAGGAAGTTTCTTTATATACCGAAGGTGAATTTACAGATCTTTGTCGAGGCCCTCATGTGCCCTCAACTGGTAAATTAAAAGTATTCAAATTAATGAAGGTCGCTGGCGCTTATTGGCGCGGAGATTCTAAAAATGAAATGCTGCAAAGAATCTACGGCACTGCCTGGACAAACAAAGAAGACTTACAAAATTATCTCTTTATGTTGGAAGAAGCAGAAAAAAGAGATCACCGTAAATTAGGCAAACAACTCGATTTATTTCACATGCAAGATGAAGCTCCTGGCATGGTGTTTTGGCATCCTAAAGGATGGTCAATTTGGCTAGAAGTTGAACATTACATGCGCAAAATGTTTTTAGATTTTGGATATCAGGAAGTTAAGACGCCTACTGTGATGGATAAGGCCTTATGGGAAAAATCAGGACATTGGCAGAACTATCGGGACAACATGTTTACGACTTCTTCTGAAAATAGAGATTATGCAGTTAAGCCTATGAACTGCCCTGGACACATTCAGATTTTTAATAATGCACTTCATAGCTATCGTGAGCTGCCTTTAAGGCTTGCGGAATTCGGTTCATGCCATCGCAATGAGCCTTCAGGATCGCTTCATGGCTTAATGCGTGTCCGTGGGTTTACCCAAGATGACGCTCATATTTTTTGCACTGAAGAACAAATCAAGGATGAAGTCGCTCAATTTATCATCATGCTTTATAAGGCCTACCAAGATTTTGGATTTAAGGATGTTTTGGTAAAACTATCTACCCGCCCTGAAAAGCGTGTGGGGTCAGACGAAACTTGGGATAAGGCTGAAACTGCCCTAAAAGCGGCTTTGCTTGAAAATAAGCTTGAATTTGATATTCAGCCAGGTGAGGGAGCTTTTTACGGCCCTAAGATCGAATTTACCCTTAAAGATAGCTTAAGCCGTCTTTGGCAATGTGGCACAATCCAGCTCGACTTTAACCTGCCAGAGCGCCTAGGTGCCGAATATGTCACTGAAGACAATAGCCGTAAGCATCCTGTCATGCTGCATCGGGCTATAGTAGGGTCTATGGAGCGTTTTATCGGGATTCTCATTGAGCATTACTCAGGTGCCATGCCCCTTTGGCTTGCCCCAACACAGGCGGTTATCCTTAATATTGCCGACGCACACGCAAGCTATGCCTCAAAAGTCATGGATGAACTCAAGAAAAACCACATCCGATGCGATTCTGACTTGAGAAATGAGAAAATAACCTATAAAATACGCGAACATAGCTTACAAAAGATTCCTTATCTCTTAATTGTAGGAGAAAAGGAAATGGAAGCTGGGCAAGTTGCCGTGCGAACCCGAAAAGGCGAAGACTTAGGATCCATGTCGATTAAGTCATTGATTGATCGACTAAATCAGGAAGTTCAAACTAAAGTCTAGTTATCAGGTAGCGCGGTTTTTCTTTTATATTTACAGGGGATTTGTTATCGCTCAAGAGAAAGAAGTCAGAATTAACGGGGATATTACAGCTCCAGAAATTCGATTAATTGGCGTAAACGGCGAAGCGCTTGGCATAGTGACACTAGCTGAGGCATTTGCAAAAGCAGAAGAGATAGATATTGATTTAGTGGAAATTGCTCCACAAGCTCTCCCCCCCGTATGTCGGTTGCTTGATTACGGTAAATTTAAATATGCAGAAAGTAAAAAGCAACACGAAACCCGCTTGAAACAAAAGCAGGTCAAGATTAAAGAAGTGAAGTTTAGACCAGGAACAGATGATGGTGATTACAACATCAAAATACGAAACCTCATTGGGTTCCTCACAGACGGCGATAAGGCAAAAATTACCTTACGTTTTAGAGGTCGAGAAATTACGCATCAAGAATACGGTTTAGCAATTCTAAAACGTGTTGAACAAGATTTACTAGATTACGCAGTCGTCGAACAATTTCCGAAAATGGAAGGTCGACAAATGGTGATGGTTTTAGCCCCGCAAAAAAAGGTTAAAACAAAAACCACTGAAGCAAAAGTTTCTGAGTGATACGGCTTAAACGGCATGCCTAAGCACTCTTACTACTCTAACTAAGGAGATCAAAATGCCAAAAATGAAAACAAAAAGTGGCGCGAAAAAGCGCTTCAAGTTTTTAGGAAGCGGTATGGTAAAGAGAACGCGTTCTCATTTACGTCATATCTTGACCAAAAAAACAACGAAACAAAAACGTAATCTCAGAGGCACTGTCCTCATTTCTGCAACCGATATCAAACGCGTTCGCGCGATGATGCCAACTCAATAAGGGGAATAATATGCCTAGAGTAAAACGTGGTGTCACCGCTAGAGCGAAACATAAAAAAGTTTTAGCACTTGCAAAGGGTTATCGCGGCCGTCGTAAGAATGTATACCGTATAGCCAAACAAGCAGTGATGAAAGCTGGTCAGTATGCATACCGTGACCGTCGTCAGAAAAAACGTCAATTTAGAGCACTATGGATTGCGCGTATTAACGCAGCATCCCGTGAATGTGGTCTTACATATAGCCGTTTCATGAATGGCCTTAAGAAAGCTTCTGTTGAAGTGGATCGTAAGGTATTAGCAGATATGGCAGTATTCGATAAAGCAGCTTTTGCTAAGTTTGTCGAAATTGCTAAATCTGGTTCAGGAGCAGCATAAAAAATATTAATTTTTAAAAGGAGGCTTCTAGCCTCCTTTTTTTTATTAAAATGATAGTCAATGAATAATCTCGACCACACCTTAAAAGAAGCTCAAAAAGACTTTGATCAATGCCAGTCTTTGACGGATCTCGATCAAGCGAAAGCTAAATATTTAGGAAAAAATGGCGTCTTAACAGAGGCTCTTAAATCATTAGGCAAATTATCTGCAGAAGAAAGACCTAAGATAGGTGCTGAGATTAATGTCGTTAAGCAAGGTGTTGAAGAAGCGCTAGAAAAAAAACGTCAAGCTATTTTAAATGAGTCGCAAGCAAAACAACTTGCAGAAGAATCTTTGGACGTCACGCTGCCTTCAAGAAAAGAAGAGCATGGCAGTTTACATCCAGTCACACAAACGCTTCATCGTATTGAATCACTCTTTCACTCGATTGGTTTTTCAGTAGCACATGGACCCCAAATTGAATCCGATTTTTATAATTTTACTGCGCTTAATATCCCTGATTCGCATCCTGCACGCGCGATGCATGATACATTTTATATCGACGAATCCTTTGTGCTCAGAACACATACATCACCTGTACAAATTCGTCATTTAGAAAAAAATAAACCACCATTGAAAATTATTTCACCTGGTCGCGTCTATCGTGTCGATTCAGATGCAACGCATTCACCTATGTTTCATCAAGTAGAAGGTTTATGGGTAGATCAACAAGTAAGCTTCGCTGATCTTAAAGGTGTGATTGAAGATTTTTTACAAAACTTTTTTGAGAATAAAGATTTAAAAGTACGTTTTAGACCTTCTTACTTTCCATTTACCGAGCCCTCAGCTGAAATGGATATGACTTGGAAAGGTGGTTGGTTAGAAATTGGCGGCTGTGGCATGGTGCACCCAGAAGTGTTTAAACATGTTGGTATTGATTCAAATCAGTATCAAGGATTTGCTTTTGGATTGGGCGTTGAACGATTAACGATGTTGCGTTATGGCGTTCAAGATTTACGTCACTTTTTTAATAATGATTTACGTTTTCTTCAGCAATTTATTTAAAGATACTTAATACATGCAATTTTCTGAAAACTGGTTAAGGTCATATGTAAATACATCACTCGATAGTGATGCGCTTAATCATGTCATGATTATGGCAGGTCTTGATGTCGATGATTCCCATCCTCTTGGCGCATCCTTTAGTGATGTAGTCGTAGGTGAAATTGTTGGCATTAAAAAACATCCTGATGCAGATCGACTCCAAGTCTGTGATGTGAATATCGGCAATAAAACATTACAGATTGTTTGTGGTGCTTCTAATGCAAGACAGGGCATTAAGGTGGCATGTGCTTTAGTAGGGGCTAAATTGCCTGCAATTGATATCAAGGAAGCTAAAGTTCGCGGCGTTGAATCATTCGGTATGCTTTGTTCTTTGAAGGAATTAGGATTGAGCGAAGAGGCAGAGGGTATTTTAGAAATGAGCCATGATTTAAAAAATGGCACCGATGTAAGAATTGCGCTTGACCTCAATGATCGAATTACGACTTTAAAATTAACACCTAATCGAAGTGATTGCTTAAGTGTATGGGGCGTTGCAAGAGAAGTAGCTGCAATCACTCAGTCATCAGTGACCCCCGTTGTTTATAATGTTAATCCAATACAACATAGCGATAAGAAAATAGTCGCTGTTGAAGAAAAAACTGCATGCCCGCGTTATTGTGGGCGCATTATTAAAAATATTGATAACACAAAAAAATTACCTGATTGGATGGCTTCACGACTCGAGCGATCTAATATCAAGTCGATTAGCCCAGTTGTTGATATTACCAATTATGTATTACTTGAAATTGGCCAACCACTTCATGCATTTGATCACGATAAGTTACAAGGTGATATTTCAGTGCGCTACGCCAAAAATGAAGAACCTATTCATTTATTAAATGATACAAAAGTTAAATTATCTAAAAAAGATTTAGTGATTGCAGATAATAATGGCGCGATTGCATTTGCAGGAGTGATGGGCGGCATGCCATCTTCAGTCACAGAACATACAAAAACAATTTTTCTAGAGAGCGCTTTTTTTAATCCCATTGTCATTGCAGGAAAAGCTAGAGCATATAATTTATCCACAGATTCTTCTTACCGTTTTGAGCGTGGTGTGGATTTTGCAAATACACGTCAAGCTTTAGAGCGTGCGACTTCTCTTATTGTGGAATATTGTGGTGGCGAGGCTGGAGAAATTACTGAAGTTGTTACTACACTTCCTCTTCGCAATCAAATTCACTTAAGACTTAAAAAGCTGAATGCTATTTTAGGGATCGAAGTCCCAGATCAAGATGTTGAACGTATATTTCATCAATTAGGCTTTCAAGTTAATAAAACCATTGAGGGATTTAAAGTTACACCCCCATCTTATCGATTTGATATTGCAATCGAAGAAGACCTTATTGAAGAAGTTGTTCGTTTATATGGCTATGACAAAATACCTTCACATCATCCTGTGAGTCATCAGGCAATGCTGCCAGCAAGCAGCAAAAATCAAAATCATCTAAAAAATTCCTTAACATCGCGTGGTTTTTATGAAGTAGTGACTTATAGCTTTATTGAAGATGAGATAGAAAAATTATTACATAACAATCTTCATCCTATTCAATTACAAAATCCTATTGCAAGCCAAATGTCGACGATGCGTTCATCTTTATGGGGTAGTCACTTAGAGGTATTAAGCTATAACTTGAATCGTCAAATTTCACGCTTAAATATTTTTGAAGTGGCCCAAACATTTCATGGCGCGCAAAAAGAGTTTATTGAAACTGAAGTGATTGCAGGCTTAAGCTACGGAAGTTTTATGCCTGAACAATGGGCGGACAAAATCAGGGATGTCGACTTCTATGACATGAAAGCGCATGTTGAGGCATTAACATCGAAAACATTAGATTTTAAACGCGGCGATAAAATACCTTTGGCACTTCATCCAGGGCAGGCCGCAGAAATTTTTCTAGATGGTCAATCAATAGGATGGATTGGAAAATTACACCCTAAATGGCAGCAACACTTTTCTCTTCCTAATGCCCCTTATCTTTTTGAGTTAAAAACAAGCAAGCTTTTAGAAGCTAAAGCATTCCAGTATGAAGAAATCTCTAAATTCTTGCCTGTAAGGCGAGATATTGCCATCGTGATTGATGAGTCAGTGGAAGTCGACGCCATTTTAAATGCTGTATATAAGGCTAAAATCCCCTTCTTAAACAAGATGGCATTATTTGATGTTTACCAAGGGAAAGGCATCCCAGAAAACAAAAAAAGTGTTGCATTTCTGATACTTATGCAGGATACTTCAAAGACATTAGTTGATAGCGAAGCTGATTCTTCTGTATCAAAAATCGTTGAATTACTTGAAAAACAATTTGGCGCATCGCTCCGCAACTAATCCCTTATTTAATACCGATTTAAAAGTAGGCCGTTATGACATTAACAAAAGCAGATTTATCCGAAATTCTATTTGACCGCGTAGGTTTAAATAAACGTGAAGCTAAAGATATGGTGGAAGCCTTCTTTGAAGAAATTCGCAATGCGCTTGAAAATGGCGACAGTATCAAATTATCTGGTTTTGGTAATTTTGAATTAAGAAAAAAATCAGAGAGACCTGGCCGTAATCCAAAAACAGGTGAAGAAATACCAATCAAAGCAAGACGCGTTGTTACCTTTCATGCAAGTCAAAAACTAAAAAGCAACGTAGAAGAGAACTACTCTGGAAAGAAAGCTTAAATCCCCCGTCTTACCTGAAATACCTTCAAAGAGATATTTTGCAATCGGAGAGGTAAGTGAGCTTTGTCTCGTCAAGGCACATGTGCTTCGCTATTGGGAGCAAGAGTTTGATCAGCTTAAAGATGTGAAGCGACGTGGTAATCGACGCTATTATCAATTACCTGAAGTTTTACTTATTCGCAAAATTCGAGAACTCCTTCATGACGAAGGGTTTACGATTCAAGGTGCTAAACAACGACTTAAAGATAAAAATTTTGTTAAAGAAATAAAGCAAGCTGAGCCACCTAAAGAATTTCAAGTGACTAAGCAAGGTCAAGTTGAATTGCCATTAGAAAATCTTAATCAAAATAACTCTCTTGCTGGCCTTAATATCAAATCGATCAAAAACGAATTGCTCAGTATCATTGAAATTCTTAAAAAGTAATTAATCATTGTTTTAATTTTCGGGGCGTAGCGCAGCCTGGTAGCGTACTTGCATGGGGTGCAAGGGGTCGTGAGTTCGAATCTCACCGCTCCGACCATTTAAAGCGATGAATTAGTTTTCAAAAATAGATTTCTTAGCCTTATAATTTTCATACATCTTTTTTTAAGCCTATCAAATCTTATCAGGTGATTTATTATAAAACCCAAACAATTTTCTAAAAACAAAAATAGGAAGAACCATAACGGCTCGATATTAAATACGTTATGGGTGAGCTTTTTCTTTGTCGCTTTATTAAGCGCAATATGGAGATGGTTTGGCAAAGGTGATGCCGAAGTTTTTGCTCACATGGTGGATAGTCTTTTCTCTATGGCAAAGTTATCCGTTGAAGTGATGGTATTACTTTTTGGAACACTAACGCTTTGGCTAGGATTTTTAAAGATTGCCGAACACGCAGGCTTAGTTGAAAAGATAGCATCTTGGCTTTCACCACTTTTTAGACGTCTCATGCCTGAGGTTCCTAAAAATCATCCAGCAGCGGGTCTTATGACCATGAATTTTATTGCGAATGGATTAGGCCTTGATAATGCTGCGACACCTATTGGGCTTAAAGCGATGCGATCATTGCAATCACTTAATCCTACACCTAAGATTGCAAGTAACGCACAGATTCTTTTTTTGGTAATGAACGCTTCATCGCTCACTTTACTTCCCGTATCAATCTTTATGTATCGTGCTCAGCAAGGAGCGTTAGATCCTACACTCGTATTTTTACCTATTCTATTAGCGACAAGCGCTTCAACCATGGCCGGCTTCTTCTCAGTCGCTTTCGCTCAGCGAATTAAATTAAACGATCCTGTGGTGATCACCTGGATGTTAGCTATTGCAACTTTATTAAGTACGTTTATCTTTTTCTTAAGTCACTTA
>SESD01000038.1_pt1 | contig 74210 bp, 68 predicted proteins | sample 3171411 | NCBI WGS metagenome assembly SESD01 (sample SAMN06051880, study PRJNA518727) | freshwater metagenome | biome: subpolar coniferous forest; feature: holomictic lake; material: water; isolation source: holomictic Lake 442, 16.5 m depth | place: Canada: near Kenora, Ontario | collected...
CGATCAGCGCTGAAGATACTGCGCAACTGTTATTAGATGCCAAAAATATCATAATCATTCCCGGTTATGGCATGGCAGTAGCGCAGGCTCAACACACGGTTAATGAAATCACCAAACTGTTACGCGAAAAGGGCAAAAAAGTGGGTTTTGGCATCCATCCGGTTGCCGGACGTATGCCGGGGCACATGAATGTATTGTTGGCCGAAGCCAAAGTACCTTATGACATTGTTTATGAAATGGATGAAATCAATGAAGACTGGGCTCATGTGGATGTTTCCATCGTCATTGGCGCCAACGATATCGTCAACCCTTCGGCGTTGGATGATCCCAACAGTCCAATTGCCGGCATGCCGGTACTGGAATGCTGGAAAGGTGAAACTACCATTGTCCTAAAGCGAAGTATGGCCTCAGGTTATGCCGGGGTCGGCAATCCATTATTCGTGCTGGAAAATACTCGCATGTTGTTTGGTGATGCCAATGCGACCATGCAAGCAGTGTTAAAAGCGTTGAAGGGATAAGCTCAACTATAAATCATTGGATGCGGTGAGCTTAGGCAAACCGCATCATTGAAGACAAAATTGAGGCCTTCAAATGTAGCGAAAAACTCATAAAAAAACTATTCTCAGACTGCCCTCCACTAAACCTTAAATTGCCCAACCGTTATACTTAAGTTTTGAGTTTGCTCTTCCAACGATTCTGCGGCAGCCGCAGCTTGCTCGACCAAAGCGGCATTTTGCTGCGTGACGTCATCCATTTGCTCAATTGCTAAATTAACCTGATCAATACCAGAGGTCTGCTGTACGGAAGCCGATGCGATTTCGGACATAATGTCAGTCACACCTCGAATAGAACGGGATATTTCTTCCATAGTTTTACCTGCATGAGTCACCAGGCGTGTTCCGTCTTCAATCTGTTCTACCGAATCGCCGATTAATTCTTTAATTTCGCTTGCTGCAAGCGTAGCACGTTGAGCCAAATTACGCACTTCTCCTGCGACAACAGCAAAGCCTCGCCCCTGATCTCCCGCACGAGCCGCTTCCACAGCCGCGTTGAGCGCCAGGATATTAGTCTGAAAGGCTATGCCATCAATCACTGTAATAATCTCAACCACTTTACGTGAGGATTCATGAATAGAGTCCATAGTGTTAACGACCTGACCAACTACTTGCACGCCCTTGCTTGCAATATTGGTCGCGCTAAAAGCCAATTCGTTAGCCTGTTTGGCATGTTCGGTATTAAGATGAACGGTAGAAGTAAGTGCCTGCATGCTTGCGGCAGTTTCTTCCAGACTTGCGGCCTGTTCTTCAGTTCGATGAGATAAATCATTATTTCCGGCGGCAATTTCTTTGGCAGCAGTATTAATCGTATTGCTTGATTCTTTTATTTCGCCGATCATGGTTTTCAGGTGATCCACTGTGCCATTCATGGCAGCCGTTACCTGACCAAAAGTTCCCGGATAATCCTTGCTAATGGTTTGCGTTAAATCACCATAAGCTAAAGCCTTGGAAACACGCTCTATATCATTAAAGCCGGAGTCACAGGTTTTGATCAGGTCATTAAGGTCAGTCAGGATTTCTTTGAATACAAACTCGAAGCGATCGGCATGGACACGCTGTGAAAAATCACCTTTAACACCCGAGGCCACTATGGTATGAATTTCAGTATTAATATCAAGCAGCGCCTTTTTTATGTTATCCATAGTTTGAGTAATAACGATTGTCTCACCCGGTAACGTATCCATATCTAATGAAAAATCACCTTTAGCATACTGTTGAACGATATGGATGATACGTCTATTTATAGCAATCCTGGATTGAATCAATTCGTTAACCTCTTCTGCCATTTTTCCGTAAATGCCAGGAAACTGATTAGCATCAAGTTGCTCTTTGACCCAACCTTCAGCATGTTGTTTAGAAAGTGTGTTCAGCGCTTTTATAAAGGCGTTAAAAGCATCTTGTATAGTTTGCATCGCAGTCAGAAGTGCGCCAATTTCATTTTTTTGATTTACATCAATCCGACCACCAAGATTACCCTCTGCAATGGCACTAGCCACTTGTTGCACAGATTTTAATGCCCCGGAAATCCCATGAATCAACGTTACCGAAATAAATGTCAACAAAGTTAAGCCGATGACGCAAATGGAAATAGAAACAGTCAGTAAATTATTAGAACGACTTTCTGCGGACTCAAACTCCTGCTTAGTAACATCCTTTTGTAACTTAATCAGCAAATCAATGCCTTCTGAAGCCGGATTATAAGAATCTCGTACATTCTTAAAATAAAATACTTTTGCCTCTTCCTGTTTGTCAGAAAGCTGTAACTCCATAGTAATTTTTATATTTGCAATAAACCGCTGATAGTCTGCTGAAAATTTATCGGCCAGAACTTTTTCTTCTGTCGATAAATCTGCTTTAGTGTATTCACTCCATAATTTGTTTATAACAGCAATATCCTGCTCAATTTTGCATGCTGTTTTGTTATTTCTTGCGGGAAAGGAAAGCCAGTAACAATAGCAGTTCGATTATGTAATAACTTTGTTTTTATTTCAGCAAGAACGGTTAACGGGAGTGTTCTATGTAGATAAATATTTTGTAATCCTGCATTTGATTTTTGCATTCCTACCAGACCCAACATACCCAATGTTATAGCCAAGATAGCCGAAAATACAGTCATCAGAATTAGACGATTTTTGACGGTAATATTATTTAGCATAAAAGACGAAAGTCCAGTTTTGTTTAAGAATGGGTATCTCCAACCCAGATCGATCATTAATAATAGGTATTAAAGTCAATATTGAAAAGTAAATAATTTAGTATTAATCATTTTGCCCCTACTATTGGTTTACAATATCAATTTTCAGAATTAAATTCTGAATATCACGATTAAGCAGCCACTTACTATCGCTATTTTCGCAGATGAGTCATGAAACAAGGTAAAGCAAGACCAATGGGTTTTTAGATTGTTGTTTCAAAGCCAGACACTTTAGCTAATTGACGGTCATGAAAGCGGGAAAAAAACAGTAAAGCGATGCTACCCCCAATAAGCGCAAAAAGCATGTCGGATTGAGTGTCCCATGGGTCACCCTGTGTTCCCAAGAATTCGTCAGCGCCCTGGCCAAGTGCGACAGCGGAAGTCCACTCAATGAGTTCATAGGTTGCACTGATTGCCAGTACTATACAAATACAAAGAAAACCAAGCATTCTTCTACCTCGGACATATTGGCCGCGCATGAGAATTTCACGGGCAACAATTGCTGGAACAAAGCCCTGAAAAAAATGCCCGATCTTATCATAGGGATTACGGCTGATATCCAACAGATCCGCGATATAAAATCCCAACGGGACTCTGGCGTAGGAATATATTCCACCGACTATGAGTACAGCCGCATGAATGAAGATGCAAATATATAAAAAATTGGTTAAGGGAAAGCGACGATAGCTAAACCAAAGCACCGGCAATGCAATCAGAACAGGAAAAACCTCAAGCAGCCAGGTTGTGCGATCGTAGGGACGAATTCCTGACAAAACTAATAGCCCGCATATTACCGCGAAACTGATTAGCTGAACTTGAGAGCGTTGAGTTGACATTTGAATAACCTGAGATGAAAGATATGAACGGTTGGCATACTACCCGTGAATTCAGTCTATTTTTTTGTTTTTACAGAAGAGATTATAAGCAACTTGTAGATGACCCAGGATGAAAAAATCAATTGTACTGATCAGATTTCTTCATAGATTAACTACAATACATTATCACTATGACCGTAAGCATAAGCAAAAAACAAGAACGCAAGTGAGCGTAAAATTTATGACACAAGCAATTCAAGAATGGTTAAAATGATTGACCTTATCTTGAATTTACAAATGAAGGCTTAAAATGAGCATCAAATCCAGTTTACTAAAAATGATTATCTATTTAACACCCAACATTTTGATTATTTGGGTATCAAATATTATCCTTAAAGGCATTGCAGAATTAACTGAATTTAATTTTGACCTTGAAGCTCGAAAAATTTACGTTAAAACTAGGCTTTATGGCGAAGAGGATACAATTGAAGTTTGCCTGGAAAATTTTGCGGTATTCAGCGATGGTGAATCCTACCGATTTATTATTCATCACGCAAAGTCGGATCGTCCCTGGTTAAACAATTTATTATCCCGCATAACAGGAAAAGCCTGGCCGATTCCTGCAATACCTCAATTCAATGCTCAGCTTGACTTGCTAAGCGAATTATTTAAAGAAGAAACTCCGGCACTGGAAAAAATTGATTGATTTTAGCCGTGCTTCTTAGTGTCATATTGATTCATTATTGTTAGTGACAGTTGCGGGAACTTTTAATCATTAAATATTTAGCGATCATCAACTTGCATAATATTACAAACCGATGACATGTATTACATGTCATCAAACTGTCACTGTACTATTCAGACTACTTATTGTTTAATTAACATGAATTTTAGATTAAGAGTTATTTCGAAAATTTAAGAGAAAAAGCTAATGCCTAGGAAGTCAGGCATGGAAAATCACAGGGTCTCAAGTAATAGGGACAACCGATTGCCTCTTTGAAATAAATGCTAACCAACTAGAGCAATGCTTTTGGTGGTATTTTTAAAAAATATTTAGAGTGTAATCAGATGAAAAACATTAAATTTCTTTTCTCCTTACTTGGCCTGTCCATAATTCCGCTAACTAGTCAGGCAAGCTTGACTATTAAGCTTGATGATGGCATCCATTCCGCCATTACTATTAGTGATAATACAAGCAGTGACTTATCAAATATTTTAGGCGTGAATTTAATATCACAAACACTGGGTAATTGGGCTGTAAATGTAGTCACCAGCGCCAATTTGGGAAGTACTCCAACCTCGCCCACGTTAAGCCTTACCTCCTTTAATCTTTCCTATACAGGACCTGGAGCTCCAACTTCACCCTTAAAAGTTTTTCTAACCGACACGGGTTATGGTCCGAACCCTGGCTTGTTTGATCTTCATATTGGTGGAACTCAAAATGCGACTGCAACAATAACATCCCGTTTTTTTTATGGCACTAATAACAATCCCTTTGATGAGACAAATCAAATTGGAACGACTCAAAACTTCTCAACTGCCTCTTACTCAAACGATCAATCTGCAGTAGGCCCAGCTGGAACCATTTCATCGCCTTATTCGTTGACTATAGAGACTGATATATCAAATGTCCCAAACGGATCTTTCACATCTCAGTTCACTAGTAGCTTATCAGTTTCATCTGTACCTTTACCCGCTACAATACCTCTGTTAATGACCGGTTTAGGTTTTATCGGTTTGTTTGGCAGACGCAATAAATTGGTTTAATCAAACTTATTAAAGCCATCTCTTATGGGATGGCTTTTTTAAAGTTATTTAATCACCTATAGTAAAATCGGTTATCTGTGTTATTGGTAGCCGACAAATCTCCAGCCATAAATAGCTATTCATAAATAATCCCTCTCCCCGTTTTATGATTTCAAACTGACTTGAAATAATCAGAATAGAAATTTTTACCGCTTTACATGATAAACTCAGAACCAGGTAAGAAATATAAAGCTGCACTAACTACGATTTTCAATAAAGTCCACATCATCTAACGGAGTATGTTTTATGTCATTGTCCATGTATCAAGCTTCTACCCCTGTTTTTTTACGTATGCTAGACAATTTATCCGGCATACTGGAAAAGGCCGCAGCTCATGCCGAAGCGAAAAAAATCGATCCTGCCATCTTTATCAATGCGCGTTTAACGCCTGACATGTTTCCCTTGAGCCGTCAGGTTCAAATTGCGACCGATATGGTTAAAGCTTGCGCGGCCCGTCTGGCTGACATTGAAGTGCCTCAATTTGAAGATAACGAAAGCACTTTTGACGAGTTACAGGCACGTATCGCCAAAACTAAAACCTTTATGCAAAGCGTTACTGCCGAACAAATCGACGGCAGCGAAGAGCGCAAAATCACACCGAAATTTGGCCCCAGAGTCCTTAGTTTCTCGGGTCAGGATTACTTGCTGGAATTTGTGATTCCAAATTTCCACTTTCATATGACCACCGCTTACGCCATCCTTCGGCATCATGGTGTTGAAATTGGAAAATCGGATTACACTGGCCAATATCAAGAATCGTCTGCAACTTAAATCCAAAGTATCAATAAGGTTCTTTGCTGTGGCGATGATTAGCGTTATCGCTACTATATGAGTATGTCTTAACTTAAGGGGCAGCAAACACCTCATGAATGACGATAGACGATTACACGAAGGTTCGGCACTTAGATCGTTTTTCGACGAGCAGATTCAACATCTGCACAAACTCGTAAGCAATTTGGCTAGCCATAACCACGACCGTGAACAACAGGCGGAGGAAAGCCGACAGATTGTCGAAAACTTCGTGGATGCTTCAAACAATAAAATGCGGGCAGTTCACGATTACTCACATAAACTGAGAGCCCATGTAGTCGCTTTACACGCCCATGTTATTGCAATTGCAGATCAAATCCCTCCGCCTGTTGACATATCGCCAGCGACCTTTGGCACTAATCCTCTAGTCAACGCTCTTTTCGTTAACAGCAATGACATCGACAAACTATTTACTAACGATCATGAAGTGGAGGCCTATTTGCGCTCCCATAGTAACGATCAGTTTCCTAAGCTATATGCACTATTAACGGCCAGTAAAAGTGAAAAACGAATATTGGGCATAGGTTTGCAAGGCGATATGCTTATTCGTGAAGTGCCGCAACTGGCGGTGAATTTTTCTTCCCACAAAATTCATACACCTTGCTGCAATGATGCTGAGCTTATTGTGTTGCTGAGAAAGTATCTGTTTGCTTGCGTCGTGACCTTGATCAAACAGGAGATGGAGTCGCATATGACCGACTCCATTATCAAACCGGGTGAAGATTCTTATGAATTACGGGTAAAAAGTTTGGCTAACCCGGATGTTTATCTGGGTAAATTAATTTCAAAAATTGGAACTCCCGAAACACTGCTGAGTATTGAAAAAATACATTTTAAATTGAGCAAATTAGGCATCAAATTAGATGACGATGACAAGCAAAGTGCTGATGAATTTGATCTTCATGAACTGACCTGGAGTAACGGCGTCAAAAACGTAGTGCTACAAATTACTCTAACCCGATAAACAAACGTCGCCTTAACCTGAAGTCCGTTGCAATACCATTGAAACCGCAGCAGCACGTGTAACGACACCCAGTTTCTCAAAAATATGTTCAAGATGTTTGTTAATGGTACGCGGACTACTACCCAAAATGATGCCCGCTTCTTTATTGGTTTTACCTCGGGAAATCCACATAAGAATTTCGGCTTCACGAAAAGTAAGCCCCAAGCTGCTTTTAACCGATTCAAGATCCCATTCACCTGAATGTTTTTCCATGACCAGCAAATATTCACCGGTGTTTTGGCAAGGTGATATTTTTGCCGAAAAATCGACACCCTTGCGGTGACTTTCAAAAACCGTCCCTAGCGATTTATCAGCAACTGCGTTTTGTTGCGTAACCCAATCCAGTAATGGTTTAGGCAACACCGAACCCACTTCAGTTTGGCCGGCCAGTATATGTTTTTGCATAAAATCGTCAAGCCAGGCTTTGCCACCGGGGGTTAACCAGGTTATCACTCCGTTAAAGTCGATTGCCAACGCAGTGAAAGAACTGTTAAGTAGTGCATTTTCAGCGCGTTGCAGATTGCGGGACTGCGTGAGCTGGATATCCACTCTGGCCAGAACTTCAGGGGGACGTATCGGTTTCACAAGATAATCTACAGCGCCCTCTTCAAAGCCACGTAACAAATTATCCAGCTCGTTTAATGCTGTCATAAATAATACCGGGATATGAGCTGTTTCAGGATTTGTTTTAAGTTGATTGCAGGTTTCAAAACCATCAATACCCGGCATCATAACGTCCAGCAAAATGATATCCGGTTTTAAAAAGAAAATTTGTTCCAGAGCCGATTGCCCGTCAGTTGCAACCAGGACGCGGTAACCCGCTTCTGAAAGCGTATCAGACAACAACGCCAGATTGCCGGGAGTGTCATCGACAATCATCACGATACCGTTACTTTGAATAGATTTATTAATCATTTTTAGCAAGCTCTTCACTGGCAATGTGTAACAGTTTTTTTATTTCAACCAGACGAAATTCCCTGGCCAATGTGATGATTTTTTCCGCAAAACAAGTGTATTCAGGATGCTGTTGGATCAGCTCTGACAACGATTGATTAAGTCCGAAAACATCGCCTATCCTTACGTAAGCGGTCAAATCTTCGACAATCTGCGCAGGTGGCAGTTGAAAATTATCCAGAGATTCAGGCTTATTTTGCGCAGTCTGATCTTGATAAAGCCAGTCCAACGCCAGATGCAGCTTAAGCTTGGAAAGTAATTCATTAACTTGAATAGGTTTGGCCAGAAAATCGTTACAGCCGGCATTGATCGCATTGAGCCGGTCAGTCGGATAAGCATTTGCGCTCAATACCACAATTGGCGTTGCATAGCCTTGCTGGCGAAGTTGACGGGCCGTTTCAGTACCATCAAGTCCAGGCATGGATAAATCCAGCAAAATGAGATCCGGCAACTGCTGCTGTACTTGAACCAGACACGCTTCGCCGCTACAGGCCTCAATAACAATAAAGCCCAGGGGGGCCAAAATAGACATTACTAAATGCCGATGTTCCGGTTGATCATCGACAATCAATATTTTTTGACGACGGCCCTCATAGCCGGTTATATCTTCTTCCTGAAGGTATTGTTGCTCGCCCCCAAGGTTCGGCAACAACAAGCGTACGGTAAACGTAGAACCCTGATCAGGAACGCTAATCACAGCCAGTTCACCACCCATGATTTCGGACAGGATTTTACTGATGGTAAGTCCAAGTCCGCTTCCCGAACCTAAATTCTCGTTGGGTAATTGTGTGAAAGGCTGAAAAATATTTTGCAGTTGATCTTCATGGATGCCGGGACCGGTATCGACCACCTGAAAAGTCGTTACGCCACAACTGTAACCAATACGAAAAACGATCTCGCCAGTCGTAGTAAATTTAATTGCATTGCCAAGCAGGTTGATGAGTATTTGCCCGACCCGCTTTTCATCTCCTCGAACCCGCTGAGGCAGTGTGTTGAGAATCTGGCAGTAAAAGGATAAGCCTTTTGCTTCCGCTTGCGGCTTGAAGATATTGACCAGATGTTCAATAAAATTCGGAAAATCAATTGGCTCTTGCCGCAGCTCAAATTTACGCGCCTCGATACGAGCAATGTCGAGAATATCTTCAATCAATGAGGATAAATGTTCACCGCTCCGTTTCAAAATATCGACGGCTTGTTTTCGATGTGCCGGGATGGTCGGATCTTTTTGCAGAATATAGGCGTAACCGACAATACTGTTTAAGGGGGTTCGTATTTCGTGGCTCATACTGCTTAAAAAACGGCTTTTAGCGCTGTTGGCACGATCTGCCATTTTAGTGGCTTGCTGTAATTTGGCATCGGTTCTTTTATGTTCGGCAATTTCCATTACCAGTCGCTGAGTTTGTTTGGCAATTTCTTCCTGGGCAACGCGTCGGCTTTCGTCATTCAAGACCAGCCACCAGGTACATAAACCGATGAAAACCAGTAAAGCCGCATAAACTTTGAAAAAGTTGTATAGCAATAAATTAAAAGCGTGGTAGTTGTGTTCAACGCTTAATAAATCCTGATAATAAATGATACTGACAAAAATCCCGGTCAACGCAGAGAGAAAGGTGAACATCAGGGCAAAACGTAAAAAGCGCAAGCGGGAAGTCATGGTCATTTTTGCTGGCAGGAAGCGTGTAGCGATATCCTCCAGATAATCATCGAAACGAAAACCAACCTTGCAGGCATCAAGGCAACGCGCATCCAGTGTGCAACACAGCGAGCAGATGCTATCGGCATAGGCCGGGCAATAGGCCATGTCTTCGTGTTCGAAGTCGTTTTCACAAATGGTGCATTTGCTGTGTGATTTCTGGTTATTCTCATCGCGCTTACGTGCCAGATAATGTTTGCCGCGACTAAGCCAGGCAATCGCGGGTGTCAGCATAAAAGCCAGGCCCAGGGAAATAAACGCCGAAAAGGCTTTGGGTAATTCACCAAAAAGCCCCAAGTAAGCCATTATCGACAATAAAGACGCGAAAAAGGTAGATAAAATGCCGACCGGATTCAGGTCAGGCAGGTAGGCACGCTTGAATTCGACTATTTTAGGACTTAAACCTAAGGGTTTGTTGATCATTAATTCGGCGGCAATGGTGCTGATCCAGGCTATCGACAAATGGGAAAACAAACCCAACACTTTTTCCAGGGCACCAAAAACGCCAAATTCCATCAGCAACAACGCAATCATGACATTAAAAAACAACCAGACCACCCGTCCCGGATGACTATGCGTCAGTCGCGAAAAGAAATTAGACCAGGCCAACGAGCCGGCATAAGCATTGGTCACATTGATTTTAATCTGACTGAGAATGACAAACAGTGTGGTAGCGGCCAAGGCCCATTGAGGATTGTCGAAAAGCTGATTATAGGCAGTCAAATACATTTGCGTAGGTTCATGGGCATGCTCTGGGCTGATTCCATTGCGTACCGCCAAATGTGCCAACAAAGCTCCCAGCAATTGTCTGGTTGCACCAAATACAATCCAGCCCGGTCCGCCTGCCAGCATCGCAAGCCACCAGCGATACTTGTTTGACTGGGTTTTTTCCGGCATAAAACGTAAAAAATCCACCTGCTCGCCGATTTGCGCCATCATTGAGAAAGCCACTGTGGACGCGGCCCCGAATAACAGCCAGTCAAAACCTTGTCCGGTGCCTGCAAACCAAAAATAGGTTTGTAAGATGGGCATCGCTTCGGGTTCGCGCATTGCAACGGCTACATAAGGTGCAATTAACATAATCAGCCATAAGGGCTGAGTCCATAACTGCATGCGGCTGATAGTGGTTATACCGAAAGTTACCAAAGGTATGACAAGTACAGCGCTGATCACATAGGCAATCGGTAACGAGATATGGAAATACAGCTCAATCGCCAGTGACATGATCGAGGCTTCCAGCGCGAACAGCGTGAAAGTGTAGGAGGCATAAATCAGGGATGTGACGGTGGAACCAATGTAACCAAACCCCGCGCTACGGGTTAGCAAATCAATATCAATATGGTAGCGGGCGGCGTAATAACTGATCGGCAGACTGGTAATAAAGATCACCACAGCGGCAATCAGAATTGCCCAAAAAGCGTTGGTAAACCCATAGTTAATCGACAGAAAGCCGCCAATGGCTTCCAGCACCAGAAAGGAGGTAGAGCCAAACGCGGTGTTGGCGACCTCAAACTCTGACCATTTTCGGAAACTGCGCGGTGCGTAGCGTAAGGCATAGTCTTCCATGGTTTCATTGGCCACCAGCGCGTTATAGTCGCGACGAATCTTTTCGATGTTTTGGTGGATTTTAGCTTTCACGGCGCTCGATTCATTAGATTATTTAAAAAACTTAAGCCTCGGCTAAACTCCATGCGGTTATTTCATGAACGCTTAACGTCGCACATGACCAAAATCAATAGTCAGCGGTGAACCTTGGTTGTAGATGATAATCTGTTTACGGCCATTATCGTTACTTTCAGTAACAGAGGGCTTGGTATTTTTAGGATCTGCAGGTTCCGGGACTTGCTTGACTTCGACCCGTAACTCAGGCATCCAGGTTGGTTTGAAGGTGCTGCTGTCCGTTGTGTTTCCTGCCGTGGGTAGTTTCAACTCTTCCAACAAACTAAGGCAAGCAGTACTGATCTGATCTACCAACTTGTCAGCGACCTTAGTCTGGCTAAAGCCGCCAGAAAGTTGATAGACACTAAAAGTCATCTTATTTTCCGCGTTAGTGTCTTTGCTACCGACTTTTTTTAAGCGACAGCTGATAGGTAAAACATTGGCCTTTTGAAATTGGGGCGAGCGGGGATCAGAGTTGCCGCTGCTGTAAGAAAAGCCAGTCGGCGTTTCCTCATTCACAATTCTACCCAGTGTCGCTTCAAGTATATGGGAATAGCCGGTTTCGTTAAGCTTGACTGGATAGTGCCATTCAGCCAGATTCTTGCTCACCCGTTCAGTTATCAAACTGGAAGAAAGACCGAAGCCAAACTGGTCAAGATTGTCATCGACAAGACTAAACTGTATTGCGCTAATTTCCGCTTTAGCAATGTTCTCAGGCTTTAGTTCTGCAGCCATTGCAGGACAAACCAGACCACTAAAAAACAGTAAACCGAACACGGCATAGTTTGTCTGTATATGAAACCTGTTCATGACGCGCTCCTAAATAAGTTGTTAATTATCATATAAAAATCAGCCATTTCTTGCCATACGTCAAATGACTGATGAGTTATATGACGGATTGTGCAGAGTGGCCGAAAATCAAATAATTAATCACGCCAGTTTTCGCAGCGACACTTTACTGCGAATACTTTTACATTTGGTTTTTTGAGCGAGGGAGACTGTAAATGAATGATTTTGTCCGAAACAGTAATTTGTTTTTATTGGAATTCACAGTTAGGCAGGTAGCGGCATGAAAACGTTAATTAAATTGGATCTTGATAAAAAACCCTGGGAACAGGACGGCCTAATTCACAATCGCTGGCACCCCGATCTGCCTATGGTGGCAATGGTCAAACCGGGCGATGAGTTCCGTGTGGAATGCATGGACTGGACCGGTGGTCAAATCGGCAACAACGATAGTGCTAATGATGTACGTGATGTGGATTTAACGCAAGTGCATTATCTGAGCGGGCCCATCGGTGTTGAGGGTGCTGAACCTGGCGATCTGATGGTGGTCGACATTCTTGACGTAGGTACTTTCGATGATCAGCAATGGGGCTTTAATGGCTTGTTTTCAAAAGAAAATGGCGGCGGCTTCCTGACCGATCATTATCCCGAGGCACGTAAATCGATCTGGGATTTTCACGGAATTTACACCACCTCAAGACATATTCCCAATGTTAAATTTGCAGGCATTATGCATCCTGGCCTGATTGGCTGTTTGCCTTCACGGGAGCTCCTGGAAAAATGGAATCAACGGGAAGCCGATCTGATTGCTACTGATCCCGAACGGGTTCCGGCCTTGGCACTGCCGCCCAATCCGCAGTCTGCGGTAATGGGCAAACTGACCGGTGATGCAGCCAAAGCGGCTGCCGCAGAAGGCGCCCGAACAGTTCCGCCGCGTGAACATGGCGGAAATTGTGACATTAAAAATCTTACCAAAGGCTCGAAAGTATTTTTCCCGGTTTACGTCAAAGATGGCGGCCTTTCCATGGGCGACCTGCATTTTTCACAAGGCGATGGCGAGATTACTTTTTGTGGCGCTATTGAAATGGCCGGTTATCTGGATATTAAAGTCAGCCTGATTAAAGACGGTGTCAAGAAATATGGCATCAAAAACCCAATCTTCCAGCCAAGTCCCTTAACGCCTTCGTATCGTGATTATATTATTTTTGAGGGTATTTCTGTTGATGAACAGGGCATACAGCATTATCTGGATGTTCATGTCGCTTACCGCCAGGCTTGTTTAAACGCAATTGAATACCTGAAAAAATTTGGTTACAGCGGCGCCCAGGCTTTGTCAATTTTAGGCACAGCGCCGGTGGAAGGTCATATCAGTGGTGTTGTCGATATACCCAATGCTTGTGCAACGCTATGGCTACCGACAGAAATCTTTGATTTTGATTTAAAACCCAACGCTGAAGGTCCCAAGATAATTATTTCCGGCAGTACCGATATGGCAAAAACCAGCTAATTGAACACTGTAAAAAGGAGTTGGGCGTATGCCTTTATATGAATATCGCTGTAATGATTGTGGCCCTTTTACTGCACTCAGAAAGATGAGTGAAGCAAGCAAGCCGGCATTTTGTGACAACTGTGGAGGAATTAGTAACCGTTTGATTTCAGTGCCAAATTATGCGCTTTTGGGCCAGTCCCTGCGCATGGCTCATGAGCGAAATGAAAAGTCAGCTCATGAGCCAAGAACAGCTCGCCGATCCAGTTGCGGCTGTACCGGTGGTCATACTTGTAGCACTAAAACAGAACAAGTCAAAAACCAGGAGCAAGCGGGGAATGGCTTTCAGATGCAAACCAGGAAAACAGCAAGGCCCTGGATGTTGGGGCATTGAAATTAATGAAAGTACTGAAGGGGCGAATTGATTCATTCTGAGTAATTAAACTTTTGGCGATTATAGCCCGCCAAATCCCATGATCATTTTTAAAGAGGTAAGCATTTTAAGTAGGTGTTGAGTTATGCAGGATGTTGTCAGTTTAGGGAATGAATGTTGAGTGTGTTTGATTTTTTTAATTAGGAGAAACTAATGGGTAACATTTATAAAAGTCAGTTTGCTAAAAAAAGCGCCGTTGTCGCGGGCATATCGCTTGCCTTGGGTCTTTCGTTAGGCATAAATAATGCGACTGCAGCAGATTTTCCAACGGCAGTCGTTAATACAACTGGGCTTGCGGTTACTGACACGTCGGTAACTGTCGGTATTCTTCATTCAGCAACCGGCACAATGGCCATCAGTGAAACAGGTTCCATTCAGGCTGAAAAGCTGGCAATTGCCCAGATTAATGAAATGGGCGGTATTCTGGGCAGAAAGATTGAAGTGATTCAGGAAGATGGCGCCAGCGACTGGCCTACCTTTGCCGAAAAATCGAAAAAACTGTTGGAAAATGACAAGGTAGCTGCGGTATTTGGCTGTTGGACTTCGGCCTCACGAAAAGCCGCACTTCCCGTCTTTGAAAAAGACAACGGTTTGTTGTTTTATCCTACCTTTTATGAAGGTCTGGAACAATCCAAAAACGTGTTTTACACAGGACAGGAAGCTACCCAACAAATTCTTGCCGGTTTGGATTGGATAGCAAAAGAGAAAAAGGCAAAAACCTATTATCTGATTGGTTCAGATTATATTTGGCCACGTACCTCCATGAAAATCGCCCGTAAGCATATTGAACAACACTTGGGTGGCAAGGTTGTTGGCGAAGAATATGTGGCTTTGGGTGATACGCAGTTTGGTTCTGTGATTAACAAAATCAAGCTAAAAAAACCTGATGTTATTTATGCCGCAGTTGTCGGTGGCAGTAATGTTGCCTGGTTTAAACAATTGAATGCAGCCGGTTTGAATGCTAAAAAACAAACCATGCTGACTATTTCAGTTACTGAAGACGAAGTATTGGGTATTGGCGGCGAAAACCTGGAAGGCTTCTATACAGCCATGAAGTATTTTCAAAGTTTGAAAAATCCTAACAACGAAAAATTTGTAGCTGAATTTAAAAAGGCTTATGGCGAAGCTGCCGTAATCGGTGACGTAACCCAAGCTGCCTATTTGGGACCTTGGTTATGGAAAGCTGCAGTTGAACGTGCAGGCAGTTTTGACGTCGATAAAGCCGTTGTTGCCTTACCCGGTTACGAGTTAACCACTGCTCCTGAAGGTTATGTCAAGGTTGATCCGAACCACCATTTGTTTAGCAAGTTACGTATTGGTCAATGGCGTAAAGACGGGCAAGCGGATGTGGTTTACGAGTCTGAGTTGATTGCTCCAGATCCATTTCCTAAAGGTTACCAATAAGTCATAAGTCTTGAATCAAACCATAGCAGTCATGTTTTTTAGGCTGCTATGGTGATGCAAAACCTGAATTTTGTGTAAGTGAAGTGAGTTAGCTGGAGGCTGGTTATGTTTGGATATACGATGGAGGAAGTAGGCAACATTGTGGTGATGCAGGGTTTTTCCGGATTGAGCCTGTTTAGTGTATTGCTGCTGATGGCGTTAGGTCTTGCCATTATCTTTGGTCAAATGGGCGTGATCAACATGGCTCATGGTGAGTTTATGACGGTAGGCGCCTATACCACGGTGTTCATGTCAAAATTGGCGGTCAAATACGAGATCGTTGATTCTTATTTTATTTTTGCCATTATTGCGGCATTCATCCTGGCCTTTTTTATAGGCTATTTCATTGAATACTTGTTGATCAGGCATCTTTACAAACGTCCGTTGGATACTTTGCTTGCAACCTGGGGTTTAAGTCTGGTCATGCAACAAATATTTCGTTCCACTTTTGGTGCCAAAGAGGTCAGTGCCGAATTACCGGAATGGCTACTCGGCTCGTTTAAACCAACTCCTGATATTGATATTCCAATTAACGGGGTATTCGTCATGGTTTTGGCCTTGATAGTTACAGTTGGCGTTTATCTTTTTATGTTTCGTTCAAGAGGCGGTTTGCGTATTCGGGCAACCATGCAAAACCGGATTATGGCCGGTGCTGTCGGGATTAATACCCAAAAAGTCGACCGGCTTACCTTCGCTTTAGGCTGTGGTATTGCGGGGGTTGCGGGAGCGGCATTTACCACCATTTCCTCAACGGGGCCGACCACAGGCTCGCTGTATATTGTTGATAGTTTTATGGTGGTCGTGTTTGGTGGTGCGGCAAGTTTGATGGGCACCATTGCCTCAGCGTTTGGCATCGCTCAGGCGCAATCGATTTTGCAGTTTTTTATGACCAGTTCCATGGGTAAAGTCTCTACCTTGATGACGATTGTAATTATTTTGATGATGCGACCCGAGGGTTTGTTTGCATCTAAAGTGCGTAAATAAAGGGAGATAAAAATGAACACGCTATCAGATAAATTGTTAGGTGGAAAGCAGGGCGCTGTTGGTTTGGCGATACTGGCGCTAATGCTTTTTGTGGTCTTTCCTTTATGGCTGGATTTGTTTCGACTGGGACTTTTGGGTAAATATGTCACTTATGCTTTTGTCGCCATTAGTCTGGTGTTGTTGTGGGGCAACGGCGGTATTTTGAGCCTGGGCCAGGGTATGTTTTTTGGTTTGGGCGGTTATTGCATGGCGATGTTCCTCAAACTTGAAGCTTCTGATCCGGTCAGTACCAAAATCCAAACAACACCCGGAATCCCTGATTTTATGGATTGGAATCAGTTGACGGAAATTCCCTTTTTTTGGCAGCCCTTCAAAAGCTTGCCCTTAACACTGATACTTGTATTGCTGGTTCCGACTTTGTTGGCTTTTATCATTGGCTATGCGATGTTTAAACGTCGAGTAGGCGGGGTTTATTTTGCGATTATTACCCAGGCGATTGCCCTGATCTTAAGTATTTTGATTGTCGGTCAGCAAGGTTATACCGGTGGCGTTAACGGAATTACCGACTTAAAAACGCTATTGGGCTGGGATATAAGAACCGACAGTGCCAAATACATTTTATATTTTACCAATGCCGGTTTGTTAATCGCTTGCATGTTATTGGCACGTTACATTTTGACCTCCAAATTCGGCATGTTGTTGCTGGCAATGCGCGATAAAGAAGAGCGGGTCAGATTCTCGGGTTATGACGTTTCTAATTTCAAGATATTTATATTCTGTGTTGCAGCGATGATCTCGGCAATTGGCGGAGCCATGTTTACGCTGCAAATCGGCTTTATGTCACCCAGTTTTGTGGGGATTGTTCCTTCAATTGAAATGGTGATTTTTGCGGCGGTGGGCGGACGCATGTCCCTGATCGGCGCGGTTTATGGCACGTTACTGGTTAACTTTGGCAAGACCATGTTCTCCGAGACTTTTCCCGAGTTGTGGCTGTTTTTAATGGGCGGCTTGTTTATCGCGGTGGTGATGTTTTTTCCTGACGGTTTGGCGGGAATCTATGAAAAATATGCTAAGCAATTCAAGGTGAATGAACTTGTCTCCAGCTACCTGGCGAAATCCGGTAAAAAAGTCGCCAAATTAATCGGAGAAAAAGCATGAGTAATACTGACTTTGTCCTGGCGCTTGAAGACTTGACCGTTTCTTTTGACGGATTTAAAGCCGTTGATGCCTTAACTTTGTATATCGATAAAAATGAACTGCGTGTGGTAATCGGGCCGAATGGCGCAGGTAAGACCACTGTCCTTGATTTGATTTGCGGAAAAACAAAATCATCTTCAGGCTCCATCAAATTTAAAAATCAAGAACTGACCATGCTCTCTGAGCACGAGATTGTTAGAGCCGGCGTCGGCAGAAAATTTCAAACGCCTTCAATTTACGAAAACCTAAGCGTATATCAGAATCTTGAATTGTCTTATCCGGTAGGAAGATCGGTGTGGGGCAGTTTGACCTTTAAACGCACCGCAGCGGTGAGTGAGCAAGTCAACAAAATTGCAGCCGAAGTATTACTGACCGAGCAGTTACACATGGAAGCGGCTTTGCTTAGTCATGGCCAAAAACAATGGCTGGAGATTGGCATGTTGTTGATGCAAGACCCGGAATTGTTGATGCTGGATGAACCGGTTGCAGGTATGAGTGTAAAGGAGCGCGATCAAACGGCGGAGTTACTTAAGCGAATTTGTCAAAACCGCTCGGTGTTGGTGATTGAGCACGACATGGAATTCGTTAAAAAAATCGCACACAAAGTCACGGTGCTGCATCAGGGTAAAATCCTTGCCGAAGGTTCTATGGAGCATATTCAGGCAGATGAAAAGGTCATTGAAGTTTATCTGGGACATTAGTCTGGCTGATCGTTCAATAGCTTATCAATACATAACAGGAATAAGAACATGTTTGAAATTGAAGATTTACAAGTCAGTTATGGCCAAAGCCAAGTGATTCACGGGCTAAGTTTTAAGGCCGAAAAAAACGAAACCCTGGCCATTATGGGTAGAAATGGCATGGGTAAAACGACTTTGTTCAAGTCGCTGATGGGCATCCTGCCCAGTAAAGCCTTTAAAGCGCAGGTTGATGGCGTTAATCTCCAGGACGTAGCAACCTATCAGCGTGTCGCCAGCGGCTTGGCTTATGTTCCGCAAGGGCGGATGATTTTTCCGACCATGACCGTGCAGGAAAATATAGAAACAGGACTGGAAAAAGCCAAATCCTTGGAAATTCCTGATGATATCTACGCCTTGTTTCCGGTGTTGTTTGACATGCGCAAGCGCAAGGGCGGTAACCTTTCCGGAGGTCAACAACAACAATTGGCCATTGCGCGCGCCCTGGTTACCAACCCTAAAGTTTTATTGCTGGATGAGCCGACCGAAGGCATTCAGCCTTCCATCATCAAAGATATTGCCAAGGTTTTAAATGAAATCAGAAAAATGCGCGAGATTACCATTATCGTCTCTGAGCAGGTGTTGAGTTTTACTATGGAAGTGGCCGATCGCATTATTGTGATGGATAAAGGCAAGTTTATTCATGAAGATAAGCGCGGCGAAGTCGATGCGGCAAAGATTAAGGCTTATTTGTCTGTTTAATTGAGTTTATGCCTATGTAACGGAGTGTTATGTTAGAATCATCCAAGTCAAAAAAGATTTGGAGCATAAAATGACTGATGATGAATTAAAGGCGTTAGTGGCAAGTCTCGCTGTTTCTCAAGATCGTACTGATGAACAAATGAGGCGCACTGATGAAAAGTTGGAGCGTCTCGGTATTACCTTGGGCAGTGTAACCAATAACCAAGGCGAAGTTGCTGAAGAATTTTTCTTTAACAGTTTAGCCAATGACACTCATTTAGGTAACATTCACTTTGACGACATCGAGAAAAACAGTCACAAGCGTCGTGGCAAAACCGAAGAAGAATATGACATTATTATGACCAATGGTAATGTCGTCGGCATTGTAGAAGTCAAATATAAAGCGCATACCAATGATTTGGATAAATTGGACCGGAAAATGCGCAATTTCAAACAATTATTTCCTTGGTTTAAAGACTATAAACAATATGGCGCAATTGCCTCATTTCACATTAATGACGAGGCCAAAAAAGAGGCCTTAACTCGAGGCTATTTTATGCTGCAACGTAGCGGTAATCTGATTCATACCGAATGCAGCAAGGATTTGACGGTTTTATAGAACACTAAAAACTTCCTTCGCATCACCCAACATAAAGCTTTACCCTACTTGAAATTCGAGTGTAATTTCTTGCACTGGTGTAAATTCGATAAATTCCTTTTCCAAATAATTCACCTTCTGGCTCAGTCATCCCGATCATGGGATAAGATTCGGGCAAGCGTTTTTTCATAAATCCTATTTTGAATCCTCAAAAAAGTCATACTCGAATTTTTAAGTAAAAAACATATCCTCACCCCAATCAATTTAAGCTTTACCGGGCATACGTCAAATGACTGATGAGTCATCTGACGGATTGTAAGCATAGGCTGTAAACGGAACAATACGATTGCCAGTTTTGGCGGCTTTGCTCTCGGGCAAATGCATTCACATTTGTGCTTATGAACAAGGGGACTTTAGATGAAAGATTATATCCAACATCAAGCAGGCGCTAGAAAAAATCGATTGCTCGCTACGGCATTATTGTCGGGATTGGCCGCGGGTCAAATGACCGATTCTTATGCAGGAGCGACTTTTAAAATTGATGATACCAAATGGGTTAGTATTGGGGCCGGCTTACGTACCAGTTTCTCTTCGCAAGAAGCAGCCGCGGGTGCCGGAAGCGATAAAAGGTGGACTAATGATTTCAATCTGGACAGTATTCGTTTGTACTTGAATGGCCAAATTCATAAATATTTAAAGGTTGAGTTTAATACTGAATGTCCAACCTGTGGCAATGGTGGCGAAGTCAGGGTATTGGATGCTATTGGCAAGTTTGAAATCGACCCCATGTATAATTTATGGGTAGGTCGAATGTTGGTGCCCGCAGAACGTCGGGAAATGAACGGTCCTTACTACAGTGGTGTTTACAATATTTATTCAGCAGGAACGCCGTTTGAACCTTCAGATTATAACGGAACCATAAAGAGTGACGGCACCTCTGCCGGTTCCAGGGGACGTGACGATGGCGCCACGGTTTGGGGGGCGTTTATGGGTGGTCGTTTGCAATATGCCTTTGGTTTCTTTAGAGGTTTAAGAGGTGGTGCTAACGTCAATGACAACATTCTGTATGGACAGCGCGTCGCCTACAATTTTTGGGAAGTAGAAAAAAATCCAGGCTATTACACCTCGGGGACTTATTTCGGTAAAGGCGGCGATATTTTGACTGTCGGGTTGTCGAATCAGTATCAGCAAGGTGGCGCCGGTTCTGCAGCTGATCCAGCAAGCTTTCGTGGCACGACTGTTGATCTGTTGGTGGAAAAAGTATTGCCCAATAGCGGCGTAGTAACTGTAAACGGAGAATATAAAAACTACGGCATTTCAGGTTACAACATGGCTTCCAGAATAGCCAACACAGGATTTTCCTTGTTTGAAGGCAACGCTTACGATGTCAGCGGCATGTATTTATTTCCGCAAAAAATCTGGATAGGTCAGGCGCAACCTTTTGTGCGTTACGTTGATGTACATCCGGTCAGCAGTTCGTCCCGCGATGTTTATGAAGCGGGTGTCAACTATGTTATTGACGGCCATAATGCCAAGATTTCCCTGAGCTGGCTGTACGGCGACTTGATGACCAAAGGCCAGAATTACACAACCGGAGCAACAGGCGCCAACGTTAATGCCATGAACCTTGGTTTTCAATGGCAGATTTAATGTACTTTCCGGTTCTGTTTAAAGCTTAATCCATTTTCGTGCTACGACCTGTTAAGGTAACTCGCAACCCATGACTAAAGATTCATTCTACCGGCAAATGAATTTAAAACTCGTTTGAGAACGCAATCGTTATAATGGGTCGTGGCCGTTGCTCGATTCTAAATATTAATAGGGAGATAGTAACTATGACTAGGCACACTATAAAAACTTTACTAACGGGACTATTGCTTTCATTTCTGGCCAGTCCCGTATTCGCCCATACCGGCGCAAACTCAGCGCAGGGCTTTGCCGATGGTTTTTTACATCCTTTGCAGGGAATTGATCATTTGTTAGTGATTTTGGCAATCGGTCTGTGGGGCTTTATATTGGCGGGTAAAATGATTTGGGCTTTACCCTTAACTTTTTTAATCATGATGGCGGCTGGCGCCGGATTAAATGCTCTCGGCTTTACATTGCAAATTGCCGAACAAGGAGTGCTCTTGTCGCTGTTGGCGTTCGGACTTATTCTGGGATTTAACCTCCGAACTTCAATTTTTACAGCGCTTGGCATGGTGGCTACCATTGCTTTGTGTCATGGCTATGTCCATGCTTCAGAACTCACAATCGACGCAGACAAAATAACTTATGTCTTAGGTTTTTTATTTGCCACTGCCCACTTGCAAGGTTTGGGACTTGTCGCCGGTTTGCAGGGCGGCAAGACGCTAAATGTCCTTCGGATTAGCCTCGGATTAACCTGCTCCACGGCATTTGTGGTTTTGTTGGCTGGGTAACACAGATTGATTCATTCGGGATTAAATAAGGAGATTCAGAAGGGTTGGCAAGCCGAGTTGGAACTCGGCTTTGCAACAAACCAGCATAAGACCTTGCTGGTAAAACGTCAGCATAAAGGACCTTTAACAGTACAGCGTCCGTTTTATCCTGAAGGTGGCGTCTGTCATGTGTATATTTTACATCCGCCCGGCGGCATAGTCGCAGGCGATAATTTAAGTATTCTAATCAATGCGGCAGAATGCAGTCATGCGTTACTTACCACGCCTGCTGCCGGAAAGTTTTATCGCAGTACCGGTAAGTTGGCCATGCAGTCAGTATCTATAAAAATTGCCAAAGATGCTGCCTTGGAATGGCTACCGCAAGAAACAATTATTTATGAAGGCGCCAACTTAAAGTCAGTGGTTAAAGTAGAGCTTGAAACGGGCGGCCGTTTTATTGGCTGGGAAATTTTGTCTTTAGGTCGACCTGCCAGTGGCGAAGGTTTTACATCGGGTCTGGCGGATATGAGTTGGCAAATATTTTGTGACAAGCGGCCTTTGTTTTTAGAGCGCTTACAAATCGATGCAAAGGCCTTTTCTGCGCGTTGGGGCTTGCAGGGATTTCCGGCTTGCGGAACTTTTTTTGCCAGTCCCGCAACTGCTGAGACATTGGCGTCGATTCAAAGCCTAATCGCTGATTCACCTGGACGCGGTGTAACCCGTATTGATGATATGCTAGTGTGCAGGGCGGTTGATGACCGTAGCGATCGACTACGCAGTTTTTTTGAACAGGTCTGGACGCTGGTGCGACCCGATACTGTCTTGATTAAAGCCTGTGCGCCACGTATTTGGGCAACCTGATTGGAACCACGACTGGACTAACTCAATGCAATTGACACCAAGAGAAAAAGATAAACTGCTGCTTTTCACTGCAGGTTTAATGGCTGAGCGTCGTAAAGCCAGAGGTTTGAAACTTAATTACCCCGAAGCCGTAGCCTACATCAGTGCGGCAATTATGGAAGGTGCCCGGGATGGACGTACTGTCGCCGAGTTAATGGAGTTTGGGCGTACGCTACTGTTCCGTGATGATGTGATGGACGGTATTGCGGAAATGTTGCCGGATGTACAAGTGGAAGCGACTTTTCCTGACGGTACCAAATTGGTCACTGTTCATAATCCCATTGAATAGGGAACTGCCATGATACCTGGAGAAATTATTACCACCGACGGCGATTTGGAACTAAATACCGGTCGCGAGACCATTAAAGTAGTGGTAGCAAATAGCGGCGACCGACCGGTTCAAGTGGGTTCACATTACCATTTTTTTGAAACCAATCCCGCATTGCAGTTTGATCGTGCAGTTACCCGGGGATTTAGGCCCGATATTCCAGCGGGCACAGCGGTTCGCTTTGAACCTGGACAGCAACGCGAAGTGCAATTAGTGGCCTTTGCCGGCTTAAAAAGAATTTACGGATTTCGTCAGGCAGTGATGGGCGAGCTGGAGGAAAAGCAATGAGCAGAATTAGCAGAATTAGCAGGCAAGCTTATGCCGACATGTTCGGGCCCACAACTGGCGACCGGGTACGCTTGGGCGACAGCGGTTTGTTTGTTGAAGTAGAAGCGGATCGCACCATTTATGGTGATGAAGTCAAATTTGGCGGTGGTAAAGTTATTCGCGACGGCATGGGGCAAAGTCAGATTTCTTGCAGTTTAAGCATGGATTTGGTGATTACCAACGCCTTGATTATCGATCATTGGGGTATTGTCAAAGCCGACGTCGGTATCAAAAACGGTCGAATCGCTGGCATCGGCAAAGCCGGGAATCCGGATACGCAACCAGGTGTTGATCTTGTCATCGGCCCCGGCACTGAAATTATTGCCGGTGAAGGGCAGATTTTAACGGCGGGTGCAATTGACGCGCATATCCATTTTATTTGTCCGCAACAGATAGAAGAAGCTTTGGCATCGGGGGTGACGACCATGATCGGCGGTGGCACCGGCCCTGCAACTGGCACTAATGCCACAACCTGTACGCCGGGTCCCTGGAATATACATACCATGCTGCAAGCGTTGGACGGCTTTCCGATGAACTTTGGTTTGCTAGGCAAAGGTAATGCCAGTTTGCCGGTGGCTTTGGAAGAACAGGTTTGTGCAGGAGCCATGGGTTTAAAATTGCATGAAGACTGGGGAACTACGCCGGCAGCTATTGATTGCTGTCTTTCCGTAGCCGAGCGTTATGATATACAGGTCGCGATTCATACCGACACCCTGAACGAATCCGGTTTTGTTGAAGATACTTTTGCGGCATTTAAAGGCCGCACCATTCATACTTATCACACCGAAGGCGCGGGCGGCGGTCATGCACCCGATATTATCAAAGCCTGTGGCGAGGCTAACGTTTTGCCATCCTCAACCAATCCGACCCGGCCTTATACCATTAATACCGTGGATGAGCATTTGGATATGCTGATGGTTTGTCATCATCTGGATCCGAGTATTGCGGAAGATGTGGCTTTTGCGGAATCGCGGATTCGTCGTGAAACTATCGCCGCTGAAGATATTTTGCATGATCTGGGGGCGTTTTCGATGATTTCTTCCGATTCGCAGGCGATGGGTCGCGTTGGCGAAGTAATTATCCGAACCTGGCAGACCGCTCATAAAATGAAAGCACAACGGGGCAGTCTAAAGGAAGATTCATCGCGCAACGATAATTTTCGTATTAAACGCTATATTGCCAAATACACCATCAATCCGGCTATCAGTCATGGAATTTCGCATGAAGTGGGTTCAATCGAAGTGGGTAAACTGGCGGATTTGGTGCTATGGAATCCGGCTTTCTTTGCGGTCAAGCCCAGTTTGATTCTTAAAGGCGGATTTATTGCCGCAGCGCCCATGGGCGATCCCAATGCATCGATTCCAACGCCGCAACCGGTTCATTACCGGCCGATGTTCGGTTCTTTCGGTGTGACATCGTCTTATACGTCGATGTTTTTTTTACCCAAAATCGCTGTCGAAGCTGATGTTGCCGGTACATTAGGTTTGAAAAAACGGATTGGTATGGTTAAAAATACCCGGAATATCGGAAAAAAAGATTTGATACACAACCACTATCAACCGAATATTGAAGTTGATCCGCAAACGTATTCAGTGCGCGCAGACGGTCTGTTGTTAACCTGCGAGCCTGTAGCCGAGTTGCCTTTTGCACAACGCTATTTTTTATTTTGAACATGTTGAAACTCACTGAGTTGGCTGCACCCGAGACCATCCCTGACGATGTGGTGACCTTACCGTATGAATCGCGCCAGAAAAGCCGCTTGTTACTTAAAACCGATAACGGCACCAAAATCGGGTTATTTATGCCGCGCGGTCAAGTATTACGTAAAGGTTCTTTGTTAACCGGTTCCGACCAATACTGCATTAGGATTGAGGCGGCGCCAGAATCGCTTTCTATAGTTCGCACCACGGATACCCTGCAATTTGCCAAAGCTTGTTATCACCTCGGTAACCGGCATATTGCCTTGCAAATTTTACCCGGTGAACTACGTTTTTTAACTGATCATGTACTGGATCATATGTTGGAAGGCTTGGGTCTGTTGGTTTCGCACGAGGTACTACCTTTTGAACCTGAGCAGGGTGCGTATCACGGCCATGGTCACTGATCTCGCTTTATTGCGTTTACTGCAACTGGTCAGTCCCGGCTTGCCGATAGGAATGTACAGTTATTCGCAGGGTTTGGAACGGGCGGTTGATGACGACTGGATAAACAATGCAACTGACGTCGGGGAATGGATTGACGGATTGATGGAGATCAGTTTGACGCGTATTGATTTACCTGTTTTGCTTCGACTTTATGAGGCCTGGGAAGCTGAAAATATTGACAGCGTTGAGGCGTGGAGCAGGACGTTACTTGCCAGTCGAGAAACCGCAGAGCTTAGGGCAGAAGATCGACAAACCGGCCAAGCCCTGGCACGCTTGCTGGATGCCTTGGCAATAGCTGACATGCAAATCTGGATACGTAAACCGGAAGCCACCTTTGCCACTTTATTTGCTTTTGCCGCAGTTAATTGGGGAATCCAAAAGCGTGACGCTGCCATAGGCTATCTCTGGAGTTGGCTGGAAAATCAGGTTTTATGTGCGGTAAAACTGGTGCCCTTAGGGCAGGTTGCCGGGCAACGGCTATTGACTGATTTAGCCGAAAAGATTCCAGCGTTAGTTGATGAGGCGTTAAGCCTTGCCGATCATGATATCGGTGGCAGTGTCTTCGGTTTGGCGTTGGCCAGCAGTCGCCATGAAATGCAGTATTCCAGATTATTTCGTTCCTGAGAGGTTGTATGATTAGTAAACAAGTTTTAAGAGTCGGTATCGGCGGCCCGGTCGGTTCTGGAAAAACGGCTTTGGTAGATGCGCTGTGTAAAACCATGCGCGATAAGTTTGAAATGGCGGTCGTGACCAATGATATTTACACTAAGGAAGATCAGCAGTTTTTGATTAGGAGTCAGGCGCTACCTGAGGAGCGCATTATAGGGGTTGAAACTGGCGGTTGTCCGCATACGGCAATTAGGGAAGATGCCTCAATGAATCTTGCTGCGGTAGATGACCTGATCCATCGTTTTGGTAATCTTGATTTTATTCTGGTTGAAAGTGGCGGGGATAATCTGAGCGCAACCTTTAGCCCGGAATTGGCGGATCTTACAATATATGTGATTGACGTTTCTGCTGGCGACAAAATTCCGCGCAAAGGCGGTCCTGGAATTACCCGCTCGGATTTATTGGTCATCAACAAAATTGATCTGGCGCCTTATGTCGGCGCCTCGTTAGCTGTAATGGAACAGGATGCGCAAAAAATGCGCGGTGAGAGACCCTTTGTCTTTTCTAATTTAAAGACGCAACAAGGCCTTAAAGCGATCGAAGATTTTATTATTCATGCGGGAATGTTGGATTAGCGTAGGGAAATAATCATCGATTGATATAATGCAGACAAACTTCTTCAGGCTGCGTAAATTTGATGATTATGGAACAGGACCAACGCCGATTTCCTCGCTATAAGTTAAAGGGCATTCACGCCAGTATTACGTTTATACACCCCCCACACAGTAATTTGTGTATTAACGGAGAAGTACTTGATTTCAGTTGCTCCGGAATTAAAATCAAATTGCATAGTCCCCTATCAACCGTTATGGACGGTAGAGTTAAAATATTACTCATCCTTCCGGAATCTGGAATTCCCCTTACAATAAACGGAACTATAAAACATCAAACCGCGTCTGAATGCGGCCTAGAATGTGAAAATAACTTCTCTGAAGAAGATTTTAATGAATTAATGTTTGAGTGCATTAAATCCTCTTAAGTGGTTAGTGATGGTCTTACTGTATTCGAACATCATTCATTTCCAAGTAATTCGGCCATCAAAAAATAACGAGTTTCCATTTTTTACCTAAAAAACCATACATAACTAGTCTATGGTTATATTCATGATCAACTTAGTCTAGCCTCCAATTAAATGATAAAGTCTATTGATAGGATCTATATTTAACATAGAACAAAGAGGTAAATCATGAGTGCAATTAAAGTTAAAACAAGTTTGATATTGGGATTCAGTTTCGTGCTGATATTGTTAACTATTGTTGCTGGTCTCAGCATCTATAGCATGAATAATCTTAAAGCGAATCTCGACGATATTATTAATGATAAATTTCCAAAAACGGCATGGAGCAATAATATTGCCGCTAATGTTAACGTCATCGCTCGCGCTATGCGCAATGCCATTCTTGTCAAGGATGCAGATAAAGTCGCTCAAGAGTTGAAGCGCATCGAAGAGGCCCGTAAAAACATCAAAGAAAACCTGGATCTGCTAGAAAAAAATATTCGCAGTCCTGAAGGTAAAGCCTTATTAAAACAGCTAATCGATGCACGCATGACCTATATTGCAGCTCAAGACAAATTTATCGCACTTGCAAAAGAGCATAAACAAGCAGAAGCCACTGACTATTTATTAAGCGAAGTCCGAGGCATGCAAACCGCATATATGAATGCTATTGATAAGCTCACCGAATTTCAAGTCAAGTTGATGAAACAGTCAGGGAAAAATGCTGATAGTTTAGTCAGTAACTCAATGACTATTATTTTAATTATTTCTGCGATTGCTCTGCTCATTGGTATCATTTCTGCCTATTTGATTATTCGCACCTTGATGCAACAACTGGGTGGCGAACCTGCTTATGCAGCTGAGGCGGTTTCTAAAATGTCTAATGGCGATCTTAACCTAGAAATTGTGGTGCGACATGGTGATCAAAGCAGTTTACTGTATAAACTAAAAAATATGCGCGATCAATTGAGCCTTGTCGTTCATGAAGTTCGCGCAAATTCAGACGCGTTGGGCAGCGCCTCCCAGGAAATCAGTGCAACCGCTCAGTCTATCAGCCAGAGCGCTACTGAACAGGCTTCTGGTGTAGAGGAAACCACAGCATCCATTGAAGAATTAAGCGCATCGGTTAAAAACAACGCTGAAAACGCCAAAGTAACCAATAAAATCGCTACAACGTCAGCGGAGGAAGCTGAAAATGGCGGTAATGCGGTAAAACGGACGTTAGAAGCAATGCAGGAAATCGCCGATAAAGTTAGTTTAATAGAAGATATTGCCTACAAAACCAATCTGCTGTCACTTAATGCAGCCATTGAAGCGGCGAGCGCCGGAGAACATGGAAGAGGCTTTAGTGTAGTCGCGGCAGAAGTTAGAAAATTGGCTGAAAATAGTCGGGTAGCCGCACAAGAGATTAACAGTTTAGCCAAAAAAAGCGTCAGGATAGCCGAGAATGCAGGTGTCCTGCTAGAAAAAGTAGTACCCAATATTAAAAAAACTGCTGCTTTGGTGGAGCAAATCACTGCATCTTCAGAGCAACAAGCGCAAGGAATCGGCCAAATCAGTGACGCGATCAATCAATTAGATAAAGCGGCGCAACAAAATGCTGCAGGATCAGAAGAACTTGCCGCCACAGCTGAAGAACTGAGTGGGCAAGCCATGCAATTACAAGAAGTTATGTCGTTCTTTAAAGTGGATAAAAGTTAATCTGATACATGGCTATTACAACTGTATTTAATGCTCCGAACTTTGTAAGCCATCTATTACATGCTCCAATATGCTAATGATCATGACACTAATCTAAATTTTTCTATTCCCTTGTTGCATTAGGACTTAACTGTCGATAAAGTTCCGCCAACTATTTAGTTTGATTCCATGAATTCACCACGAGAGTATATACACATGAAAATCCATTTTTACGGTCTGAGCTTGTTGGCGACTGTGTTTTGTCTATCATCAGCATCAGCGGCTGAATTAAATCGATCCACCGTAGAACAGCGTCTTGCCAAGGCTGATAAAACTCACCTCGCACAATTACGTCGTAAAAACCTTACCGGACTGGACTTGTCAGGTCTTGATTTTAGAAATGCTGATTTATGGGGGGCCGATTTACGTAACGCCAATTTAAGTAATTGTGATCTATCAGGTCTAAACCTGGATTTAACCGTGATGTCAAAAATCAATCTTTCCGGCGCGAATCTATCCAAAACCAGTATTTTTGGCGTACACATGGGCGGAGCTAATTTGACTAAGGCCAATCTTACCGAGAGTCGTTTTATTGCCAACCTCGATCGTTCTAATCTTAGTCATGCCAATCTATCTCACGCTAATTGGGGCGTTGACATGAAGAACCAGCCGATGGGCTTGATGCGGGTCAGCTTAAATAATGTAAATTTGTCAGGTGCAGATCTCTCTGATGCCAATCTTAATCGCGCCCTGATGCGCCATGTGAATCTTTCCGGAAGTATTCTTAAGAACACCGTGTTATTTGGTGCTGATCTTTCCGGAGCTGATTTGACTAATGCCGATTTGTCAGGAGCAGATTTATCCGAAAGTAAGCTGGAAGATGCCGATTTTACCGGTGCCAATCTTGCTGGCACCCGATTTGGGGGCATCAAGGACAAATCAGTTTTGAAGGGCCTGATCTCCAGTAAAAATCTTGAAGCGGCTATTTTTGAATGATAGCCTGCTGTTGTTTTCCCTCTATCAAAATACGTCCAAGGTTACGCAAGCCATCGGATGAAATATCCAGGCCAAACGGCGCGCCTATTCGTTCAAGTTCGTAAATAACATCGGTTGCCGCTATAAAGGTTATGTAACGTAAGCCCTGAATGCCTGGCAAGTCTTGGGCAATAGTTTTCAAGGCCGGTGCAAGTCGAGTCCAGGTGTCGGTAAAAAATACCCGCACCGGATCGGCGCCATCCCCTGAATGTTCATTTAAACCGGCCTGAAAAGCAGTGCGTGAATCCATTAAAATTGCCAGTAAGGTTTCCCGAAGTTCAGCGGATTTTGTATCTTCGGTGGCCTGATTAATTGCTGAACTCAAAAACACATCCCATTGCTGCCAGGCAGCTTGCCACTGTTTTTGTTCTGCTTCGCTAAAAGCGGCAACAGACTTTGCTACCACCTTTTTGGCCGGCGCATTAAAATCTAGCTTAACGCCGATTCCATTTTCTCCGGCCTTGATATTACTGAACTTGAGTGACGTCAGGATCTGTTTAACTTCCGCCGCATTATCCCTGGGTAAAAAATGCATCAGGGTTTGTTCGATTTTACCTTTTGATTCATTTAAATCAATTTTTACTGAAGCAAGCTTGGGTTCAGCAACTCGCTTGATCAAATCTTGAAGCTTATCGATAGATAACTGATGGCCGTTACGATCATAAGCTGTCGCACGGGTTATCGGAAAAGTCAGTACTGAATGATCAGAATCCAAGATGGGTTGCTGAAACGTTTCCAAAACACCTGCCCACTCCAGAAGCGTCAAGCATTTTCCACCCAGTCCTGTACCGAATCGCGCCTGAACATCATTTAATAGCTGGACTTGATCATTTTTACCACTAATCTCGGGATTGGATAGCTTCAAATAGCTGCAACCCTGGTGATCGCTCCAGACATCGGCAACATTATCTTTCCCGATATACAGTTGAGAAACTAATATCTTCTTTATTAAACTATAATCAATTTGCAACGGAACGCTAAGTTGATTAGCCAAAACGTTATTTGTAAGTATTAATAACAGTCCAAACATTGGTGCCAGAAAAGGTTTAATCATGATTTTTCCAAATATAGGCGGATAGTGGAATTCAAGAACTCATTTGTAATGGAAAACCATGAGGTAACCTTACTTAGAAATAAAAATCGACAGATCTTTCAATAAACACTCAGATTTATATTTCCCTCTCACAAACGAACGGTCAAAATCAGTGAAATGATTATGCTTTGGTATTATTACATCCATGTCAATCTTTTGCTAAAAAGTTGGCACTTACAAAAAACACAAATTAACAATAGCAATTCCAACAGCTATTTCTGCAGAGCATTATGAATATGATAACAATTTTTGCCGGAATGCTTGGCAATATACATGGCTTGGTCTGCAAAGCGAAGCAAGCCGTCCATGTCCTCATTATCATCAGGAAAAATACTAACGCCAATACTGGCAGTTACATTACAAGTTTGATGATTAATGATAATAGGCACGGCAATATTTTCATGTAGCCGCTTTAAGGTGACGAAGCACTCTTCTACATTATGCAAATTGGGCAGTAATACTACAAATTCATCGCCACCCAAACGGGCAATGGTGTCACCCTCACGAAGAATCCTGCCTATACGTAAAGTAATTTCAATCAAAACCTGGTCACCAGTTTGATGGCCCAAGGCATCATTAATCTGCTTGAACCCGTCAATATCCAGATAACACACAGCAAGCATGTTTTGCTCACGCTTGGCTTGTGCAATAGCCAGTTTCATTCTGTCATACAAAAGTATTCTGTTAGGAACTTTAGTCAACGCATCATAATGGGCCAGATGCCTTAATTGCTTTTCTTGTTGTTTGAGCAATATCAGGTTTCGCACTCGTAGCAAAGTAATAACCGGGTGAAAGGGCTTGGCGATGAAATCCATCGCACCAAGTTGCAAACCACGCGTTTCAGAATTCTGGTCTGACGCGCCAGTCACAAAAATCACGGGGGCATTACAAGTAACCGGATTATCCCGAAATCTTTGACAAACTTCATACCCGTCCATTCCAGGCATGTTAATATCGAGTATAACAAGATCAGGATGTGGGGAAACTTGAGCAATTTCGAGTGCTTTAGAGCCATTCCCCGTTACTTTGATCTGGAAGTCCGGCGCTAACAACTTAACCAGCAATGCCTGATTGATGCGTTCATCATCGACTATCAGTATAAGTGGACGTTGGTCTTGAGAAGCTAATTCGGTATTTCCAAACGAACAATTAATCAATTTACCGAAAACTTCTCTGGCCTTTGGATAATCGCTGTCAAAAACATGTTGACTTAGCCTGTTAAAGTCTGTCTGTTGATCCTGAGATAATTGGATTTTAAACTGATTAAGAAACTCATCGCTGATAAAATCGTTATTTTCAAGTAGCTTAAATAATTGTTCATTAAATTGCTGAATCGTCAATATCTGGTCTTGCATGATAACAATACCGTAAATTTCAGCTATGAGTTGGTTTAGCTTGAGATCGATTTCAGTCAACAGAGCTGTTACAGAACTATCATTACGCTGTATTAATACTTGTTTCAAATCTATAGCTAAATCGCAAAATACGTTAATACCCGTTTTACTGGCGTAATCATCAAACTTGCAAACAAGCTTTACGGCAGTCTCAATATCACCTTTTTGATAAGCGAATCTAATTAACAAGACATCGTTTGCATGGTTACTGCAAAATGAATTAAGTATTTTTTTATCTGATGTTGAATTTTGATCATCCTGCTTTTTTATGACGCCAGGAAAGTTCCCTATTAATGGTGCAATATCAGTTACGCTACCAAGGAACTCTTGCTTTGAAGCTCGCAACAGGGCTGATAATTTTTCAAAGTTTAAAGGCTTAATAAAATGATATTTAAAGCCGGCTGCTTGCCTCAACTTAAAATCTTCAGGACCGCCATAACCCGTTAAGGCAAACAGAAGTGTACTCTTTGTTTCCGGCAACCTCCTAATTTGTGTCGCGACCTCATATCCATTCAGATCAGGAAGACCAATATCCAGTAATACGACTTGCGGTTGAAAAGAACGAGTTAATTCGAGTGCCTTTATACCGCAATTTGCAATTTGCACCTCATACCCTTCCAATTGCAAAAGCATCGATAAACTTTCTGCTGCCGCGACATAGTCATCTACAACCAGAATTCGAAATTTACGTGTGTTTGAATTTTTTTCAGTTGGTTCTGCTTCACAAAAAGGGGACGCAATAACTAATATTGGAAGTCGAATTGTAACCAAAGTACCTTGCTCGATCCCGTAGTCCTCCTCCCTAATTGTGCCACCATGTTTTGCAACTAATTGATGTGTAAGCATCGACCCAAGTCCACCTTGTTCATCGGCTTGAGTAAAGTGATACAAGGTATCCGGGAGCATTTCAACACAAATGCCGCCCCCCATACACCGAACCTGGATAACGGCTTCAGAGTTCTCAGAAGTAATATTTAAGTTAATTCTTCCTCCAACGCCTGAGTTCCTGGAAGCATTATTAAGTAAACCAGAAAGAACATGCGTCAAACAGACACGATCGCCCTCAATCCATAGTGCCTGCTTAGTCTGAGAGATAATTAACTCCTGATTACGCGAATCAATCAGAAAATGAGTGTTTGCTACAGCATCTTTCACAATATCGGCAAGATCAAAACATTCGGTAAGTAATCTTGCTTTGTTCTGAATGACATGAGTGCCGTTTACCAGTTCGTCAAGCAACTGAGCAATATGCGTTACCTGACGGTCAATGACGTTACAGCTTTCTGCCAATATAGGATCAGTGAAGTTCTGCATTTTAAGCAGTTGCACAGCATTACGAATAGGATTCAGAGGGTTGCGAAGTTCATGAGCAAGCATTCCAAGATATTGGTCATTATGATCGCTGCTTGAACTCAATGCTTCGACAAGCGTGGTATCGGTAATAATTGTCAAAATTACGCTCCAAAGGAAGTTTGCACCAATAGAAATGATGGGCTTTATAATCTTGTAACAAATTGATCCTACGGCTTAATATTTATGCTGAAGGTTTTTTTAGCTTTACGCAACTTATCATTAATTATGAATAAGTCTAACGCCTAACATGGCCATTTACAAAGTAATTTTAGCGTAAACAGATTTTGGAGAGATATTCTTATATTAAGCAGAAGCCTTATAAATGCAATTTGAATACCTATTGCGAGGCTTATCGCTTAATTTCAGAGGCTAATTTGATGATCTACAGCAAAATTACGGTCGGGCAAAAATCAAACATGCGGCTAACAGCGTTTCCCAGGGTTCTCCTTGCTCGCGGCCTTTAATCTGCCTGTCCGCCTTTGCACTGAGTGTCAATATTTTATTAAGGTCAAGCTCGCTGAGCCTTATCAATGCGTCACTGACCAGTTGCTGGCGCTTGTCCCATATTTGATTATTTTTAAAAACCACGGCTCTATTCTGACCCGAGGCCAGTGCCCGTTTAATCTTTATTAATACCCTTGCTTCACGGGTCAAAGCCCACAAAACCACCGGTGCGGCAACACCCTCCGCTTTCAAGCCTGACAGTATCTTCAAAATTCGCCCAACCTTGGCAGCCAACACGCTATCCATCAGTTTAAATACATCAAATCTGGAACTGTCGGCCACTACATCAAAAATTTGTTGCTGACTAAGATGCCCTGCCCCATATAAAACATAAAGTTTTTCTATTTCCTGAGCTGCCGCCAACAAATTCCCTTCAATTCTGGAAGCCAGAACTTTTAAACCTTCCGGTTCAGCTTGAAGTCCGCGTGCCTGCATTCTTTGCTGTAACCAGCGCAATAAGTCTTGACCTTCTAACGGCCAGACCTGAATCACACAGCCAGCCTTATCCAAAGCCTGAAACCAACGCGTTTTCAAGGAAGCGCTAGCTACCTTGGCAGCGGTAATCAACAACAAGGTGTCCTCAGGAGGCCGTTCACAATAGGCGATTAATGCCTTAGCTCCATCTAAACCGGGCGTGCCGGTGGATAAGCGTAAATCGATAATTTTTTTGTCGGCAAAAATAGATAAGGAGCCTGCCGCTTCGGATAACTCACTCCAAGAAAAAGCACTATCTACAGAAAGCACTTCCCGCGTATCGTAACCGGCTTTTCGTGCCGCAGCCCGGACCGCATCTGCAATCTCGCCCAGCTGTAAAGGTTCATCACCACTTAAAAAATAAACCGGCAACAATTCTTTTTTCAGTGCCGCCGCCATGTGTTCTGGCTTAAGCTGCATGCTATTTGGCGCCTGCCTCTAATACCACCCTGGCACGATTAACAATGGTTTGCACCGCCTGTTGATACATTTCATTTTTTATACCTGCTTCTTCGTTGTCTTTTGCGATAACAAATTGCTGGTCATTATAATACTCACGTCTAATTTCAACAGTCTGTCGATCCATCAACTTTGCATCACCCGCATTAGCAAATTCATACTCCAGACGATAGTAAAGTTCAAATTCGTTGGACTTGCCACGGGAGCTTAATGATAAAACGCGCCGACTAAAATCTTCGTTAAATATCTTGATAACAATGCCAGCACCTGCTCGAGAAGACGACAGCTTTGCGGAGGATGACTTAATCGCCTGCTTAAACTGGTCAAGTAACGGCGCAGTACCACCTTCAACATAAATATTTTTCATGTTTGCCGGCAACACAAGCGCACCGCGCAAATGATAGCCGCAAGCACTCAACATAATAGCTACAACAACTATGGCTGCTTTATTTATTAACACAGGTTTTCCTATAAAATTCGAGGTTCAGGGACGAAAGACGAGTTTTGTTCTTCGTCCTTCGTCCTTCGTCCTTCATCTTTCATCTCAAACAACAATATTAACCAGTTTTTTAGGCACTACTATCACCTTTCTAACCGGCTTGCCCTCAATAAAGCGCATAACATGCTCATCACTCAACGCCATTGCCTCTATTGCTTCGTTAGTTGCCGTAATATCAACCATCATCTTGCTACGCAACTTACCATTAACCTGTAACACCATCTCCAAAGTATCCTGCGCCAAGGCCGTTGCATCAACCACTGGCCATGAAGCACTGACTACTGCTTGCTGGTGCCCAAGATCCTGCCAAAGTTTATGACAGATATGTGGCACTATCGGCGCAAGCATCAACACGATTGCTTCCAGCGCTTCCTGTCGAACTGCCTTGCCATTATCGCTTTCGTCAATAAATTTGGACAAAGTATTGACCAACTCCATATTCGAAGCGATTACGGTATTAAACGTATAACGTCTGCCAAAATCATCGGTGACTTTTTGGATAGTCAGATGTAACTGGCGACGCACAGCTTGTTGCTGTTCAGTTAAGGTCTGTTTATCTAAAGTAAGTTTCGATCCACCTGCCTCACTGTGCTGATAAGCTTGTTTCCAGAGCCGTTTCAAAAACCGGAACGCCCCTTCAACGCCACTATCAGACCATTCCAGCGATTGCTCCGGAGGCGCGGCAAACATGATAAACAGACGCACGGTATCTGCGCCATACTGGTCAATCAAGCCTTGGGGATCAACTGTATTGCCCTTGGATTTTGACATTTTGCTGCCGTCTTTAAGCACCATGCCCTGCGTCAATAAGGTTTTAAACGGCTCGTCACACACCAACAAGCCTTCATCACGCAATAACTTGGTATAAAACCGAGCATACAACAGATGTAAAATGGCATGTTCGATACCGCCAATATAATGATCGACTGGCAGCCAGTATTTTGCGCTTTCATCCAGCATTGAGTCGGGATTATTACCGGCAAACCGCGCAAAATACCAGGATGATTCCATAAAGGTATCAAAGGTATCAGTTTCACGACGCGCAGCTTTGCCGCATGTTGGGCAATCAGCATGGGAAAAAGTCGGATGTGCGACCAGCGGCGATTGAGAACCATCCAGCACCACATCTCGGGGCAGTTCCACCGGCAAATCCTGCTCGGGAACCGGAACCGTGCCGCAGTCATCACAATAAATAACCGGAATCGGTGCGCCCCAGTAACGTTGACGGGAAACGCCCCAATCGCGCAACCTGAAATTGGTCTTGCGTTGGCCTTTGTCATCTTTTTCCAACGCTTCCGAAATGGCTGAAAAAGCCTGTAGCGAGGTCAGTCCGTCAAATTCGCCGGAATTTTTCAACATGCCTTTTACTGTATATGCCTGCTCGGAACAATCGTCAGCCACACTGTCATCCGCAGAAAAAATGACTTGCTTAATCGCAATGCCGTATTTTTTGGCAAACTCATAATCACGTTGGTCATGGGCAGGAACCGACATCACCGCACCAGTGCCGTAACCCATCAACACAAAGTTCGCAATCCACACCGGAACCTGTTCGCCGGTAATCGGATGCAGTGCCTTGATGCCTGAATCTATGCCGCGTTTTTCCATGGTTTCCATGGCAGCTTCAGAGGTTTCCATCATCTTGCAATCAGCAATGAAAGCGCTGATGTCGGCATTGTTTTCTGCAGCAGCCAACGCCAGCGGATGCTCCGCGGCAACAGCCAGATACGTTACGCCCATCAAAGTGTCGGGACGGGTGGTATAGATACTGACCGACTGACAATCAGAAACGATAAAGTCCATCTCCACACCTTCGGAACGCCCTATCCAGTTGGCCTGCATGGTTTTAACCTGCTCCGGCCAACCCTCCAGCGCCTCCAGCGAGGTGAGCAATTCATCGGCATAAGCGGTAATTTTTAAAAACCACTGGGCAATTTCTTTACGTTCGACTTGCGTATCGCAGCGCCAGCAGCATCCATCGATGACTTGTTCATTGGCCAGCACAGTCATGTCATTCGGACACCAGTTAACCGGCGCGGTCTTTTTATAAACCAGACCTTTTTCCAGCAACTTCAAGAAAAACCACTGCTCCCACTTATAGTAAGTCGGGTCGCAAGTCGCTAATTCACGGTTCCAGTCATAGCCGAAACCAAGTCGTTTAAGCTGGTCACGCATATAATCAATGTTGCTGTAAGTCCAGTCAGCCGGATGAACGCCATGCTGCATTGCCGCATTTTCTGCCGGCAGACCAAACGCATCCCAACCCATAGGCTGCATAACATTTTTACCCAACATACGTTGGTAGCGACTAATAACATCGCCGATGGTATAGTTTCGGACATGCCCCATGTGCAATTTGCCGCTGGGATAAGGGAACATGGACAAACAATAATACTTTTCCTGTGTGGAAGACTCCGACACATTAAACACACCTGAAGCTTCCCAAGTGGCCTGTACTTCTTGCTCAATTGCCAACGGCTTATAATTTTCTTGCATCCTTCTCGTCTTTTACCAGTCAAAAGCGTTAGAATACCGTACAGTTGCTTAAATCTAAAGCCTCATTTTCAGGAGTTGAACCCTATGAATAAAAACAAACTTATAACAGCCTATTCCGAGTTCATGTCACATCTGCATGAAACGATGGAAGATACCTTACATTCTTTTTCCGACGCACTGGAAATTTCAAAAGAAAAAACAAGCAAAGACAATAACTTAACCAGCGATGACCTGGATAAGGTTTCCAAATTCGTTAAACGTGACATTGAACATGCGGCTCACGGCTTATCCGCTGAGGAAGATAAGAACTCGCTATCAGAATGGTTTAAATTCGATATTGAATTAATTGAAAACTTCACACTGGATGCGTTTTTAAGTCTGGCGGATAAAACCCGTCTGGAATTAGCCAAAATCGGACAATTAGCCGAAGCGCACACCTATCACAGTGGCGATATTACCGTACCAGGTACATTCATCTGCGACGATTGCGGTAAAGAAATTGCTTTTAAAACGCCCAGCGAAATCCCCGAATGTCCGCAATGTAAAGGTAAAACTTTTATCCGCATTTGATATTAGCGGCTCAAGCTTTATAATGAAACTTTCAACCATTTGATTTAACGGGGATAACATGCGCAGAGTCATTTTCAACCAGAAAGGCGGCGTCGGCAAATCGACTATTACGTGTAATTTAGCCGCCATCAGTGCTGTAGAAGGCAAGCGCACCTTAGTTATTGATCTCGATGTTCAGGGCAACTCAACGCAATACCTGCTCGGCAATAAAATCAGCGATAGCGACAAAACCATTGCCCACTTTTTTAAGGACTGTCTGAGCTTATCGCTGTTTGGTGGCGGAGCTTCTGGTTCCGGTCTTGAAAGCGCAATACACGAAACGCCTTTCCCCAATCTTTTTGTCATTCCGTCCCATCCCGAACTTGAGCCCTTGCAAGGTCGACTGGAATCACGAATGAAGATTTTTAAACTTAAAGAAGCTCTGGAAAAACTGGAAGGCTTTGATATGGTGTACATGGATACCCCCCCCATCCTGAATTTCTACAGCCAATCCGCCTTAATCGCTGCGGACAAATGCCTGATTCCTTTTGATTGCGACACTTTTGCCAGAGATGCCTTGTATTCTTTGATGCAAGTAGTAAGCGAAATTAAAGCCGACCATAACCATAACCTAGAAATTGAAGGCATCATCGTCAACCAGTTTCAAAGACAAGCCAATTTACCGCGCCAATTAGTCGAAGAACTGATCGCTGAAGGTTTGCCGGTACTAGCTGCCATGATCTCGCCGTCAGTCAAGGTCAGGGAATCGCATTCAGAATCAAGACCACTGGTACATTATGTTCCCAACCACAAGTTAACTGATGAGTACCGTGCCTTACATGCGGAGATCCACGGTAATTAAGAGTACCAATAGATTCCGGGTTAGAACAACGTAACCCAACAAACTAATGCGGTATCCGTCGGGTTACATTACGCTAACCCGACCCACAACTTACTAACACACTATGAACAGTGTCACACCTAGCTCTCATAAGCTTTGGCTACTGCCGATTTTATCAGGCCTTCTAATCGGAACCAGTTACATCCCCTTTCCTCCCTGGGCTTCGTTATTCTGTTTTGTGCCATTATGGTTTTTCTGGAATCGGCAAACCCGTTTTAGAAACGTATTCCTTGGCGGTTTGCTGACCTCGTTCGTATTCACGCTGATCGGTTTTAATTGGGTCACTTACCTGCTACATGAATTCGCTCATCTTGACTGGCCGGTAGCGGCTGTCGGCATGTTAATCTATGGCTTGATCGCGCATACCTATGTTCCACTGGCAGGTATGCTATGGTTTTGGGGACGAAAAAAGTTTGACTGGTCAAAGCGACTATCTCTCGGACTAATGGCTCTAATTACCATACTTTGTGAAGCAAATTCGCTAACTCTGTTTGACTGGAACTTCGGTTATTCCTGGTATGGCTCAAATATTCCCGTTTATCATTGGGCGGAAGTGATCGGTTTTAGCGGACTGAGTGCTGCCTCCCTGTTATGCAATCTGCCTCTCTATATTGCCTGGGAAAAGCGTAAACAAAATACCGGAAAAATCATTCTCGCCAGCGTGTTTAGTATTTTTATGCTGCTCAATCTTGGCGGTTTGTGGCTTAAAAACCGACTGTCACAACCGGATGCCTCGTTTAAAGTATTGATGATTCAGGCTTACATTGAAAACGCTGAAAAAATGGCAGCCGAACTGGGAAAAGGTTTTGGCAAAGAAATTTTTAATCGTTATATCAACCAGACTGATAAAGCACTCAAAACGCATCCAGACACTCAAATTGACTTTGCGCTTTGGCCTGAAACTGCATTTCCGGCATTGCTGGGTGAGCAATTTATTGACGAACCATACCCCGTTGCGCTGACCAAATTTCTTCAAGATCGACAACTGCCCCTGATTACTGGCGCTTATAGCGTTGATGAAGCAAGCAACCTGATTACCAACTCATTATTTGTCTTAAATAAAGATGGTGAACTCGTACCTCCGCATTACAGCAAAACTATCTTACTGGCTTTTGGCGAATTTATCCCAGGCGAACAATATTTTCCGCAAATTCGCAACTGGTTACCAGCCACTGGCCACTTTGCCAGAGGTCACGGCCCAACTGATTTATTACTCTGGAATGACTATAAAATGGGCGCGCAAATTTGCTATGAAAGCCTGTTTCCCGGTTTTTCCCGTTCGTTGGCCCAACTGGGTGCACAGTTTATTGTCAATGTCACCAATGATTCCTGGTATGGTTCCTGGCAGGAACCATACCAACACATGTTTATGACCTTGGCACGCGGCGTTGAATTTCGCCGACCAGTCTTACGCGTCACCAATACCGGGATTTCGACTGTATCACTGGCATCGGGAGAAATTCTGGAGCGTTCCCCGATTCATCAAGCCTGGTCTGGGGTTTACGAAGTGCCCTATCTAAAAAATCCACCAGCTACTTTCTACCAAAACTGGTTCTGGCTGGTTCCGTCTTTATTATGGGGAACATTAATTTTCTTACTGGGAGTTGGGATTGTAAGAGGTAAGGATGCAGAAAACGCACTAAGGGAATAACGGCAGAAAACCACCATTGCCAGCGTGGCAACATGAGAAACAATTGGGTTATACGGTAAGCACTACAATCTGTGTCACTCAATAAAATGTCCTTGTTGCAATTGCAAACGGAGCATTTCTATTCTTTTGCGATTAACTCCAAAATCACCGTAACCGGTGCGCGATGCTGAACGGATATTAATTAACCGAGCCTCCGCATCCAATATTGCATCGACATCATCCACAAATCGAAACACCAGACTGGTTTCCGTTGCATGAAGCGTATTGACAGTGTCATGAGTGATTACAGTACGACTTTGATTTAGCAACGCCGTTTTTAAACCTCCCCAAGCCTCATCAATACTGCCGATTATTTTAAACGGTGCAATATAATGACCGGCATCTTTCGCCTGACTTGAAACACAATTAGGACTGTCCGGACAATTGGGCAGTTGATTTTCTGTCACTGTTTTTGCCTGGACTGATGAACTTAGTAGCATAAATAAAAGATAAAAAATGGTTCTAGTATTCATTAATGTAGCCCTTCAAAAAAATTTGCAAACTTAAAATTAAAAAAGAAGGCATTTATTACTTGTCAGTCAGACCAAGTCATTAGCGCTTATGAACACTCAACTTTGGAAATGATTTATTTTAAAGTAAATGAGGATTATCATACCTGATAGTTTGGTATTTATTAACTGCCATATCCCCCAGGATTGGCGTTTTACCGACACTTTTGACCAATCTGATTGCCCACAATTGCCGGAAGCAGTCACGGTGACCATGCATGTCAGTCGTAACCAGGAGATCTACATGAAGAAATATTTATTTAATGTGCTGATTTTTAGCATTGTTATTGCCGGTGGCTATTTGATTTATGACCGAATAAAAACAACGCCACCGTTACAAGACTCCCTATCTTATTCAGATTTTATCGACAAGGTAAAACATGGACTCGTGGAACGTGTTGAAGTATCAGGTCAACAAATCACTATTCGTACTTCTGACGGTCAAAATTTTGAGACTTTTAATCCTGGTGACCCACATTTAATTGACGATTTACTCAGCGCTGGAATTCAGATAAGAACTGTGCCACCCGAAAAGGAAACTCTGCTGATGAAAATCTTCATTTCCTGGTTTCCGATGCTGCTAATGATCGTTGTGATGATCATTTACATGCGCAGAATGCAAGGCGGCGCGGGCGGCAACAGCTTCGGCAAAAGCAAAGCCAAAATGCTGGAAGAAGACAAAATGACCATCACTTTTAGCGATGTTGCCGGTTGCGAAGAAGCTAAAGAGGAAGTCGCCGAACTGGTTGATTTTCTGGCCGACCCACAAAAGTTTCAAAAACTGGGCGGACAAATTCCACGCGGCATATTGATGGTTGGACCTCCTGGAACAGGTAAAACCCTGATTGCCAGAGCCATTGCCGGTGAGGCGGGCGTTAAATTTTTTACCATTTCAGGATCTGATTTCGTCGAAATGTTTGTCGGTGTCGGCGCGTCAAGAGTCAGGGATATGTTTGTACAGGCCAAAGAACATGCACCATGTATTATCTTTATTGACGAGATTGACGCGGTCGGTCGCCAACGGGGCGGCGCTGGCATGGGTGGCGGCAATGACGAACGGGAACAAACCCTGAATCAATTACTGGTCGAAATGGACGGGTTTAACGGCAATGAAGGCGTAATTGTAATCGCTGCCACGAACCGTGCAGACGTGTTGGACAAAGCCTTACTCAGACCCGGACGTTTTGACCGACAGGTCAATGTCGGTTTACCTGATGTCCGTGGTCGCGAACAAATACTAAACGTACATATCAAAAAAGTACCCGCCGCCGCCGATGTTGAACTGAAATACATAGCCAGGGGCACTCCCGGTTTTTCAGGTGCCGACCTTGCCAACGTTATCAATGAGGCCGCACTGTTTGCTGCACGCTCCAACAAGCAGGAAGTCAACATGAGTGACCTCGAAAAAGCCAAGGATAAAATCCTGATGGGCGCAGAGCGTCATACCATGGTCATGACTGAAGAGGATAAATTATTAACTGCTTATCATGAAGCTGGACATTGCATTGTTGGCCAAACTTCTCCTGATCATGATGCGGTATACAAAGTCAGTATAATGCCCCGAGGCAGAGCGCTGGGTATTACCATGTTTCTTCCTGACAGGGATCAATACAGCGCCAGCAAACGTAAACTGGAAAGCCAAATCGCCAGTCTGTTTGGTGGCAGGATTGCCGAACTGATGATTTACGGGGGAGACCGTGTAACTACCGGTGCATCCAATGATATTGAACGAGCCACTGAAATGGCTCGCAACATGGTGACACGCTGGGGTTTCTCAGACAAATTAGGCCCTCTGGTTTATGGCGAAGAAGGCGGAAGACCTTTTATGGGACATCCCGGTGCGCCCGGCAGTTCTGTATCTGAAAATGTCGCCCAACTAATAGATGAAGAGATTCGAGTTGTTATTGATCGAAACTACGAACGTGCGGAAGCCATCCTGCAGGAAAATATTAATATCCTGCATAAAATGGCCGATGCGCTGATGAAATGGGAAACTATTGATCGCCTTCAGATTGAAGATTTAATGGCGGGAAAAGAGCCTCGCGCCCCTGAGGAAACGGAAGATTTTACTACAATAAAATCATCCGATCCTGAAAATCAGTCTAAGGACAAAATTGATAAAAATACCATCAAAGGCAAAGCGACTAAAAATATCGGACACATTTAATAGTCGTTAAAATATTCCCAAACCCTAAGAGTACCTGATGACATCAATAGCGCAAGACAAGATCAATCTGTTTTCACCTATTCTTATAGGAGATTTAAACTTAACTAATCGAATTATGATGGCTCCCCTGACGCGCAACAGGGCTGGCGAGGGCAATGTGCCACAAGCGATGAATGTTGAGTATTACCGACAACGGGCCAGTGCCGGTTTGATTATTAGCGAAGGCAGTCAAATATCGGCTAACGCAATTGGCTATCCCGGAACACCCGGCATACACTCGGAAGAACAAATCGCTGGCTGGAAACGAATCACCGATGCAGTTCACGAACAAGGTGGACACATTTTCATCCAACTCTGGCATACCGGCAGAATATCTCATTCCTCACTGCTACCGGATCAAAGTCTACCTGTTGCACCCTCTGCGCTAAAAGCCAACGGACAGGCAATGACTTTTACTGGCATGCAGGACTTTGAAATACCGCATCCACTAACTCTAGCCGAACTATCTTATATCGTGAACGATTATGCAATAGCCGCGCAAAATGCAAAGTCGGCGGGGTTTGATGGTGTCGAGATTCATGCCGCGAATGGCTATTTGCTGGATCAGTTTTTAAGAGACAGCACCAACTTACGGGATGATAACTACGGCGGCAGTATTGCCAACCGCATGCGTTTGTTGATTGAAGTTGTAGAAAGAGTTATAACCATTTGTGGAGCACCTTGTGTCGGGGTGAGGCTATCGCCCGAAAACAGCTTTAACGATATTAATGACAGTCAGCCGCAACTGACCTTTAACGCAATCGCCAAAAAATTATCCGACTACTCTCTGGCTTATCTGCATGTTCTGGAAGGCGATATGCTGACCGGTGAACGGCATTTGGATTATGTAGCATTAAGAAATTGTTTTACAGGTTACTACATGGCCAATAATGGCTATGATCTTGATTCAGGCAATAAAGCGATTGAACAAAATCATGCCGACATGGTGGCTTTCGGTCAATTATTTATTGCCAATCCCGATCTACCGGAGCGCTTTGCCAAAAATCTGCCGTTGAACGAACCCGATCGGAATACCTTTTATGGCGGCGACGAAAAAGGCTATACCGATTATCCAAGTTATGGCGAACAATAATCAATCATTCCTTGCTTTGATTAACTCAAGATAGCCGTCTTTATAACCGGGATATTGAAACTTATATCCCAAAGCTTTTAACCTCGCATTATTGCAACGCTTATTCATCCCTACTTGTGCACCGATGGGGGACAATCTGGCCTCTGACTTAAAGGTTGGTAGCATCGTAAACCCGCTACCTTCCTTGGCTGTCGGGGCTTGACACTTTAGCTGCGTTGCAAGCCAGGACATAACCTCCCAGGTCGGTGCCGGATCATCATCACTGGCCACGTAACATTGCGCCAAGGCTTTACCCGCCAAACTTTGTTCCAGTAAAAAACATAAAACACCAACACAATCCTGCTGATGTATCCGATTAGTGAAATAAGGCGGGGTTTGCTGGATTTCCGGCTTTTGCAAGGCAAGTCTTAGTAAATACTCACGCCCCGGTCCGTAAATACCGGAAAAGCGTACCACGATATTAGCCGGATTGAACGCCATCAAACTTTGTTCCGCTTGCCTGATCAACTGGCTGGCAATATTGTCCGGCTCAGTGATCGAATCTTCATCAACCCATTCACCTTGCGTCTGTCCATATACACTGGTCGAGGAGACCAGAAACCAGTTTGCCATTGGTAGCCTTGCAAGCAGATTCTTCAAGCCAATCTCATAAACACTGTGATAACTTTGTTCATTACGGCCTTCCGGCGAAACGATAAAAAAGACCTGAGTAAAATCGCTCTCAAGCTTGTTCAGATCATCAACTGAACTGATGTCGGCAGTGACATAGTTAATGTGGCTGACCGCAGAAACCGGCGGATTACGTTTTAACCCGGTTATCTGATGGCCCTGCCTTGCTAATACCTCGGCAAGCGCAGAACCAATTGCACCGCAGCCGACAATGAGTATTTTGGCCATGTTATAGCTGATTGATAAGTTGTAATTCTTGTGGATAAGGCGACATATAATATGATTCTTCAATATACGGATCGGGGCTTTTACGGAAATGATGCTTAAGCAAGGTTAACGGCACTATCAATGGAATGTAACCGTTCCGATAGCGCTCAATCACTTCGCACAACTCTGCTTTATCGTCAGCGCTTAACGCTTTTTTCAAATAGCCTTGAATATGCTGCAACACATTGACATGATTTTTACGGGTAGCCGGTTTTTTTAACGTCATCATCAACTGCAAAATATACTGCTCTGCAACTTCAGCGACATTGGTTTTAGTCACACCGGCCAATAGCTGCCCCAAGTCACGATAATCTTCATGACTCATGATGATCAATTTATGTCGTGCATGAAAATTGGTCAGACTGGCAGGTGTCACCCCTTCAATAAGCATATTTTTCCAACGATGCAGCACATAAACGCGCTGAATAAAGTTCTCGCGCAAGCCTGCATCGCCCATACGACCTTCTTCCTCTACCGGCATTAACGGATTGTTTCGCATCATTTGTTCAGCGTAAATACCAAATCCATCTTTATGCGGTTGCTCACCCCTAAACACTTTGACCCGTTCCATGCCACAACTGGGCGAGTCCTTTTTCAGAATATAACCACATAAAGCAGCGTGTGCGTCTTTTTGTTGGTCGGCATAATCACGTAAACGTTCGGTTACATCAAAGTCAGGATCTTTAATACCAACACAACTGACCACTTTATTGATTTTGACCAAATGTAAGGTAGGACGAGGTGCGCCCAAACCTATCCCCATTTCCGGACACAAGGGCAAAAAATCAAAATACTCAGTCAGCGTACCGGTAATATAAGAGTCTTTTTTGTGGCCACCGTCATAGCGGACATTCTGGCCTAATAAACAACTGCTGATACCGATTGGGATTTTTTTCATAAAATAAAATTGCGGATTGATTTCTTGTCGCTTGAGTGTATCGGCTTCAGCAAATATTACAATTGTTTTTTGAGTGCTCCAAATAACTGGCCTGGTCGACTTTGTAAGTTCCCTCTAAACTTAGCGTTATAATGCTGCCTGATATCATTTCTGCACACTAGAACGACATATATGACTTCTATCCCCCTTTTGATTACCAGTCCGCATCCTTGCAGCTATCTGGCGGATAATTTTGCGCAATCGGCATTTGTTATGCCTCAATTTACCTTGACTAACGGAGTTTATTCACAGCTTATCTCACATGGTTTCAGACGTAGCGGAGATGATGTGTACACACCCCGCTGCGAGAACTGTTCCCAATGTGTACCGGTTCGCTTAGCTGTTAAACAATTTCTTCCTAACCGTCGCCAAAAACGTTGCCTGCAAAAAAATGTTGATACTACCGTCACCATCAAACCTGTTGCATTCGAACAAAAACATTACGAAATGTATCTACGTTACCAAAACCAACGGCATGCTGGTGGCAATATGGCCAACACCAGACCCGAAGAGTACCTTAACTTTTTAGGCAGTACCTGGTGTGATACGCAATTTATTGAATTTTCAATTGCCGGTGAACTTGCCGCCTTGGCCATCGTCGATTGCCTGGATAATGCCCTGTCAGCTGTTTATACGTTCTTTGACCCCAAGTTTTCAGACTATAGCCTTGGCGTTTATGCGGTACTTTGGCAGATAAGCACCGCACAAGAACAAGGCATTGATTGGCTCTATCTGGGCTTTTGGATTGCTGATTGCCAAAAAATGAACTATAAAATCCAATATCAGCCACTACAAGGTTTGATTAATCAACAGTGGCAATTTCTAAAAAAATAATTAGCGTATTGGTAAAATAACTTAAATTCAAAACAGGAAGATCATCAATGGCTAAATTAAAAAATGAACCACAGCTACTCAAAAAAGCGATGGAAGTTGGCGAAAATTATGCAAAAAATCGTGGTTACGCAAACTTTGCTGCAACCGATTCGGCAAAAGACAAAACAGAATGTCTTTATCGTCTACTGGTGAACGACAAATTGCTTCAGCCATTGGCACTGGACCAGGAAAATGGTGTAAATATGAAACACAAGCTGGCGTTATGGATAGCCAAACAATTACCAAAAGATCATCCACTTCTGAAATAAGTTCAACTCACTTAAGGCTACCGTCATGACTAACAAAACAAAATTACGCTGGGGTATTTTAGGGGCCGCACGTATTAACGAACGCCTGATGCCTGCCATTGTTGAAGCCGACAATGCAGAACTTGCGGCTATAGCCAGCCGCCGTCCGGGAGCTGCCGCTCAAACCTTGGAACATTATGCCCAGGACCAACAGCAGGTGAATATTTATGACGATCTTGACGAGTTACTTGCCGACCCATCTATTGATGCCATTTATTTGCCGCTTGCCAACCACGAACACGCAAAATGGACCTTGCGAGCCATCGAACAAGGCAAACATGTACTGTGCGAAAAACCTATGGCCTTAACGATCGCCGATATTAACGCGATTGAAGCTGCTGCACAACAGAATAAGGTCACTGTCATGGAAGGCTTTATGTACCGCTTCCACCCACAACATGCCAGGGTTCAAGAATTAATTGCTTCCGGACTCATCGGCGAAGTAAGGTCAGTGCGATCCAGCTTTTCTTTTATGATGCGACCTGCACGACTGTATCGGTTAACAGAGAGCGTGGACAATGGCGGCGGAGCGATGTGGGATATCGGTTGTTATGCTATTCATTCAGCGAGGCAATTTTTTAAGGAACCCGCTGTTGCCGTCACTGCTGTGGCCAAATATGTTGAAAGTGGCGCTGACATTGCCAACAGTGGCATCATCGATTTTGGTGATGGTAAATACGCGCAATTTGATTTCAGTTTTGAACGTGCACGACGTTGTGAGTATGAGATTATTGGCACTCTGGGCGGCATAAAATGTCATAACGTCTGGACAATGCCTGGCGATGTGCCGGTAATTTCCTGGTGGACTGAAGAGGGTAAAAATGCAAAGGAACAACTGCCGACGGCCAATCACTTTAAATTAGAAATTGAACATTTCAGCGCCTGCGTATTAAATGGCACTGCACCTAAGCTGTCATTAGAGGATGCAAAACAAAATTGCCAAATTATCGTTGCCGCTCTGGAATCTGCGGCAACAGGTCAAAGCATCCGACTAATTTAACTTATTAGTCATCTTTGTAATTTAGAGTACAACCGCACGACTAAAGGCCTCAAAACTCTTCCCACTCATCCCCATGAGACGCGACCGGTTTAGGTTTAATCGGGGAAACAGGTTTTGATGCATAGCTTTTCTGACTACTGGCTGTGTTTTTAACAACTGTTGGAGACTGCACTTGCTTAACAGTCCTGGGGTTGTCATCTATTCTAAAACCGCTTACCGTAATCGACAAATTGTGCGCTTGTTCTTCCAATGATTCCGCCGAAGCGGCTGCCTGTTCTACCAACGCGGCATTTTGTTGGGTAACATCGTCCATTTGGGCCACTGCCTGATTGACCTGTTCAATGCCAGAGGTTTGTTCAATTGAAGCGGCACTGATCTCAGCCATAATAGTGGTCACCCCACGAATAGAGTTAACAATCTCGCCCATGGTTTTTCCAGCTTGAGTGACCAATTTGGCGCCATCTTCAACTTTTTCTACCGAATCGCCAATCAGACCTTTGATTTCACCTGCTGCTGCTGCTGCACGCTGTGCCAGATTACGCACTTCGACGGCTACCACGGCAAAGCCTCTGCCTTGTTCACCGGCTCTGGCAGCTTCCACGGCTGCGTTCAGCGCAAGTATGTTAGTCTGGAAAGCAATGCCATCAATAACGGCGATAATATCGACAATTTTGCGCGAAGCTTCATTAATACCTTCCATCGTTGTCACAACCTGATCAACCACCGTGACACCTTTACCTGCTATGGCCGAAGCATCAACAGCAAGCTGATTGGCGTATTTCGCGTTTTCACTGTTTTGTTTCACTGTAGACGTTAACTCTTCCATACTGGCAGCGGTTTCTTCCAGACTGGCCGCCTGCTCTTCGGTACGCTGTGACAAGTCATTATTACCAGCGGCAATCTCCTTTGAAGCGGTATTGATGCTGTCTGTCGCTTCTTTAATCTGACCAATAATATCTTTCAATTTTTCTACTGTTGCATTGGAATCATCTTTAAGCTGTCCAAAAGTACCCGAGTAGTCATTGGTAATAGTTTCCGTTAAATCGCCTTGCGATAAGGCACCCAAAACTCGGGCTACCTCTTTAAGCGCACTCTCACTGGTTCCAAGCAACTGGTTTATGCCAGTTCCAAGTTGCAAGATAAAACCATCCTTATCCTGTAAAGCCAAACGCTTAGAAAGATCGCCCATCACAGAAGCTTCCACAATTTCAGCAACTTCTTTTTCCACAGAGACTTCGTCAGTCCGATCTACCCATTCAGCAACCGTTCCAAGTCTGTGTCCGAGTGCATTGACCATAGGATTAGCAGTCACCACCATGGTATGGCTACCCAATAACATGCTGGCTTTATAAGTACCGCTCAAAGAAGCAAGTAACTGAGCTTGGTGCGCCGGTTTTTTGTGGAAGCCATCAATATTGGTACCCAGCAAATGAGCCGTTGAGAAATCTGGCAGTTGCTCGAGAAGTTCTGCCTCGGTTTTGCCAAGAATATCAACCACCGCTTTGTTGATATAAACAATATTACGGTTGTTATCGGCAATCATCACGCCAGTGCAAATACTATCCAGCGCAATTTTGACGCGAAGATTTTCTTCAGAAATTCGGGTGATTTCGGCAATATCAAAACCCAGTTTAGTTTGCATAGACTTAAGCGACTCAAGCACTTTGCCAATTTCGTCCTGATGTTCAATTTGAATGACATTGTTATAATCGCCTTGTGCCATTTTAGAAAAATGCACAGTGGCTGCGCTTAAAGGTCGCACAATAATACGGATCAAGTTGATACCTAACCACAAAACCAGCAAAAATCCGACAACAATCAGACAGATAGAAATCTGTAGGGTATTATCATAACGAGCTTGTGAGTTCTCATAGGCATTTTTGGCTACATCTTGTTGTAACTGCATTAGTTTTTGCAAACCTTCATCTACCGTTTCGTAAAGTGGACGAATTTTTTCAACAATGATACTGTTGGCAAGTACCATGTCATTGGCTCTTAGAGCGATAATTGCCGGCTTCAATCCTTCGCCAACAAAATGCTTTCTATCCTCTGCAAACTTATCAGCGAACTCTTGCTCTTCGGGTACCAGTTTATTAGTTTTGTATTCATCCCATATTCGGGTAATTTCCGAAATATTTTGCTCTACTTCGGCAGTGTTTTTCTGGACTATTTCGGGAGCTGGCGTCACCAGGCTTGCAGTAATCCGAATACGATTAGTCAGTAACAGTCTCTGAATTTTTGACAACTGATTGATCGGCAAGGTTCGTTCTTCGTAGACAGATTTCAGACTATTATTAGCCTTGTCCATACCAGACAACCCCAAGCCACCTATTCCTAATAACAGCAGCAACGCGGCTGCGATCAAAAATATTAAACGACGCTTGATATTAAAATTCCTGAACAAGTTCAGCTTGGTTAACAATGTTGATTTAACGATTTTTCCGTCTTGAATTTTTATATTGCCTGCTTTGCCTTCGCGAAAGAGTTTGTAGGCAGTGTTGGCGCCTGAAACTTGTTCGTATTCGGGTTTTCTGCGAACAGACATGTAACCGATCAGTTGGTTTCCTTCGTAAATGGGTGCAGCATTCGCCAATACCCAATAAAAATCACCATTTTTACAACGATTTTTAACCAAGCCTGACCAAGGTCGACCTGCTTTAAGCGATTTCCACATGTCCTCAAACGCTTCGATGGGCATGTCTGGATGGCGAACAATATTATGTGAAACTCCAATCAACTCTTTTTCGGTAAAACCACTAACTCGAATGAAATCTTCATTGATATAAGTAATTACCCCTTTAAGATCAGTCTTGGAAACAATAGAATCTGTCTCAGTCAATACGTATTCCTTATCAGAAACCGGCATATTAATTTTCATGATTTTTCCTATTGCGCTTAAAAAGATAGACCTGCTACAAAACCTATAAACTATAGAATCACCTAATTAAACCTTACGATTTAAATGTTTGTCTTTTCTATGCCTGGTCTGATTATACTGCATTATTCGACATAACCAACTTATAAAATATAAGCCTAGAGGACTCCTCGTTGCAAGTTTTTCTAAAGCATCCCGCAAGCATTTCTTTGGTTTTTTCCAAAAAAAAGATTTTAAAGCAAGGAAGTTTCTGGAGGGACTTTTATACAACGTATAAGTTAATTACCTTCTTTAAAAAGGCAACTACGCGGCAGATAATCCGTTTTTTAATAAAATCATCGAAAATTTTATATAGCCACTAACAATAGGTGTATTGTAATTGGCCATGAATCTCCTTTGAATATTTACCCATATTTGTTGCTACGCTCATACCATCCATAATAAACAAGCCAATCCACAAAAAACACAAGATAAGCAGACCATAAAATATCCGATAAAAAATGTCCGCCCGCTGACATACGGGTCAGACCCAAAGTAAGACCAAAAATCAACGTTAAAGCAAGATAGAAAGCTTTCCGTTTACGTGCCAAGAAATACAGTGCAAAAAATGCAAACCCCACCGAGCAGTGCCCGCAAGTAAATGATTTTTCTCCCGTATGACCCATTTGCAGGGGCGGAATATAACTATGAGGTCCACCAAATTCAGAAATCTGTGCTGGCCTTGGGCGTCCCCAGTGATCTTTAAAAACAAGATTAACCACCAAGCCAGGACCGAGTGCAATAGCTAATAACAAGTAAAGTGCGGGTCGGCGAAATGACCGCAATCCGGGCAAGAAATAAGTCAATACTATTGCTAGCAATGAACTACACGCAACGATAATAGTAAAGGAATAAGCATATTGATATAAAAAATGCCATAGCCACCAGTCTTTCCAAGGCCAAGGATTACCTTCCTCACTCGGGTGATAAAAAAAAGCGGCCGCTTTAAAATCAAGATCAGTCAACCAAAAAACAGGCGTGGTTAGTAAAACCAAAGCCAGTAGGATTATCAACTCACGCCAACGTCGTTCCAAATTCATAAGCTTCATGTTCTATTCCTGTTTTTCTTTCTGTTGGAGAGGCGGCCAATATTTCAAAGTTTCACCCAAAAACAGATGATATCGGGCATGTTCTTTTGTTGGATTAAACACTTCACCAACCTTGCGAAAGCTTACAAAAACCGATTTTAACTCGGCAGGAACATCAAACTCTTCTTTTTCAGACACAATTAGAGCGGTTTTCCCTATAGAATCAGTGGGACCGGGCCATAGTTCATATTGTGAGGTAATCCTTCCCGTATTGTCATATTTATACACCGAGGGATGATCGGGAAGATAAAACGCCAACTGACTTGCCAAATAGCGATGCCCTAAAATTATAATAATCGCATTTTCAGGTTCGGCCAGCAATAATTGCCTTTGCTCATCAATTTCTTGTACAAAATTATGAATATGCCTGAATCTATAAGTGGGATCAATCTTGGTATTTTGCAGATTAAAAGCCTGTATTAAAATCGGCAACGTGTAAGTCAGGGAAACCATTAGATAACCAATAAGCAAACCTGTTTTTATCTGCTTTTTCCAGCTGGCAGTCAGCCATTGTCCACTTAGTAAAATCAATGCACTAAAATAAAAAGGAATCGGCCAGTTTCCCTGTGCTTTTTGCATAAAACCAAACACACTTATCCCAACCAATAACATTGGCCCCATCAAAACCAGAAATTGTTCTTTTTCCGATAAACGAGTGATTCCAAAGCTTGATTGAATGCTAAGTATCAGCACTAAAACAAAAATAACCGGAGTTGCCAGCAATAATTGAAACAGCAAAAAAACAACACCTTGCTCAAGGCGGGCTAGAAGACCGACTGCCCCCTTAATCTCAAAGTGACCTTGACTGTGACCAAACATTACCCATTCATGCTGCTGATTCCAAATTAAAAGCGGCACTAAACACAGAATGACCGGTAGCAAGAACACGAGAAAATCCCGTTTAAATGAACCATGCCGTTGTTTATTAAGCAGCAAAAACACAATCAGCATCAACGGTATCAATACGGCAATTTGCTTACTCAACAAAGCTGCTCCAGCTGTCAACCCAGCCCAAAACCAGGCAGATTGCTGGCCGCCAAACAAGGCTCTTTGCAAATAATAAAGACTCATCATCCAGAAACAGTAAAGTGGCGGATCGATTGTCATTAATAAGTTTGCCAAAACATTAAACGGCATGGCTAACATCAATAACAAGGCCAACGCAGCAGCCCTTTCAGAATAGATCTCCCGAGCTGCTGCATAAAAATAGCCCAAAAAGACCGTTCCAAACACAACACTTGGCAAACGTACTATGGCTGTGTAATCCCCACCAATTTCTGTCGCTATCGCTATTAGCCACGCCACCATCGGCGGTTTGCTGTAATAACACCAGTCCAGTCTGCGCGACCAATCCCAGTAATAAGATTCGTCGCCGATTAAATCCAGACCATTAACAAAAAGATAAGCAACGCGCAAAACAAACACGCTGGCAAATATGCTTACAAGATGGTTATTAATAAATGTTGGTAATTTTTCGGACATGAAAAAGTTATCTAAACCTCTAAACATAAATGGATCATATAAACCAATTTGAGATGACCTTTGCCCAGACAAGCAGAAATAGGTGTTTAATTTTTTTCTAAGTAGTTAGTTAGACAACCTCTTTATTCCGCGTTTGAGTTTTTTTGCGCATAAACCACAAAGTACAAATTGCGAAAATAAATCAGCAGACCACTGAGTTGCCCGACGATAAAAACCGGATCTTGCCGATAAACGGCATACGCAAGGAGCGTGACACCACCGGCAATACTGAAATACCAGAAAGCAACGGGGAATACGCTTTTTTTCTCACGCTCACTCTTAATCCATTGCACTATAAAGCGAGCTGAAAATAATGCCTGACCCACAAAACCTATAATTAACCAGATAGCTTCCTTATCTATGCTCACTCACTTATCTCCGGAAGTTTTACGCGTTTTTGCAACCAAATAACGCCCAAGATATCGACAAGCCCAACTAAAAGCCGATCTAATGTGCCATATTTAGAATATCCATGCGCCCTGGCTCTGTGATTGACCGGTTCCGAAATCACTCGACCTCCGGCTCTTAAAATTAATGCCGGTAAAAAGCGGTGCATGTGATCAAAATACGGTAAGCTCAAAAACTCATCCCTTAGAAATACTTTTAATCCACAGCCGGTATCAGGGGTATTGTCCCCTAGCAAACTTGAGCGAACCCTATTTGCAATTTTCGAGGAAAATAGTCGCCAGGAAGAATCATGGCGTTTGTTTCTCCATCCCGCTACCATCGATAAATTGGGACTGATCTCTCTCTGTTGCATCAAAACTCGATACAACCTCGGAATATCAGCCGGATCATTTTGTCCATCGCCATCCAACGTAGCAATATATGGATAATTTGCTGCCTTTACCCCGGTAAGAATTGCGGTGCTTTGACCGCAACTTTGCCGATGCCGAATCACCCTAAGCAATTTATTGTTTTGTTGAGCCTGCCGTAAAACGGCAACAGTATTATCTGTACTGCCGTCATCAACATAGATAATTTCGTAGACTTCAGCGTGACTCATCGTGGCAACAAGTTCTTCGATCAATAAATCGATATTTTCAGCTTCGTTATAAACCGGAATAACAATCGAAACTCTCACATACCCCTCCACTTTAAAATACCCATAAAAAAAGGCCACATCTTACGAATGCAGCCTCTTTTATCTCTGATATGTTAAACCAGTTACTGCATGAAGTACCTGATTAACGTTTCGAGTATTGTGGACGTTTTCTGGCTTTATGTAAGCCAACTTTTTTACGTTCTACAATACGCGAATCGCGTGTTACATAACCTGCTTTTCTTAAGGCTGGACGTAAACCTTCATCATATACCATCAAAGCACGCGTCAAACCATGACGAATAGCGCCAGCTTGACCTGATGGACCGCCGCCTTTAACGATTATATTAATATCGAATTTACCTTCCATGTCAACACAACCAAGTGGTTGACGAGATACCATCTGGTCAGTTTTACGACCAAAGTAATCTTCAATAGTTTTTTTGTTAATAGTGATTTTTCCGGTACCTGAAGTTGCATAAACGCGTGCTATTGCACATTTACGACGACCTGTTCCGTAGTACTGAGCTGCTGCTGCCATGATCTACCCGCTTATATTTCTAATGCTTGAGGCTGTTGAGCCTGATGCTCGTGTTCAGGACCTGCATATACTTTCAATTTCTTGAACATTGCACGACCCAGTGGATTGTTAGGTAACATTCCTTTGACTGCTGTAGTAAGAATACGGTCAGGAAAAGTTTTTCTCAACTTGCCTAGCGTAACAGTCTTAAGATTACCGACATAACCGGTATGGTGCTGATACAGTTTGTTCTTTTCTTTATTGCCTGTAACGCCTATCTTCTCTGCATTAACAACAATAATGTAATCACCGGTATCAACGTGCGGTGTGTATTCTGGTTTATGTTTACCGCGAAGGCGAAGCGCAATTTCAGAGGCTAGACGACCAAGTGTCTTTCCTTCTGCATCGACCACGTACCAATCACGCTTAACTTCTGCTGGCTTTGCACTAAATGTTTTCATCGTTGCTTGGGCTTTCTGTTAAAGGCTTAATAAAGAGCGAGGATTCTACTAAAAAATGCTACGTATTTCAAGTTTATTTATTAATCAGACAAAAGACTGAAGGTGAAAGACAAGAAATCAGTAAGTCTGTCGTCTGTCGATTTGCACCTAGAGCTTTATATTCAAAGAATGTAATTTACGATAAAGATGTGTTCTTTCCATGCCTACCGCAGCGGATAATTTCGCAACACTACCGCTACTGCGCTCAAAATGATATTCAAGATAAGCCTTCTCAAAATGATCCCTGGCCTCTTTTAACGGTAAATTAAAAAAATCTGGTACCGAAGTTGCGATTACCGCGTCGATAACATCAGAACCCAAAGCAGTCTTGACCTCATCAATCTCTATATCTTCGCCGGCACCCAAAATCATCAGGCGCTGTACCAGGTTTTTTAACTCCCTGACATTTCCGCGCCAGCTATAATTTCGCAGAAAATTTTGCGCGGCCATTGAAAAACGTCTGAAAGGCAACCTATCATGAGTAACAAAATAATCCACATAAAAACCAAGCAATGCCGGAACATCCTCACTGTGCGCACGAAGTGGTTGAATATCGAGAGAAACTTCATTCAACAGGTAATACAAATCCTGCCGAAAACGTCCTGCTTTGACCTCTTCATCCATCGCAACACGGGTTGAGGCAACAATTCGCACATCAACACGAACCGATTCACTACCGCCTACACGCAAAAAAGAACTGGACTCCAGCGCACCTAAAAGACGCAGTTGGGTTTCCTTATCCATCCCACCGATCTCACCCAAAAACAGCGTTCCTTTGTGGGCACGCTCCAGCAACCCCGGACAAATCCTCCCTCCTTGTTCTTTACCAAAAAACTCTACCGCCGAATTTTCCGGCGAGATACTGCCCACCGCCACATCGACAAACGGACCGTCCCGATGCGCACTATTATTATGCAAATAGCGCGCATACATTTCCTTGCCGACACCAGCTTCACCGACAAACAACACTCGCGCATCATGCTGGGCCAGTCGCTTCAATTGATCCTTGATCCTGGCAATTGTCGCACTCTTGCCAACCGGCTCAATATCGGCAGCCAACTGCTGCTTAAGCCCCGCATTTTCCAGTTGCAGGCTACTGGCCTCCAAAGCCCTTTCCACAATCAATAACAACTTTGCCAGAGACAGGGGTTTCTCAAGAAAATCGTAGGCACCCAAGCGGGTTGCCTCAACAGCCGCTTCAACCGAACCATGCCCAGACATCATAATGACCGGACAAAGAAGTGGCTCTTCCGCCACCCATTCTTTTAACAATGTGATTCCGTCAGTATCCGGCATCCAAATATCAAGCAAAATTAAATCAGGCGCATTAGACTTTTTTAGTTCTCGCGCTGCGGCGGCATCCTCTGCCATCGTCACCTGATAGCCTTCATCCTCAAGAATCTCACAGACCAGTCGTCGAATGTCCGGCTCATCATCTACAACCAATATATGCGGTATATGCACATTCATTTTTCGATACTCTAAAAATTACACGCCGGAAGCTGAATGATAAATCCAGCCCCCACTCTATCGCAACGAGTCTCTATCGACTGCGACACTTCCCGACGGCTGGTATCGACCCAAATCGCACCGCCATGCTCCTCAATTATCTTTTTGACAATCGCTAAACCCAACCCCGTCCCCTTGACCTTGGTCGTCACGTAAGGCTCAAAGATTTGTTCGATTTGCTCGTCTTTAATACCCGGACCGTCATCATAAATCGCTATTTCGATGAAATCGGTGGTATTTTTTTGCACCCGCCGCAAGTTGATTTCAATCAAACCCCTGGTATCTATTGCTTCCAACGCATTTTTTATCAAATTATGCAGAACCTGCCTGATACTAACCGGATCACCCTTAATCATCAACTGTCCCGTATCATAATCGGCTTTAAAATTAACCCCAGACTTCAAGGTATAAAGCGCCAGCACCTCCTGAACCAAACCAGGCAAATCAATATCAACCGTCTGTTTTTTGGATGGTTTAGCGTATTCCGAAAAATCGTCCACCATCTCTTTCATGGCCTCAACCTGTTGCACAATGGTTGTGGTCGAACGCTGTAACATTTCCGCATCGACAGCCAACAACTTGCCCGCCAACTTGTGCTGTAAACGTTCCGCCGACAACTGTATCGGCGTTAATGGATTTTTGATTTCATGAGCCAGTCTTCTGGCAACTTCTCCCCAGGCGGCATTTTTTTGCGCCTGAATCAAATCGGTCACATCATCAAAGACCACCACAGCCCCGACCCGCCGTCCTTCCTGTGAAAACAGCGGCGTGCCTCTGCACAACAATTCCTGACGGCCATTGGAACCCAAAAAAGCAATCCGCTGCTGCCAAATATCATCAGCCTGTTCCAACAAACGCTGAATTGATTTTAGCGGTTCGGCCAGTTCAACATAAGCCTGGACCAATTCCAATAAAGTACGTCCTATAAACTGATTCACCGGAATATGAAAAATCCGGTAAGCTGCCTGATTCGCGGTACGGATCTTGTACTGAGCATCAAAACTAATCACGCCAGCTGTTAAATTGCCCAATATCGTTTCCAGATAAGCTCGCTGATTTTCAACTTCGATACCCGCCATCCGTGTTGCATCACTGGCTCTGGCAATACGATGCGTCATCTCATTAAAAGACTCCACCAAAAAACCCAGGTCATCCTGGGCAATAACCGGCAAGTCCTGGTCATAATGCCCTGAGGCTACGGCCTGAGTCCCCTTAACCAGTGCTTTTACCGGCGCAACAATATTTCGGATGCTAATAAACGCTACCCAAATCGCCGCCAGCAAACTCATCAATAACACCAACGATAAAGTCAGCGAGAAACTTAACTTCAACGAATCCCTTAAAAAATGCATCTCCCGATAACGCACAAAAGCAAATTCCACAGAGTCTGCCAAATCAGCAATTCTTACTGGCACCGGATATAAGGCCTGCAAATACTCAGGCTCCTTACTATGGACCGTAACAATGCTCCTGATCATCAATTCATCTTCACGAACCGGAGCTAAAGCTACAAACTCGGAATTCTGCCGCAACTGCAACCAGACATTCTCATCCGGCAAACTCGGTAAAATATCACCGGGATTAATACTGCTGGACGCAATAATTCTGCCTTGCCGAGAAAACAAGGTCATCTCCGAGGCGCCGGAAAGCTCACGCAGGTTTTCCATTTCCAGGGTCGCCTGTGCTACCGAAGAATCCTCCAGTTTCTCGGACAACTGCTGGGTTTTCTTTAAATGCCAGCGCATCCGCTGATCCAAAGAAGCCTGACTCAGTTCCAGCGCGTCTTCCATGGCACGATCTATTTCGACATTAAACCAACTGTCGATACCCTGATGTAAAAACTGCATCGAAAAATAAAAAACAATTGCGGCGGGTGCCAAGGCTAACAGCACAAACAGCGACACCATACGTGTCGTTAACTTCGAACCGGCCTCGCGTTTTTTTAACTGACGCGCCAAAGAATAAATATTCGCGCCAACCAGACCCAACAGCACTACAGAACCCAGCGCATTCACCAACAGTAGCCAGGAATACATCGCACTCAATTCTGAAGATTCCTGCGTTGCCGAACTCATCAACTGCAATAACAACAGAATCGAGCCAAACAGGATAAATATAGACAAGCTGACAGGAGGTTTTATTTTGTAAAAGGCCATAATGTCCAGTCGCTGGATAAATACCATTGGGGGTTAGTGTAAGCAACCGGACGCAAGGGTAATGGGAGCGCATCCCGGTCCAGGGTCACTTTAATACCTACAGCATAGCGCCTTCCCTGCACATAATTATTTTTATTCAGAATAAAAAGCTTCCTTAATACGGACATTGAGTCCAGCGCCGCAGACAAGGTAGAAAAATTATAAAGCTCACCACCATTTTCGTCCCTAACCCGATACATATTGAGCAAGGCGTGATACTGAATACGGTAACGAATGCCTGTGCTAACCAGAACCTTATCCCACAAATAGTCACGATGTTGAAATGTTTTGACATGAATATCCCAAAATAAAGGCACGCCGTTTTGCAATGCTTCTTTCGCACGGGGGCTAAGTCGATAATCTATATCCGCCGATAAGACATAGCTATCATCTTGCAAGATGGTCTCAACATTTTCTATCTTAACGCCCGCTTCTTCATCTAAATTCCGGGCAGGCCGCTCTAGGCTAAGCGCATCGAGCTTGTCAGCGAATGTTAACACAGGCAACAAACACAATAAGAGACTGCACACCCCCACAGACAGGCAAAATAGTTTTAACAAAATGAACTTCTTAATTTATTAATACATAACATCAGCGGAATTCAACCTATATACACCAAAGCAAATAACATAAACTTCCTAGCTAATTAGAGCTAACCCTAAGTGCAGCCCAAATATCGCGAGCATGACTCACTCTTACCGTTTGCCGATCTTCGCATAATAAAAACCGTCCATCGCCGATTCACCGGTAATAATCTGGCGCCCACAGACACCGGCAACACCCCAATCTGCGGTTTCCTCATTGGCATTTGGGAACAAGGGCAATTCGATAGCATCAGTATTTGCCGTCAAAAACGCCTTAATTTGCAGTTCATTTTCCTGCTTTAAAATCGAACAGGTTGCATAAACCATAACTCCACCGGGCGCCAACAAAGGCCAGATGGCTTGTAGTATGGCTTTTTGCAGAGCCTGCAACTGGCCAATATCTTCGGCTCGACGCAATACTTTAATATCAGGATGACGACGAATAACACCCAAGGCTGAACACGGCGCATCCAGTAAAATACGGTCAAAAAGTTTACCGTCCCACCAAGTGGCAGGGTTTGCCGCATCTCCAACTACCAATTTAGCGGACAATTTCAAGCGCTGCAAATTTTCGCTAACCCGCTGCATACGGGCCTCGTCGATATCAACAGCAACCAATTCTGCCAACTGTGGCTGATTCTCAAGTATATGCGCGGTTTTACCGCCCGGTGCAGCGCAAACATCCAATACCCGCTGACCCGGCTGAACTGCCAGCAAGCCAGCCGCCAATTGCGCGGCAGTATCCTGAACCGAAGCCAGCCCTTCGGCAAAGCCCGGCAATAGATCTACCGGCACCGGCTTATCGAGCTGAATTGCCGATGGACAAAAACTGACCCCCTCAGACGCTATGTCTTGCTCGGCTAATAAATGCAAATACTGCTCACGACTGGTTTTTGCAAGATTAACCCTTAACACCAGCGGCGGTTGCAGGTTATTTTCAAGTAATATTTGTTGCGCTAGGTCAGGCCAGTCCTGTTCAATTTGCTTGATAAGCCAAGCCGGATGACTGACAGCTGCGGACTGAAACTTTTCAGCTTTATTTTCCAGACCTTCCTGTTCGCGCAGATAAGTTCGAAGAACCGCATTAAGCAGCGATTTGGCCCACGGTTTTTTACGCGCAGCCAAAACCGTTTCTGAAACTGCCGCATGCGGTTTGACCCGCATAAAATTTAACTGATACAAACCCACCAAAGCCAGCGCTTTGACATCGGCGTCTTTTAAGGGTTTATCCAGTAATTGACTTAAAATAAAATCCAGCCGATGAAATTGCCTGCAAACGCCATAACATAGCGCTTGAATAAAAGCTCGGTCTTTGCTCACTTCTATGCCTAAAAAAGCCTGATCCAGAGCGGCGGTTAAGGACTGCCCGTCCTGCAAAACCCGCGTTAATACTCGAGCTGCCACTAATCGAGTATTCAACCGAGTTTTACCTCATTAACATCATGAGCACTGAGAAATGCCTTTACGGGCATGCGTTTTCCGCCGGGTAGCTGAATTTCCAGCAATCTTAAAAAACCGCTTCCGGTAGCCACATTCAGATGCTTGTCAACGCAACTGACAAAGCCGGGAACTAAAGCTGCTGACGAAACATCGTCGACTACTTCAGCCGCCCAGATGCGCAACACATTGCCCTGATAAAGAGTTTGTGCAACCGGCCAGGAATTTAAGCCTCTTATTTTTAACTCCAACTCTGAAGCAGTTTGAGTCCAGTCAATAAACGCCTCACTTTTTTCCAGTTTTTCGGCATAAGTCACCAGCGTCTCATCCTGAGACTCAGGATGAATGTCCTCCGCTTCAAGTTTCGCGAGCACTTTGCTCAAACCGGTCGCGCCCAACACCGACAATTTGTCGTGCAGGACACTGGCCGTATCCAGCGAGTCTATGACGTATTCTTCCTTGTGCAACATGTCGCCGGCATCTAATTTACGTACTATTCTCATGATGGTAACGCCGGTTTTTTCATCGCCCGCCATCAACGATCGTTGAATCGGCGCGGCACCTCGCCAGCGCGGTAAAAGGGATGCGTGAACATTGAGGCAACCGAGTTTGGGCACATCCAAAACTGCTTGGGTAAGAATCATGCCATAAGCGACAACTACCATTAAATCGGCATCAAACGAGCTGATCTGCTGAAAGTCTTCATCCGTTCTTAAAGTTAGTGGTTGAAACACAGGAATTCCCTCCGACAAAGCCAATTCCTTGACCGGACTGGCTTGCAACTTTCGACCTCTGCCCGCTGGACGGTCAGGCTGGGTATAAACGGCGCAAACTTCATGTTCCGAATCCAGCAAAATTTGCAGACTGGGCACCGCGAACTCGGGCGTTCCGGCAAAAATAATCTTCATCAACCTTTTTCCATTTTATGAGCTTTCTCGAGTTTCTTCTTAATCCGCTGCCGCTTTAACGGTGAGATATAATCAACAAACAACTTGCCACTCAGATGATCCAATTCATGCTGAACACATACCGCTAACAACTCTTTAGCGTCAAATTGAAACGGTTCGCCGTCCCGATTAAGAGCTTTAACAATGATATGTTCAGCCCGGTTCACTTTTTCGAAAAAACCGGGTACTGAAAGACAGCCCTCTTCGGACTCTTTATCACCATCTTTTTCAATGATTTCGGGATTAATCAAACACAACGGTGTATTTTTATCTTCGCTGACATCGATGACAACAATCTGCAAATGAACATTGACCTGGGTAGCGGCCAAGCCAACGCCATGCGATTCGTACATGGTTTCAAACATATCATCGACCAATTTTTTGACTTTATCATCGACCGTTTTCACGATTGCTGCCTTTTTACGCAAACGCTCATCCGGAAATTCGAGAATAGATAGAATACTCAACAAACTCTCCACTATAATAATTTAATGGCGGGATTTTATCTGATTTTTGGAAAATCTGAAAACTCCAGCACTATTAAAACTAACTATAAATCTTTGAAAACCCATTATTTGGCACAGGAAGACGAAATAAAATCTGATGATGTTTTCCGTCTGACTCTCATTGTTACGTCGTAAATCAAAAACAGGTTGCACTAAACCTCATCTAAATCAAACCTTGTACGACATTAACAACTAGAGAAAAGCCAAATTCAACGTTGATTTTAAAAACTAAACTAAAGGATAAACAAGATGACAGAAGAAATAGACCTTTCAACTGAAGCTTATGTACTTTATCGCAGGATCGAGCATTTTGCCCGGGTAACAGCTGTTTCAAAAGAAATGGAACTCAGATTGCAATTGATGGTGAAACGCGCGTTTAGTCGCTATGTCCGCAGAAAAAACGCTAGCGAGCATTTCTTCGACTATTAAAGCCTGCTTGGATACATAGATAAAATTACTTACCTTTTTACAAGCTACCGATGCTCTTTTAACTATTTAAAAAACATGCACTTAAAAAACTAATATACGTTAATTAAAAAAATTTCAGTTATGCGCAGTAATTGGCAGATTTTTTACTATAAAAACTGTAATAATATAACCACTGCAAAAATCTGGAGTTATATATCATGTTTAAAGCTGATCGAATTTTTTATATTAATAATCTAAGAAACGGAAAAGTTGAATGGTATTTTCAGGCCCGCGAAGGTGATGTTGGTCCCTACAAGTCAAAAGAAGAAGCTCAGACCGTACTTAAAGAATACATAGCGGAATGTATTAAGCAGGGCAATACTGGTGGACGAAACCCTAATGACACAAAACAAAACTTTGACTTTAAAGATAAATATATTTGGTGTTAATTTATGGCCTGTTTTTTAAGGTCGCAAGAATCCCCAACCAATGTTTTATTTAGGCCAAATAGCCTTCTTAATAGCCGTTGCCGGTCCACACATCGACTGATAGCCATCCATTTGAATGTCACATGTATTGATGGCGCAACACCGATACGCCCTGCAAATTACAAGTTCTCGGAATGGCAACCGCTTACCTACGATAACGCAGGACTTTAAGTACGCTAGCTTTATTTACTGTCAAACTGTATTTTCCAACTTATTTCATCTAAACTTTTAGGTCCAGGTAGCGCAAAAAGACTCCACAGGAACTTAATATGGCTTTTCGAACACTCACGGGATTGATCATTACTCTACTTCTTAGCTTGAACGCAGAGGCGACAGAACTTCAGATCAACCCGGCTCATCCCGATAAATATACCGTTACCAAAAATGATACTTTATGGGATATCTCCGGTAAATTTTTAACACACCCCTGGCAATGGCCCGAGCTATGGATTCTTAATTCCCAAATTAAGAATCCTCATCTGATTTACCCCGGCGACACTCTGTATTTTTCGATAGTGAGTGGCAAACCGCAACTGAGTCTTTCCAGGAGCGATGCCACTGAATCAGCCGTCAGCTCAAATGCCCCGTGCGTACTTCGCGAAGAAGAATATAAAAATGGTCGTAAAAGTTTTGCCGTCTCCGAAGACGGCAAAGTGCTTCCCTGTATTCGTGAAACCGAGCTTAAAGCAGCCATACGATTAATACCCACTGAATCCATAGCCAGCTACCTGGCATCCCCGAAAGTGGTAGACAAAGATGAACTGAACAACTCACCTTATGTAGTTGATTTTGCAGGCGAACACATCATTGTCGGCACAGGCGACAGGGTCTATGTGCGTTCTATCACCAAAACCGACAACCAGGCTTATACGATTTATCGGCCAGGCAATGCCTATATCAGTCCAGCCAACGGTGAAATTCTAGGCTACGAAGCTCAATATATTGCCGACGCTTCCTTGCAACAACCCGGCGACCCGGCGACATTGGTCATTACCAAGTCCACGCGTGAAGTCCGCACCGGAGACCGAATTATGGCCAACGCTGAACAGGATATTGCGTTGAACTATTTTCCCCACCCACCCGAACAAAGCATCGAAGGTAGCATTCTCAGCGTGCTTGGCGGCGTTTCACAGATTGGTCGCTACGACATCGTAGTAATTGACAAAGGCTCAGCTGACGGCCTTTCAGTTGGACACGAACTGAATATTTCCAAACACGGCAAAGCGATCAGAGATAATTACAGCCCGATTAAGAATGATTTAATTACTCTTCCCAATGAAGTGGCCGGCACCCTGATGGTTTTTCGTCCCTTCACACATGTGAGTTACGCACTGGTCATGAAAGCGACCCAGGCACTCCATGTCCTTGATAAAGTTAAAACCCCCTGAATACCAACGCAGTAACGACTAACCCGAACCTCAAATATTGGCTTGCGCTATTGCGTACGCCAGGTGTAGGTTGCCGCACTTTTCTTCGCTTACTGGAAAGTCATACACCTGAACAGCTATTTGCTGAATCAGCAACAGCGCTTAGCGCTTTAGGCTTAAAAAGCGATATTGTAAACGCGATTAGAAATCCTGACTGGACGCTCATCGACTACGACCTGAACTGGCTGGATCTCCCCAATAATAATGTCATTTGTCTTAATGACGCAAACTATCCGGTACAGCTAAAAGAAATATCCGATCCGCCGCCACTACTGTTTGTGCGCGGAAATCCTGAGTTATTATCAAATCCTCAAATCGCCATTGTCGGGAGTCGCAACCCTTCCAGCGCCGGTCTTGAGATTGCTTTCAGCTTTGCGAAAACATTAAGTCAATGCGGTTTTACGATAACCAGCGGACTTGCTTTGGGCATTGATGCAGCTAGTCATCTGGGCACCTTAAAGGCCAATGGTTATACTATTGCTGTCGCCGGAACCGGACTGGATCGCGTCTATCCTGCAAAACATAAAGACTTGGCTACCGAGATTGTCAATACCGGCGCGATGATTTCCGAGTTCCCACCTGGCACTAGCGCTAAGGCCAATCACTTTCCCAGACGCAATCGTATTATCAGCGGCCTGTGTCTGGGCTTATTGGTAGTTGAAGCGGCAAAACAAAGTGGTTCGCTGATTACTGCACGCATGGCACTGGAACAAAATCGCGAAGTTTTTGCCATCCCCGGTTCCATTTATAACCCTCTGGCAAGAGGTTGCAACGCTCTCATTCGTGAAGGGGCAAAACTTGTCGAAACCACCCAAGATATACTTGAGGAGTTAAACGTTTTTAATCAACAGCTTGATGATTTTCCTGTATCATCATTGCAATCAACGCTTGACCTAGAGCAACAAACATTATTGAATCTTGTCATGTTTAGCCCAACTTCTATCGATACTCTGGTTGAAAATACCAACGAATCAGTTGAAGTTATTTCATCAATGTTACTGATTCTTGAATTACAAGGTTACCTGGAAGCATGCCCTGGCGGCTGCTATACGAGAATAAAATAATCATAAACAAGCAAAAACCCATGAAAGAAAATATTTTTGATGTTCTGATGTATCTGTTTGAAAACTATATGGAAGATGAAATTGAAATACTTCCGGATAGTGATGTTGTAAGAACAGAACTAATGGAGGCTGGCTTTGAACAACTAGAAGTCAATAAAGCTTTTGATTGGCTGGAGTCACTTAGCCTGCAAAGAGCAATCAAACCTTCCGCGTCTCCTGTATTCCGGATTTTTTGTAGCCAGGAAATTGATGCACTGGATATTGAATGCCGTAATTTAATTATGTTTCTGGAGCATAACGGCATCCTGAGTGCGGCCAATCGGGAAATTGTGATTGATCGGGCTATGGCACTGGAAAATGAAGAAATATCCATGGAAAAGTTAAAATGGATCGTGCTAATGGTATTACTTAGCCAACCGGACGAAGAAATCGCATTTTCCAGAATGGAAGATTTAGTCTACGAACTAATTCCAACCTATTTGCATTGAACAAATCAGGCAAAAGGTAAAAGACTAAAGGCAAAAAACCTACATTTCCGCCTTTAGCCTTCGCCTTTAGTCTTTAGTCTTTCGCCTTTAAGCCTTTTAAATAAATGAGTAAAAATCTCGTCATTGTAGAATCACCTGCAAAAGCCAAAACCATCGAAAAATATTTAGGCAAAGACTTTCATGTCTTGGCCTCGTATGGACATGTCCGCGATCTTATTCCCAAAGAAGGCGCAGTTGATCCAAACAATGACTTCGCCATGAAATATGAGGTTATTGAACGTAATCAGAAGCATGTTCAAGCCATTGCCAAGGCTCTTAAAGTTGCAGACACCTTATATCTCGCGACTGACCCTGATAGAGAAGGAGAAGCCATTTCCTGGCATTTGCTTGAACTGCTAAAAGAAAAAAAACTGCTGAAAGACAAGCCGGTTCATCGGGTTGTCTTTCACGAAATCACCAAAAAAGCGGTCACTGAAGCTATCGCTAATCCGGAACAATTAGCCATCAATCTGGTCAATGCCCAACAGGCACGCCGCGCTTTGGATTATTTGGTCGGATTTAATCTGTCGCCATTGTTATGGAAAAAAATTCGTCGTGGCTTGTCCGCAGGTCGGGTTCAAAGCCCTGCTTTGCGAATGATTGTAGAGCGCGAACTTGAAATTGAGGCGTTTAAAAGCCGGGAATACTGGACAATTGATGCTGCTCTGACTGCCCAGGAGCAATCCTTTAAAGCCAAATTAATCCAGTTTGACGGCGACAAAATCAGTCAATTTAGCATTACCGATGAGGAACTGGCTGAAAAAACCAAACAAACCTTGCTGGTTGCCGCAGACGGCCAGCTGATGGTTACCAAACTTGAAAAGAAACAGCAAAAGCGTAACCCCGCGCCGCCGTTTATCACTTCGACTTTACAACAGGAAGCTTCGCGCAAATTAGGTTTCACCACCAAACGCACCATGATAGTTGCCCAGCAACTTTATGAAGGCATCGATATCAATGGCGAAACGGCAGGTCTGATTACCTATATGCGTACCGACTCGGTTAATCTTTCGGTAGATGCCGTTGAGGAAATCCGCGCTTTGATTGCCGAGAACTACGGCGCGGACAATGTGCCTAAAGAACCCCGACTGTTCAAGACCAAATCAAAAAATGCCCAGGAAGCGCATGAAGCGATACGCCCAACTTATCCACGGTATTTGCCCAGCCAAATAAAAGACCAACTGAGCATTGAACAATTCAAACTCTATGAACTGATCTGGAAGCGCACCATCGCTTGTCAGATGATTCATGCGACGCTCAATAGAGTATCTGTCGATTTAAGTTGTAGCGAAGGCAAGCATGTTTTTCGGGCAACCGGTTCAACGGTTGCAACACCCGGCTTCATGGCCGCTTATCTGGAAGGAAAAGACGATAGTAACGAAAGCGACGACAAAGAAAGCTTTCTACCTCCGATGGAGGAAGGTCGACCTGTCCAGCTTAACGACATCAATGCCGGACAGCATTTTACCGAGCCACCGCCACGCTACGGCGAAGCCAGTTTGGTAAAATCCCTCGAAGAACATGGTATCGGCCGGCCATCGACTTATGCGTCGATTATTTCGACTTTACAAAACCGTGAGTATGTCACCTTGGACAGCAAACGTTTCTATCCGACCGATGTCGGTAGAATCGTCAATAAATTCCTGACTGAACATTTCACCAAATACGTAGATTACGATTTCACCGCCAACCTTGAAGATGAATTGGATGCGGTATCACGGGGCGAAAAAGACTGGGTTCCCTTGATGCATGACTTCTGGAAACCTTTCACGACCTTGATTCATGAAAAAGAAGAAAGCGTTCAGCGTAAAGATGTTACCCAGGAAGCTATCGACGAAAAATGTCCCGAATGTGACAGCCCGCTCTCTATTCGCTTGGGCAGAAATGGACGCTTTATCGGCTGCACCCACTATCCGGAATGTTCCTATACCCGAAATCTGAATGACGATGCCGGCGCTGTTGATGAACCGGAGGTTGTAGAGGGCCGAATCTGCCCTAAATGCGAGTCGCCTTTGGTTATTAAAGCTGGACGCTACGGTAAATTCATCGGTTGCAGCGGTTACCCAAAATGCAAGCATATTGAGCCTTTGGAAAAACCGATGGATACCGGCGTTGAATGTCCGCAATGCAAAAAAGGCAATATTCTCAAACGAAAATCCAGAAACAGTAAAATCTTCTACTCCTGTTCTGAATATCCAAAGTGCGATTACGCCTTATGGAACGCCCCGATCAAAGATAGCTGCCCAGATTGTGCTTGGCCCATTTTGACCGTCAAAGAAACCAAAAAACGCGGTGTGGAAAAAGTGTGTCCACAAAAAGAATGCAAATACATAACGCCTTATGAAGGTGATCCTGCTGATGTAAACGGACCAAAAGAACCGGGCACATTGTAAATTAAATTCGATTTTTTCATTTATCATTTAATCGAGACGGTAAAGCGTTGTTAAATCTGCATAAGAAAATCTATTTACAGATTTTTACTTTACCGAATAATTTATAGATTCTGGAGTTCAAACCTGGGTTTGAACTCGTCTCAGGCACGAAATTCTTAATTAAATTTGCTTTATTAAGCTCGAATCTTTGAATCCGCCAACAAATTTTTTTAGTTAGTTCCCACGTTAGCGAGAGAACAAAAAAATGTCCTATCATTCCCCATTCAAAATAAATAATACCGTCCGTTATCTTAAAGCCGGAGCTGTTATCGCTTACCCGACAGAAGCAGTTTACGGACTCGGCTGCGACCCGCTAAACGAAAATGCGGTGATGCACTTGCTTGATATTAAACAACGCCCCATGGAAAAAGGCCTGATCCTGATCGCTTCCTCTTTGGATCAACTTCGTCCCTACCTGATTCTAAATCCGCCCATCATTGAACGCATAACTCGGACCTGGCCTGGCCCCGTTACCTGGGTCATTCCAGCCCAGCCTTGGGTGCCAAAATGGCTGACTGGAGAACATGACTCTCTTGCGGTCAGAGTGACCAATCACCCTGTAGCCCGCGATTTGTGCACTCACTTTGGAAGTCCTCTAGTTTCTACCAGCGCCAATGCCACAACCCGACCAGCCATCAGAGAATCGAGAAAGCTGTTAACCAGCTTCGCAAAGACGGATATTTTTATAGTACATGGAACAGTCGGACAACTTACGCAGGAAACCGCAATTTTTGATGCACTGACTGGAAATAGACTACGCTAAGTTTAAGAATGATTTAAACGCTGCAATATAATCCCGACTGCAACCAAAACAGGCGTACTTAATGTCACGGCAACATTCAACGCCAGAGCCGGGTCCAATCTAACCCTATCATCTGCATATTTCAAGCTCAACCGTGCTGCCGGAATTGCAAACGCTAAAGACAGCAAGCCCAACAAAGCAGTTATCGGTAAAAAAGCCAAATACACACACAGTACAAGCAATATATAGGTAGCCATTAAAAAGCCGACATAAACCCAAGCTGATTTCTTTCTACCAAGCACTATAGGCAAATGACGTCGACCTACTTCCTGATCAGCTTCCAAATCAGGAAATTGATTGAGTAACAACAAATTGTTAACCAGAAAAAAAACGATTAATGACACAACAGTTAGCACTACATTGTAGTGTCCACTTAAAACATAATAAGCTCCGCTTATCATCAAAGGCCCAAAGGCCAAACCCGGTGTAATTAAACAAAAAATCGGCCAACGGGTGATTTTTTGGGTGTAAAAATAAATCAGCAATAAACCCGACAATCCCACCGGCAATAAACCCCAGCCAATGACCCATAAGAAATACAGGCCAATAAACGCTGTAATCAAAAGTCCAAACATACCTCCTAATAGTACCGATTTCGCCAAATCAGGATAGGCAGGAAGTACGCCACTGCCTCCGCTGAAAGATGTGCGTTGAGTATGAAAATCAAGCCCGCTATTAAAATCCTCATATTCATTCAGCATATTAACGCTAATATGCGCGGCCAAACCACCCAAAACAATCAACCCTGAATGCAGGTAATTAATACTGATTCCTTGAAAAACAACAAAAGCCAGCGCGAGAGAAAGGCTGCAAAGCGGCAGTAAAAGAAAAGCTGGGCGCGATGTGGCAACAATTTGAGATATCTTTAAAATTGATAAAGTCATAAGTTTAATACTGCATTAAAAAACAAAAGGAGTAAGGTAAATCATTTCTAATATGCCCAGATAATTCACTGCATTGATTAATGCGCCATCAACCCCAAATTTTGTTTAGTTAATGAGCCTCTCTTTTAATATTGCTGGCTTTAATGTGTTTTTCCGCGGCCTCAGCATGTAGGGTGGCGGCCCCGATATGGCCAAGACCGGCAAGATCAAGGCATTCTTGCAACTCCTTTGCAGCCGTTTCCAGATGACTTTTTTGTACACCTTTGGCTTCCAAAGAAGCTTCTAACGTATTTTCCAATGCTGCTTTTGCATGCTCAATTAAAATTCGCGTGTGCCCGGCCGCGCCATGAACTACCGCTGCATTTGTATGTTCTTTTCCTGCCAGAAAATGGCTATCGGCCAAAACACAAGTGCTTAAAAAAAATGATAACCCTAAACTGATTGAAACTAATTTTTTCATTTAGAACCCCTTAATATTTAATTGTTTTAGTCACATTTTTTTAAACTTGAAACAAGCATAAAACTAAAATGATAAAACGTTGTTCCTGCATCGAAAGAACAGGCAATCAACCAGAGCCGATCAATTAGCTTACTCAGGACTCATGCATGCTTCTGAGCAATATTTATCACAGATTTACGCTACTTGACAATAATTAAGGTTTAATCTGATAGAGGACGCTTTCGCGCAGAACAAATATTATTTCGTGATAACCCAAACAGGGCTTTGTAGAATAATGTTTATTATCTGTTACAATCAATCAAACAGGCCATCAATTTTTAATGATTCATATGAAACAAACCCTTGCAACATCTCTACTATTACTCGCGACCTTCACACAACAAGCTCAAGCTGAAGAAATTGGCTGTATTACTACAGCCTGGAAGCTAATTGGTGCTAACCATAAAGTGTGTGTTCAGGCTTTTGACGATCCAAAAGTTCAAGGTGTGACTTGTCATATCAGCCAGGCGAAAACCGGTGGAATTAGTGGTACATTGGGTGTAGCCGAAGATCCTTCGCAATTCTCGATAGCGTGCCGCCAGGTAGGACCTATCGTTATAAATAGCAAACTGCCAGATCAAGAAACCGCTTTTAGCGAAGACACCTCAATCCTGTTTAAAGAAACACGTGTGACCAGAATGTTTGACGCCAAGCGAAATACCCTGGTTTATGTTGCCGTCAGCCGCAAACTCATCGATGGAGCGCCTGCTAACAGCATCTCTACCGTTCCGGTTATGCCTTGGACAGGCCATTAATTAAAATCGTTACCTGAAAAAAGGCGTTTGAACCGGAACGCCTTTTTTATTCCCAAAAAACATTAATTTTAGGTCCTGAAAATAATTGCCCTATAGCTCTTCCTGGCGCAATTGGCGCTGCTGATTGTGGATTTGTCTGGCTTGCGCCGGACTCTTCACCTTCTCTTCTTTCTTGATTAATAAGCTTATTTTTTGATTACCAAGCCGCTCATTGACTTCAACGCGTCGCGGATTATTCTGCGCCCAACGCCCGTTTGCACAAGCTCGATTTGCATATATGAACATAAAAAAGTCATTGCGGTGAAGGTGAATCGAGCAGCATTCATAGTTTAAACCTGCATAGATAGATTCCTAAAATTTAATAGCCATCTTGAAATTTATCAGACGACCAATCAGCTTAATTTATAATTTTTTACTCTTCATCTCTTATTTTTTATAAAGATGTGCGCATAAAATACAGCGACACCAAAAATAATTACAAGGATAACTTCTAACATCATGACAATTTAAATCCTGAAAATTCAACAAAAACCTCATGCAAGAACTTAACACATTGACAATAGGTTAAATTT
>SESD01000040.1_pt1 | contig 71368 bp, 71 predicted proteins | sample 3171411 | NCBI WGS metagenome assembly SESD01 (sample SAMN06051880, study PRJNA518727) | freshwater metagenome | biome: subpolar coniferous forest; feature: holomictic lake; material: water; isolation source: holomictic Lake 442, 16.5 m depth | place: Canada: near Kenora, Ontario | collected...
TGTGGTGTGGGGCCTAGAAGTTGCCCCGTATGCCCATCATGAGTCCGCGTCCCGGCAGGGGCGCGATCTCCTTGATGGTTGATGTGTGCATCCTTGCTTCCTGATTGAAGAGGTTGTTACCCTTGAGGTAGGTCTCCCAATTGATCGCCTGTGTCTTGAAGTGGTAGTCCACCATGGCGTTGGTGAGCGTGTAGCCGTCGGTGGGTAACTCGTTCGCTGCCACCTGGTTCTGTCTCATGGAGTGAGTAACGTCTAGCCTTGCGCCGAGCTTGTCGAGTCGGTAGTCGAGGCCCGCACCGAAACGCATTGGGGCAATGCGTGGCAAAGAGTCGCCCGTGTCGAGGTTCTTTGCTCGCACGTAGTCACTGCGTAGGCTGAGGTCGAGGCTACCCTTCGTCTCATATACCCGTGTCTTCTCCTCCATCTCGAAGCCGTAGAGCTCGGCCCTCGTCGCACGAAACGCTGCCACCGGCAAGTTCGTGCCGGCATCTATAACACCAGTTTTGATGAGGGCGATGTAGCTGGGGAACCGATTGTAGAATCCGCCAATGCTCGCGGAGCTAAGGCCGGAGTGCCAGCGTAGCTGCGTGTCGGCGCCGTTCGATTTTTCTTTTGAGAGTGCGGTGTTCCCTACCTCGAACTGTCCGGTTGCCACGTGCCTCCCGTTCGCGAAGAGCTCGGCGTAGGTTGGCACGCGCTCGGTGTGCGACAGGTTCGTGGCCCAATTCAGGTTTGGGTTGATGGTGTGGAGCGTGCCGAGGCTGCCACTGCTGGCTGAGAAGCTGCGTGTCTGGGCGGCACCAAAATGATCGCCACCGGCCGACTCTAGCGAGGCGTGCTCGTTGCGTACACTCGCACTGAGCTTGGTGTTTCCAAGTGCCGCCTCTTCGTAAGCAAAAAGCGCCCGGGTGTCGGTGTTGACCTTGGGCACGAACGCCTCGGTACCGATCGCCGCGAAGTCGGTGTTGGACAACTGCATCCCAAATGCGCCACTGAGTGGACCGAGTTTGGTGTGTGTTGCGTCGACCCGCGTCTCGTAGCCCTTGTTGGTGAAGGTCGTCCCGACGACGCCGCTCTCTAGTTCATTGTGTGAATAGTCGGTGTGGTTGTACTTAAACTTCACCCCATCGATGAGCGTACCCAGTTCGCGTACCTCGCCGGCTATACCTAGCCGACTGGTCTTCATGTCGACACGCACGTCAGGCTGCGCCACCGTTCCATAGTTCGCCCTTAGGTCGCTATAGGATAGGCCTAGGTACCCCTTGTCTAGGGTTAGCGAGGCACCGATAGCACCGCTGTCGCTGCTCGAGGAGCTGTTGGTCAGGTGTCCGCTGGTTGTGTTGCCGTCCAGGGCGCCTCGGTGTGCGAAGCCCGGGATCCTGAGGTCGTCGGTACGACGCGAAGCGACATCGGCATGCAGTGCCACCAGGTCGTTACCTGTCTCCAGTACTGTCGCACCGCTGCGCTCGTTGGCGGCACCACCGACTCGTGACTCGGCGCGACCGGTGAACTCTTTGGTGGGTAGCTGCGGGATGCGGTTGTCAGAAGCATTCACCACGCCTCCGATCGCAGAGCTGCCGTACATCAGGGCGGCGGGTCCACGCACCACCTCAATCCGGTCCACCACCAGCGGATCTACGGCCGTGGCGTGGTCTGGACTTAAGGCGGAAACGTCGGCCATGCCGATCCCGTTTTGCATGATCCGCACACGGTCACCGTCGAGACCTCGAATGACTGGACGGCTAGCGTTCGGCCCGTAGTAGGTGGAGCTGATGCCCGGGGTCTTGGACAGCGTCTCGCCCAGGGTGCTCTCTTGTCGAAACGTTAGCTCTTTGCCGCTCAGTACGATAGCCGGAGCCACGAAGTTGAGTAAGTCGCTCCCAAGCGAGTCGGCGGTCACGACGACCTGGGGCAACGTGGTCGGCCTGTTGATCGAGGACTCGGCAACACTAGGTGTGGGCTCGACAGCCCGTACTTGGGCTGCAAACATCATCAACCCAAGACACGCTAAGTAAGCGTACCGCTGGACGGTGATGCGAGTAGGTGGTGACGCGTTCCACGCCACCTCGGGTGCGACAGGTTTGAACATGGTGGTTCTCCAAAGATGCAATGACATTCCTCCACGTTTAACGTGGCGGTCTTATGCGATTTCTTGGAGGAGACGGGGTGGTCCACGCGCGACGGCGAGGAGGGGTTGATTAGAAAAGAACGCGAGCTTGCTGAAGTGTACCGGCCCATTTGGGAGGACGGTGACCACGAAGGAGTGGACGACGCTACCCAGCGCACTGTCCAGCTGCGTATAGGCCGCACAGTATCCGCACGCTGATGAATGCGGCGCGTGCTTGCCCTGATCCTGTTGCTGGCTGTTGTCGGCGAGCGTGTGGTGCAGGGCGTGCGTGACCCCTCCTTGCTGAGAGAGCAGCAAGAAGAGGGCGAGCAACAGCGGTATGGCGGCACGATAGAGTCTCATGGTGCCGACAACCTTATCATAGAGCGGGTGGCGTCGCAAGGCCGGCACCAGCCACGACGGGGTGGAATTGCTACTCACTTTGCAGTGTGTCGGCCGAGGTAAACGTCCAGGTCCGGGTGATGGTGAGCACGTCCGTGTCCTTGCGGATGTTGGCCGGGAGCGGAGAGAATGGCGCGGCTAGCCTGACGATGTTTACCGCTGCGGCGTCCAAGATGGGCTGCTGTGATGAATGGCTCACCTCCACGTTCTCTAGGCTACCGTCTGCTCGGATGGAGACGGTCAGCTGCAGCTTGCCGTAGATACTGCTGTTACGTGCAGCCTGGGGGTAGTTCAGGTTACCGACACGCTCCACCTTGGTTCTCCAGTTCTCGACGTACTGCGCGAAGCGGTACTCCTGCGCACGTGCGCCGATGAACCTGCGCCGTGGGAGCTTCTGGTAGGTGTCAAAATCTTTGCTGATCTGTGCGTCCAGGCGGACGATCTCTAGGTTGCGTTGCACCAGGTCCTTGCTGTTCGTGCGATCGCCCGGCTCGGGCGGCGGTCGCTCCGAGGACATCTCTTTGACCGGCATGTGTGTGGGTGCGGCAGCCTGCGTGAGGAGCACCCTGACCCCGCGCTCGAGATCCTGCACGCGCTGCTTGGATTGCTCGAGCGTGAGCTGCTTGGCGTCACCGAGTGCCGGCAGGGGGCTCTTTGCGTGACGATCCTCGGACGTGTTTCCGCCGCCGTCTAAATTATTTTGGGCTAGGACGTCGGACTTGGTGGGGCGCGTCTTCGTTATGCTGTTGACGAGCACCACCTGCATCGACTGCAGGTGCTGGGTGGCCTCGCGTGGATCGGGTAGGACGAAGCCGATGCCTAGTAGTATAAAAGCATGCAGCGCCAGCGAGAACGCTAGGGCGATAGTGAGTGGCCGCTTTAGCAGTTCTGGCAATCGGCGGCCTCACCCTCGACGGTGGAGATGTAGCGCGTACTAAAGCCAAGCTCGAGAAGGTCTATGTTCCCGATCTCTATGACCACACGCGTGTTCGGTGGCAGCTCTGGCAGTGACGGGGCGCGGGTGACCAAGGGGATGCGAGCGAGTCTGATTAGGTTGTCACGCAGCACCACCGCCTCGAGCTGCTCTATGCCCTCCTGCAACAGCCAGCGCAGGCACCAGTAGCGCTCCATGTTGCGCTGGAACTCATTGTAGAGCGTGTAGGCGACGTCGAAGTCGCGCATGATGGCAAACAGCGCGTTGTCGTTCTTGGTGTAGGCGGGCGGCTCCTCACGCAGCAGGCTAATGATCTGGCGCTGGTTGATGAGATCCACGTAGCGGCGCAGTGGCGAACTTGACCACAGGTACTGCGCCACGCCCAACCCTTGGTGTGGCGCTGGCACGGTACTCATCTTGACCTTGCCGTTGTTCTGCGTGCGGTAGATTCCAGACACGTCGTGCGCTGCGAGGAGCTTGCCCCACTCTGCGTTCACAAAGATCATGAGCTCCGCCACGACCTTGTCGATGGGCGAGCCACGCTCTCGGGTGCTGATGCCGACACGGTCGTTCTCTACGTGGAAGTTGTAGTCCAGCTGCTGGATGCTGTTGTCGGCGGACTTGCCCCGCGCCGACTCTAGCTGCTGCGCTAATCTCCACAGGAGCGTGAGCTCGACGGCGAAGGGGAAGTCCTGCTTGCCGGCCTGGATTGTGTTCTCGTTAAAGAGTGGCTCCAGCGTGTCGTGCCGCAGGTTGGCTGCGATGTGTACGCGCTCGACGCGACTTTCTGTGCGGAGCACGGCGAGGGTTTCTGGGTCGACCTCGAGGTACATGGAAAGCGTCGGACAGACACGGTCCGCGGTTAGGGTGAACGCGTCCACCACGCTGTTGGGCAGCATCGTGATCTTGTCCCCGGGCATGTATATCGTGGACATGCGCTCCATTGCAAGGGCGTCACCCTCTGAACCTAACGTGATGCCCAGCGAGGGGGCGGCGATGTGTACGCCGACACGCCAGTTACCGTTGTCGAGTCGCCTGACCGAGAAGGCGTCGTCAATCTCGGTGGTGGTCGCATCATCGATACTAAACGCCGTGTCCTCCGCCATGGGTAGCTCGGGCAGGGCGGCCGTCTCGACCTGGGCGAAGTCGGTCCCGTGCGGAAAGTTTTCGAATAAGAAGCGCTCGAGATGGTATGCGTGTGTCGAGGGGATCGCCCCGCAGCGCTCGAGTAGGTGCGCGGGCGACAGGTTTGTGGCGGTGCAGGCGGCTTCCAGCGCCTTGACCTCGAGGGTGTTTCGGTCCGGCTTGTAGAGCAGTTGGGGCAGCCGATTGACCAGCTCGGGCGGCAGGGTGAAGGCTGCCAGCTCCTCTGTGTAGCGTGCCTGCGTGAGGGCTTGCACGCGCTTTTTTTCGGCGCTGGCTAGGGCGGACTTGAGGGCGTCGGGTGGCGCCGCCTTGTAGTGCCCCTTACCCCTCTTGTAGAAGTACATGGGCGACGAGTGCAGGCTGATTAGGGTGCCCGCCGCCTCGGTGGGGCTGGGCGCGTGGCCGAAGTACTCGGTTCCTAACTCGGTGAAGCTGAAATCGTTCGGCGGGCTGCACTCCCACAGGAAGGTCACGTCGATGTCCGCTGCGACCGCCTCCGCCTGCGCCATGAACTCGGCCAGCCCGGGCTGGGCAAAACGCAGCAGTACGTTGGCCGCTTTGATCTTGCTGCGCTTGCCTTGTGCGCTCTCCGCTTGCAGCGAGGTGACGCTGTCGGTGAGTATCGAGCCGACCTTGAAAGCGCCGTCGTCTTCGTAAAAGATGTTCATGGGGAGTGACGCGAAAAAAGTGGTGCGATTATACCCCAGCGTCGACGCGGACCCAGTGTTTCGCTCGAGTTTGCGTTTTTCAGGTCTAGCTTCGAGCTGGATGCGGGCGGGGCGAGCGACAGTCCCTTGACGTTCATTTGATTGGCGCTGTGCGCGCGGGCGATAACTGTATAACCAATTGAAAGTGATGCGTAATACTGTACGACAAGGGGGTGTGTGGAGACCACTTCTTTGGTGTGGGTATATTTTTTGGTTGGACGACCCTAAAGTTCTTGACATCCTCAGAGACGGGCACGTAGTATGTGCATCTGAGTCACCCGAATTTTGAATGTTGTAGCGTGGGTAGGCTTTAATTAAAGGCCTCGTTATAGGAGCTAGGTGTCCATCGCCTCTGTTCTATTGGTTGAATGATTTTGCAGGTTTAAATTAAAGGAGCTTTTCATGAAAAAAACTGTTATTAGCTTAGCTGTTGTTTCTTGTTTTGCATTGGGGGCGACCTTAGCACAAGCTAACCCTTACTATCACACGACAGAATCCGGCAAGTACGGTGGTGGAACATCACTCAACACTTCCTACAACTGCTGCGCACAGTACACAGGCCAGTCCGGTGCACGTAACCAATCTGGACAGATTGACGCACCTGGAGCAAAAGTGAACGCACAACAATCTCAGTCGTTCGCCATTGATCCTGGCTACAAGAACGATGACGGCAACACGCTGTCATTCTTCAGACGTGCTGACGCTGTAATCAGCAACAAAGAGCCTACCGACACCGCCAAGTACGGCGCCGGCAAGGACGCTGTGAAGACACACGGTTCGTACGGTATCCCTTACGGTGGAACTGGCGACACGCACGGCGAGATTCACTTCAGCGACAAGTCTGGCCACAATCAGTGGCTGAACAAGTAAGACTGATTTAGAGTCTGCAGCAAGAACGAATTAGGGCCAGCTTTTAGCTGGCCCTAATCATTTGTGCTACCTTAAATTATTGGGGCGGTGCGTCCAGCCAGATCAAGGTCCCCGTCCTGCCCGTCACGTTATCGCGCCGATAAGAAAAAAATCTTGCGCGGTCGGTGTGGGTGCACAGTCCCCCGCCGTACACACGCCCAACCCCAAGACCGGCCAAGCGTAACCTAGCAAGCTGATAGATGTCGGCCCGCCACTTGTTGGGCGCGTGTGGCACGAACGCTGCTGTCGACTTTGGGTCGCGAGCAATAAATTCGGCGCGCACGTCGAGGCCCACCTCGAAGGCCGTGACCCCGATCGCAGGTCCCAACCACGCCATGAGCGTACCGGGTGCGACACCCATGGCGGACACTGCGTGCTCGATGACTCCATCACACAGGCCCCGCCACCCCGCATGCACCGCGCCGACCACGCTGCCACGATCATCGCACAGCAACACGGGCAGGCAGTCCGCGGTCATGACCACGCACACCGCGCCGGGGTGTGAGGACACGCAGGCGTCCGCCTCGGGCCAGCACCCGGCGTCTGTTGCGTCGGCCACGGTCACGCCGTGCACCTGCTTGAGCCAGATCGGTTCGCTGGGGAGCAGGGGTTCAAGCAGCATGCGATTGCGCTCCACCGACAGCGGCAGGTCGCCCACGTTGCTGCTCAGGTTGAGGCTGTCGTAGGGTGCGACGCTGACCCCGCCGACGCGCGTGGTCTGTAGTGACCTGACGTTTTTGGGTGCGGGCCAGTCCGGGACCAGGCAGTGATCAATCAGGCTCAAGCAGTGCGCTCCGGATGTTTCGTATCAGCTGGCTCATGTCGTCTGGCATGGGGACCTGCCACTCCATCCACTCGCCCGTGGCCGGATGTTCGAGCCCGAGCTGTGCGGCGTGCAGCGCCTGGCGTGGAAAGGATTCCAGTAGGGGGCGCAGCAGTGGCGAGCACTTTTGTGCCCCCTTGAGGTAGACGGTGTCGCCCACTAAGGGATGGCGAATGTGGGCAAGGTGGACACGGATCTGGTGGGTGCGGCCCGTCTCTAATTTACAGCGTAGCAGGGTGCATCCCGGAAACGATTCTGCCATCGAGTAGTGCGTCGTGGCGGGTTTTCCGTCGTCCACCACCGCCATCTTGGTACGCATCGTAGGATGACGACCTAGGGGCAGGTTGATCGTGCCCGCGCGCTTGACCTCGTCGTACACCAGCGCGTAGTACTCTCGCTGCACGGTGCGCGCCTGCAGCTGGCGTACCAGCGCCGTCTGTGCGATCAGGGTCTTTGCTACCACCAGGAGCCCGCTGGTGTCCTTGTCTAGTCTGTGCACGATCCCAGCACGCGGGATCTCGGAAAGCTGTGGGGTGCGGTGCAGGAGAGCGTTGAGCAGGGTACCCTGCCAGTTGCCGCTGCCGGGGTGAACCACCAGCCCCGCCGGTTTGTTGATAACGAGCAGTTCGTCGTCCTCGTAGCAGACGTCTAGGGCGATGTCCTCGGCCTGGTAGGGCTGCTCGGCGGGACTAGATTGCAGTGTGACCTCGATCGTCTCCCCGCCCCACACCTTTTGCTTGGTGGTGGCGGCCGCGCCGTCGAGCATAACCTGCTGCTGCGTGACCCACTCCTGCAGGCGGCTGCGTGAGTACTCGGGCAGGAGCTTGGCTAAGACCTGGTCAAGGCGCATGCCTGCGTACTGGTTGGGAACCTTGAGTGAGAGAGGGGTGGTTGTCAATGTAAGCGGTCTAGGTGCGATAAGGGTTTGTTGTATAATCGTGCAACAATTTTTGGGTCTCTACCATGCGCTACAGTTTAACTTTAATTGTGCTGTTTATGCTAACTGCGTGTAGCAGTATGCTCGCCTCGAAGTCTGACGCCGACAAGAAGAACAAAGAGACCGCCGAGGAGCTGTACGCTAAGGCGTCCTCCCAGATGAACGACGCCACTTACGCTGACGCCATAAAGTCATTCGAGACCCTGCAGTCTAGGTTCCCATACGGTCGCTTTGCGCAGCAGGCGCAGATGGAGATCGCCTACGCGTACTACAAGCAGGACGAGCCCGAGTCCGCACTGACCGCGGTGAACGACTTTATCAAGCAGTACCCCAAGAGCCCGAGTGTGGACTACGTCTACTACCTAAAGGGGCTAATTAATTTTAACGAGAACCAGGGCCTCTTTGGTGAAAATTACCAGCCCAACGTTGCCGACCTAAACCCCAAGGCGCCGCGCGAGTCATTCGACGCGTTCAAGGACTTGGTCACGCGCTTCCCGAACAGCAAGTACGCGCCCGACGCGAAGCTGCGCATGCAGTACCTGGTCAACGCGCTGGCGCGTCACGAGGTAAAGATCGCGAGTTATTACTTTAGGCGCGGCGCCTACGTGGCCGCCGCCGCCCGTGCCAACGGGGTGCTCACCGAGTTCCCCCAGGCCCCAGCCACGCGGGACGCCCTGAAGATCATGGTGGACTCTTACGACGCGATGGGCATGAAGGACCTGCGTGATGACACGCAGCGTGTACTAGACAAGAACGTTACAAAGGACGGCATCAAGCCAAGTGCTGAGCTGTTCCCAGACAAAACGAAGTCGTGGTGGCTCTTCTGGAAGTAGCAGGGGATCGTACACGGCGATGAGGCTGACCAATGAAATTCTGTTCTAAGTGTGGCGCTCCGGTTGAGCTCCGCCAACCTCCAAATGACAACCGCGATCGTCACGTCTGCGTGACCTGCGACACCGTGCACTATCAGAACCCTAAGCTGGTAGTCGGCACCATCCCGGAGTGGGAGGACGGCCGTATCCTGCTGTGTCGTCGCGCGATCGAGCCAAAGCTTGGCCTGTGGACCTTGCCCGCTGGCTTTATGGAGAACGGGGAGACCGCCACCGAGGCCGCCATACGGGAGACCGTGGAGGAGGCGACGGCCAGCGTCGCACTGCTTGATCTTTACTCGATGTACAACCTGCCCTATATTAGTCAGGTGTACCTGCTGTTCCGTGCCAGGCTGCTGGATTTGGATTTTGCGCCGGGGACAGAGAGCCTCGAGGTCGAGCTCTTTGATGAGCAAGACATACCGTGGGACGAGCTCGCCTTCCGCCCGGTTGTCATGACCCTACGGCACTACTTTGCGGATCGCAAGGCCGACAACTTTCAGTTTCGTATGGGCGACCTAGACGCCCCCGCGTCATAAAGCACACACATTAAGTGACCATCATGTCCATCCAAAAAGCCTATCCGTTGTTGATCAGCCTAGCGCTGGCGGGGTGCGCCTCGACCGGCGGGCCGGCCAACCCAAAGGATCCGTGGGAGCCCTACAACCGGAGCATGTACAAGTTTAACGATGCGGTGGATAAGGCAGTACTCAAGCCGGTAGCGCAGGGCTACGGCACGGTGATGCCGGAATTTGGGAAGACGATGGTGACCAACTTCTTCTCCAACCTGGACGACATTCTGGTCACGATCAATGACGTGCTGCAGTTCAAGTTTTCGCAAGCCGCATCCGATGGCACGCGCGTGCTGTTCAACTCAACCTTCGGCCTGCTGGGATTCTTTAACGTTGCGTCTGGTCTGGAAAAGCACAACGAGGACTTCGGCCAGACCCTGGGTTACTGGGGCATGGGCCCCGGCCCCTACGTCGTTTTGCCCTTCTTCGGTCCGCGAACGGTTCGTGACAGCTTTGGTCTGGCCGTGGACAGCTTCGCCAGCCCCGTTCGACTCATCTCGAGCGTACCGATTCGTAACGAGCTGTATGTTACGCGGACGGTCGACACCCGCACCGGCCTACTGGACAACGAAAAGGTGCTAGACGAGGCCGCGATGGATCGCTACTCGTTTATTCGTGACGGATACCTACAGCAGCGCCGAAGCTTGATCTATGACGGCAACCCACCCCGTGAGAAATTTAATGACGAGGAGGACAGCGACATCCTGAACAAATCACCCTCCGGTGAGAACCAAGGGGGCGCGCAGCCGATCGTGACCTCGACCCCCGCGAGCTCGTTGGTGACCACGGAGCCGATAGGGCAGTCGGTGCCACAGGGGCCGGATGTGTCTACACCCACCACCACACAGACCCCAGCACCCTCAGATGCTCAGCCAGCCGAGGCACAGCCCTCGAGCGAGCCCGCCCAATAATCGTCAACACGTAGGCCTGGCACGTTGGTGCCGATTAGTGTCCCGCACGCAGGGCGTCGATGCGCTCGTCTAGGGACGGGTGGGTGCTAAACAGCTTGGAAAAGCTGCTCCCTCCGGCAATACCGAAGGCCGCCATCCGCTCCGGCAGGGTGGCCTGCTCGTGATTGATCTTTAGCTTTTCCAGCGCAGAAATCATCTTGCTGCGCCCCGCTAGGTTTGCACCGCCCGCGTCGGCACGGAACTCACGCTGACGAGAGAACCACATCACGATAACGCTCGCTAGGACACCTAACACCATCTGCGCGACGATGCTCGTGACCCAGTAGGCCGGGCCGTTGCCTCGTTCGGTTTTAAATACGAGGCGATCTATCAGGTGGCCAATGATCCGAGAGAAGAAGATGACGAAGGTGTTGACCACGCCCTGAATAAGGGCGAGCGTGATCATGTCGCCATTGGCGACGTGGCTGATCTCGTGCGCCAACACCGCCTCGATCTCGTCACGGCTCATGTTGTGTAGCAGACCAGAACTGACCGCGACCAGTGCGCTGTTGCGATTCCAGCCGGTGGCGAAGGCGTTGACCTCGGGTGCTTCGTAGGTGGCCACCTCCGGCATGCCGATCCCCGCGGCCTGCGCCTGTCTGTGTACGGTCTCTACCAGCCAGCGCTCGGTTGGGTCGATCGGGTTGGTGATGACCTGAGCCCCGACCATGCGCTTGCTTGACCACTTGGACAAGAGCAGCGAGATGATTGAGCCGGTGAAGCCCATCACCGCAGACATGACCAGGAGTGCGTTGAAGTCGATGCCGCCGCTCTCGTTGAGTATCTGGTCAACGCCCAGCAGGCGCAGCGTGATACTGATCACAAAGAGTACGGCCAGGTTGGTAACCAAGAACAGAAATATTCGCTTCATTGAGACGCCCCCATATATAAAATATTTAACACGTGCCGCTATGTTAGCTAAGATGGGAGCGAGCGGCTAATATTTCAAGGGGCGCGTGCCGGTGGTAGACTGGTGTTTTAGATGGACCGGTTTCAGACAAGACAACCCCAAGCAAGGGAGGGCAAGATGTTGTTAAATATAAATATCGTGGTGGGCAGAGCATGCAGGGCTTACTGAGTCATCCAGCCGTGCAGGGCGGGCTCGCGCCGTTCGTAGTTGCGCTGATTGTGGCAGAGCTACTGCAGCGCCTGCGCCTGAGTGGATTGGCGATTGTCGCCGGGTTCGCCGTGACCGTGTACCTGGTGAGCGACTTCTCGATCGAGCCGCTCACTGCGGTCAGGAAGATGGTGTTGCTTGGCCTGCTTGCCGCGCCTTTGGCCCTAGTGCTAATCAGGTCCAATTGGCCCCCACTGCGCTGGATACTTACCGTCTTGGGTGGTGTCGCGGGGGCATGGGTGGTGTCGAACATCCTGCAGCAGCAGGACCTGTCGCATGCACTGCTGTTGGGATCTGGCTGTGCCGTGTACGTGGGCTGGCAGATATTTTGGATGGACACCCTGCGTGACTCGCCCGCACGAGCGGGGAGCGCCGGCATGGCACTCGGGTTGGGCACGGGGGGGTCCGCGTTGTTGGGCGCGTCGGCTTTGCTCGCGCAGCTCAGCCTGTCCTTGGCCGCTGCCGCTGGGGCCTACCTGTTACTGCAAGCGGTGGCGAACAGCCGCCTGCCCTGCGGGCGCATCTTCACCTTGCCACTGGCCATTATTGCGGGCGTGTCCGGATGTCTCGCCGTGCTCACCGCGCAGCTGCCGTGGTACGTGCTGCCCGTGCTGGGAGCGATCCCACTGCTCGCCAAGATCCCGGTCTCAAATCAGATGGGGCTACGGTCGCAATCGTTTGTGCTGTCCTTGCTTACCATGGGCTGTGCGGCGGGTGCCATTTACATGGCCTGGTCTGCGGTGGGTGCGCCGCCCCTGTAGTCTTTAACACCGGGGGCGGGCTATAACTTCTTGCGGGGGGCTTCTTCGGCAAAAAGTGGGAACAGCAGCGGCAGGAGCACCAGGGTGAACAAGGTAGCGGAAATAATTCCGCCCACAATCACCACCGCGAATGGGCGCTGTGTCTCGGAGCCTATGCCGTGAGACAGGGCGGCAGGTAGTAGCCCGATGCCCGCCATCAGTGCGGTCATCAGGATAGGACGCAGACGCGCTACCGCGCCCTCTAGTACGCTCTCGTAGATGTCCTTGCCGTTACGCAGGCCCTCCATAAACTTTTCTACCATGATCACGCCGTTCTGGACCGAGATCCCCGCCACCGCAATAAAACCGACAGCGGCCGAGATGGACAGGTGTAGCCCCGCAAATCCGAGCCCAGCGATGCCGCCGATCAGGGTGAAGGGGACCATCAGGATCACCAGGAGTGCCTTGCGCATGGAGTGGAATGCCCAAAACAGCAGTATAAAAATCATCAGCGTCGATAGAGGGATGATGACCTTGAGGCGTTTGAGCGCACGCTGCTGATTCTCGAACTGCCCACCCCACGCTATGCTGTAGCCGGGTGGTAACTTCACCTGTTCGTTGACCTTCTGCATCGCCTCGGCAACGAAGCTGCCCTGGTCACGCCCGAGCAGGTTGGCCTTGATCGCGACCAGCCGCCCGCCCGCCTCACGACCGATGCGAGCGGCGCCCTGGCGTACCGCGATGTCGGCAATGGATCCCAAGGGTAGGGTGGCCCCGCTGGCTAGGGATATCGGCAAGTCGGCGAGGTCGTCCACCGCATCCCGATAAGGCTTGTCCAGTCGAAGCGTTACGTCGAAGCGTCGATTCTCTTCGTAGAAGGAGTTGACCGCGCTGCCCGCCATGGCGATCTTGACGGTGTTATTGACGTCGTCAACGTTGAGCCCGTAGCGCGCCATACGTCCGCGGTCGAGCGTGATGTTGAGCTCGGTCTGTCCGCCCACCTTGATGGCGGCGACGTCAGCCGCCCCCGGTGTGCTGTTTAGGATGCGAGCGATCTGCTCGGATTTATTTTCAAGAATCTCCAGGTCTGGTCCAAAGACCTTGACCGAGATTTCCCCCTTCACGCCAGACAGCGCCTCCTCCACGTTGTCCTGGATGACCTGTGAGAAGTTCGTGGGCACGCCGGGTATGGCACGAATCTTTCGGGTCATGTCCGCGATCAGAGCCTCCTTGTCGGCGAAGCGCCACGTGTCGCGGTGGTTAAGGTCGGCCATGATCTCTAAGTTGTTAGGCCCCTTCGGGTCGGTTCCGTCGTCTGGGCGACCCACCTGGGTGGCGATGTTGTGTACCTCTGGGTAGGACCTCAGGATGACCCGTACCTGCCGCTCGACCTCCTTGGTCTTGTCTAGCGCGGTCGCGGGGGGGAGGCTGATGGTCAGCCAGATGTTGCCCTCGTCGAGCTTGGGTAGAAACTCACTACCTAAGAGGGAGGTCGCCACGAGGGTGACCCCAAGCGCCCCGACCGCGGCCGCCACGATGCTCTTGCGGTGGTCACCTATCCGCAGCAAGAAGGTGCGATAGCGCTCCTGCAGCCTGACCATCCAGCCGGTGTGTTGCTCGGCGAGGTCCTTGGTCTTGATTGCGTAGCTGAGCAGGGCGGGCAAGAGGGTCAGCGTTAACAGTATGGCACCGAGGAGCGCGAAGGTTAAGGTTAAGGCTACCGGCGTAAATATCTTCCCCTCCACCCGCTGGAAGGTAAAGATCGGCAAGAAGGCTAAGATGATGATGGCCTTCGAGAACAGGATGGGGTGCCCCATCTCTATGCTGGTCTGCTTGAGAAGGTGAACGCGCCAGCTGTAGGTTTTGTGTTGTGGTAGTGCACTCGCCTTGGCAAGCGCGAGCTTGACCATCAGCGCCTCGATCAAGACCACCGCGCTGTCGATGATGATCCCGAAGTCAACCGCGCCGAGTGATATGAGGTTGGCGGACACGCCGCTGTGATCCAACAGGATGAACGCGCATAGCATCGCTAGTGGGATGATCACCGCCACGGCCAGTGCGGCGTACCAGTTGCGCAAAAATAAGATGAGGATGGCGATTACCAGGAGTGCACCAACGATCAGGTTCTCGCTCACGGTGCGGACTGCGTGACGCACCAGGTCGGTCCGGTCGTAGTAGGGGACGATGGTCACCCCGGGCGGCAGCTTCGGGGCGAGCTGTGCGATACGAACCTTGAGCGCCTCCACGACCCGTGTGGCGTTCTGCCCCTTGGTCATCTGCACAATACCCTGCACCACGTTGTCATAATCATTGAAGGCCACGATGCCCGAGCGCGAGAGGTCACCGATGGCAACCTCGCCCACGTCACCAACCAAAACCGTCCTGCCGTGGTCGGCTGTGACCTGCACCCGAGCGATGTCGTCGGGGGTCTTGAAGAGTCCGATGCTGCGCACCACCAGCGCCTCGTCTCCCCGTTTGAGCACGCCTCCTCCGCCGTTGCTGCTGTTGACACTCAGGGCGTGCGCCACCTGGTCGATGGTGACGCTAAATTTACGCAAGAGGAACGGGTTGATGCGGACCTGGTACTCCTTGACCGTGCCCCCGAAGCTCACCACGTCTGCCACGCCTGGCACCTGACGCAGTGCGGGGCGTAGCACCCAGTCCTGGAGTGCGCGCACATCTCTCGGGGCCATCGCGTCTGGCACCTTGAGAATGTAGCGGTACACCTCGCCCACCGCGTTCGTGAGCGGTGCAAGGCCGGGCTGCACATCAGGAGGCAGGCTGACACCATTTAATTTTTCCAGGACCTGCTGCCGTGCAAAGTAGTCGTCGGTGTGGTCGGAGAAGGTGAGGGTCACTACTGATAGGCCTGTGATGGACACGGAGCGCAGTTGCGTCATGCGTGGGACTCCGCTCATCTCGCGCTCGATTGGCAGGGTGATGCTGCGCTCTACCTCCTCAGGAGCCTTGCCCGCGGCCTGGGTGACGATCTGCACCTGCACGTCCTGCACATCAGGAAACGCCTCGATCGGCAGGTTATCGATGGCCTGCCAGCCGGCAATGACCAGTATCACCGTGCCAGCGATAACGAACACGCGTTGCTGTAGCGCGAAGGAGATGAGCTTTTCTAGCATGCCTTACTGAGAGCCTTTAGTTGCGAACAGCATCGTTGGCTGCCCCGAGTTCAGAATTGAGAAGCAGTGCCCCGCTGGTGACGATACGCTCGCCCGGCTGCAAGCCCTCCTTGACGTAGGCGTACTCGCTGCCCTGCATGCTGAGCGTTACCCGGCGTCGTTGTAATACCCCGGTCGACTGCTCTATGAATATAAAGTTGAACAAGCCCTGGGTGACGATAGAGGTGTTGGGTACGCGTGGCAACTTGGACTTTGCGTTGGAGATCGGTGTAATCCGTGCGAACATTTCCGGCTTGAGCTTGAGTGCTGTGTTGTCGAGCTGGCAGCGTACCTGTATGCGTCGAGTTAGCGGGTCCAGTGCGCCACTGATAGCGGTCACCTTACCCTCAAATACTTCGCCGGGGTAGGCGTCCACTTCGATAGAGACCAGCCCACCCAAGGCCACCTTGTCGAGGTGTCTTTCTGGCAGGTCAATCTGCGCCCACAGGTGGGTGGGGTCGGTGATGACGAACAGTGAGCTGGTGGCGTCTGGTCGGATCTCGCTGCCCGCATTGATCTGACGTTCGCTGACGGTGCCGGCTATGGGCGACCGTAGGATGAACTGGTTGGTTGGGGTGGGCGCGCTGGCGTTCAGGTTTTTCATGCGCGCCTTGGCACGACGAAGTTCCGCTTCTGCCTGTTGGAGATCGGTTATGGCCTGCTCTACATCCTTGCGAGCGATCCCCTTAATCTGGTAGAGGCTCTTGGCGCGCTCGTAGACCTCCTTCTTGCGTAGTAGGTCCGCGTCTGCCTTTGCGCTGTCTGAGGTGGCCACGGCAAAGTCAGGCGAATCCAGCACCAAAAGAGAGTCGCCTTTCTTGACTCGCATGCCTATCTCACCCGAGATCTTTATGATGCGACCGGCAAGTGGAGAGAAGACGCGGGCGGTGCGATTATCGTCGTAGGTGATGCGTCCGTTCAGTGGTTCCACCAAGGGCTCCGGAAACGCCTCGACTGCCTTTATCTTCAAGAACGATAGCTGTGGCGCGTTGGGCGCAAAGCGCACCTGGTCAGGATCAGGGCGGACGGCAGCCTTCTCCGGGCTTGAGATGACGGGTGGCGTATGGAGCTTTTGCCATCCCCAGTAGCCCGCCACGGCGGCTAGCATCAGGACAGAAAATACTATAATTTTTGTGGTGTCTTGTTTGATCATGGTGCACGTTTCTCATTGGGTGAGGCGAGTGACGCGGTCAGGTCAGTGCGTGTCGAGGCGTCGGGTCGGTTCCACCAGCCGCCACCCAGGGCCTGGTACAGGGCCGCGGTGTCACCAAAGCAGTTGGTCTTGGCCTGGATCAGGTTGATCAGGGACTGCTGGTGACTCTGCTCGGCGAGTAACACCATCTGATAGCTCACGTAGCCCAAATTATACTGCTTGCGAGTGATCTCGGCGGCCACCTTGAGGGCTTGCTCCGATTGCGTTGCCGCCTTCAGGGAGTCGCCATCTGACTGGATAGCGTGCAGTGTGTCAGCCACATTCTGGAAGGCGACGATCACCACGTTTCGGTAGTCCGCGCTCGCTTGGACTAGGCGCTCCCTTGCGGCACGCTCGTTCGCCTTGAGTGTGCCGCCGTCAAATAGTGTTGCGGATATATTTCCAAGCAGCGAGAAGAACCCCCCGCCCTGCTGGAACATCCAGTTAGGGGTGGATGCCATGCCGCCCATTATGCCGGTAATTGAGAACTGTGGGAGCCGATTGGCGACGGTCACGCCGACCTGTGCGCTGGCCGAGTGTAGTTGCTCCTGCGCTGCCCGAATATCTGGGCGCTGCTCAACCAGCTGTGATGGGAGGCTCAAGGGGAGCTCCTGCGGCAGGTGGAGTGACGCGAGCTCAAATTTTTCTGGTACGTCTTCGCTGGGCAAGTTGCCCGCCAGGGCACGAATCAGGTCGCGCGTTTGCTCGAGCTGCTTGTTGAGCGGGATGAGCGCCTGCTCCGCCTGCGCCTGGGCGGACTCCTGTGATGCCACGTCAATCGTGGACACGAACCCGAGCTTGAATTGCTTGCGCATGATGTCTAGGTTCTCACTACTGAGCTCGATGATCTTTTGCATGGCAACGATCTGGCTGCGTAACGAGGCCTCCTGTAGGGCTGCCGCCACAACATTGGACGCGAGAGTGATGTAGGTCGCCTCCACCTGAAAACGTTGCTCGTTGAGCTGTGCCTGTAGGGACTCGACCTGCCGACGATTGATACCAAATATGTCTGGCATGTAGCCGACAGTGATTTGCGAGATGTGGTAGTTGTAGTAGACCGGCTTGACGAATGTTGGCCCCGCAGGGTTTGTGTAGGTGTTGATGCTTTGCCCGTTCGCTTGCAGGCCGTAGGCGTTCCCCCCGTTGTTACCGGCTAGCTTGTTGCGAGATGGTGAGTAGCCGGCACCCACGGTCGGGTAGAAGAATCCTTCTTGCGCGATCACGTTTTGCTGCATCCGATTCAACGTCGCCTGGGCAGACTGGATCGTTGGGTTGGCCTTGAAGGCGCGCTCAATTAGCGAGTTGAGCTCTGGCGAGTGGAACAGCGTCCACCAGTCAAACGGGATGGTCGCGGTCGCGCTGTATTTTTGAGATGCCCCTGTCTTTTCGGTGCTCAGGGGTTGTGGCGTGTAACCGGTGGCCGTGGGGGCGACGGGCTTTTTAAAGTCGGGCCCCAGGGTGCAGCCACCGGACAACGCTGCCAGGAGTAGCGAGGTCAGTAACGGTAGGTGCTGCGCTGAGAGTCTCTGAGTCACGTGCCCGGCCATCCTTGGTTACGTTTATTATGTATATGATTATAAAATCATCACGCTAATAATTGTAGTTAATGTACTATATTTGTACAGCGCATCCCCTCGGAGAGGGCTAAGTTAGGCATAACAGTAGGCCCACATAAGCTCCGAATGATAGCATCTATTACTGCCATTTGGATCATGCCCGCGTGCTGCGCGCTCACGCAAAATATTTTTGAGTGGCGCGTTTTGAGCTTTATTTTGGGGTGGCGGCCAGGTCAGGCGAACCCAAGCCCACCCGCCGACAAAGCGGTGGCGAGGTGATTTGTCGTTGACAAAGTTACGCAGCCTGCTAAAATTCGCGCGTTTTTATTCTGCGGAGATCCCAGTGGGTACTGGTTCGAGTGATAGTGGTTGCGTCGTCCTTGTGACGACCGGAATGCCCTCGGTAAAATAACGCGCAGTTCTCTGCCGCTATCTCGCTGAGTGCGAGGTGGGGGTGTCAATAACCGGGCAACCGGGTCCATCGTATTTCAACTGCTAAATAACTGACTGGTCGTGTTGTTATGGCCAGTGATACGCTCGCAACTTTGACGTGGTGGGGCTTCGTGCTTACGCGAGGGGGTGGCTAATGTTTCTCCAGGTGCTCGAGCGCATTCGAGTGGCTCTTGTGCCCATTGGACGGATCGTCCCGTGGGTTGGGCTTGCTATGCTGCCGTGGTATCAGGCTCAAGCCTCGGAGGTGGAGGAGGCTACCGCGCGGATGCAGCTCACCTACAACTGGCAATATCATCCGGCCTACCAGGCGGCCTACTCGGGGCCGAACAGTATCGTCAGCAACGGTGAGAAGATGTACACATTCTCCACGACGGCCTTCCTTGGTTTTCGTCCGTGGGAGGGAGGGGAGGCCTACCTCACCCCAGAGATTATTCAGGGGGTCCCATTCTCCGACAGGCTGATCGGTTTGGCCGGATTTACTAACGGCGAGATTACGCGTGCCGCTGGGACCACGCCAAAAATTTATCGACAGAAACTTTTCGTGCGCCAGACATGGAATGACGGCGGTGGAACTGAGCGCGTTGATGCCGGCCTGAATCAACTCGCCGGCTCGGTCGACAAGAACCGCTTTGTGCTGACCGTCGGTAACTTCTCTACGCTGGATATCTTCGATGGGAATAAGTACGCGAAGGATCCGCGCACCCAGTTCATGAATTGGGGGAACTGGACGTATGCGGCTTACGACTACGCCGCCGATGCGCGTGGCTTTGGTTGGGGTTTCGCGGCAGAGCGCTATCTGGACGACTGGGTACTGCGTTTCGGTCGCATGACGGGGCCTAAGCAACCTAATATGTTGCCGGTCGACTTCGCACTTAACAAGCACTACGGAGACCAGCTAGAGCTTGAGCACGATCACGTCCTGTACGGGCTTCCGGGAAGTGTGCGCGTGCTGGGCTGGAGGAATCGCGCCAAGCTGGCGAGCTTTAACGATGCGCTGGGCTGGCTGAACGCACATCCTGGGCAGTATGTCGGCCCCGATGCCCTATACGCGGTACGCGGCACAGAGAGGATTAAGTACGGTCTCGGTGTTAATGTCGAGCAGGCGATTAGTAACAGCGCTGGATTCTTTATGCGCGCCATGAAGGCAGATGGACGCACGGAGACGCACGCCTTTACGGAAGCCGATGGTTCACTTTCCACGGGACTGGCAGTCAAGGGTGGTGGCTGGAATCGTACCGAGGATACGCTAGGACTCTCGCTAATGCGCAACACGATATCGGACGATCGTCGACGTTTTCTTGAGGCTGGCGGTACCTCATTCTTTCTGGGCGACAGCGCCTTGCGTTACCGTTCCGAGAATATATTTGAGGGGTACTACAGCATCGGCATTAAAAAAGGTGTCTGGCTAACAACCGACTACCAGCGCGTCCAGAACCCAGCCTACAACGCCGATCGCGGACCAATCAATGTGTACGCCATCCGCCTACACGCTGAGCTCTAGTGTGCTCGATGATGCACGCTGGAGATCCACAGTTACATCAATTTTTGTGATCAACGTGGACGCCCCGTGGGATAATATCGGTTGTCACTTGCAATATTTATTAACCAGGCACAGCCCCAATCTCAAGGAATAATCATGACGGCTCGCATCATCGATGGTAAGGCTATTGCTCAGGGGTTGCGTGCCGAGCTGAAGGTGCGCGTCGATGCGATGAGGGCGAATGGCATCACGCCAGGACTGGCGGTCATTATCGTGGGCGAGGATCCCGCCTCGAAGGTGTACGTGGGCAACAAGGTAAAGGCATGTGCCGAAATCGGGCTCCACTCCAGGCATGTTGCTTTGCCCGCAAATACATCGGAGGTGACGTTACTTGAAAAGATCGCCGAACTGAATGCTGACCCCGCTATTCATGGCCTACTGGTGCAATTACCCCTGCCGCCCCACATCGATAGTCACAAGGTACTGGAGGCCATTAGTCCGAGCAAGGACGTGGATGGATTCCATCCAATGAACGTTGGCGCATTGGTCACGGGCGCCACCCTGTTCCCGCCCTGTACGCCGTCTGGTACAATGAAGCTGCTGGAAAAGATGGGCGTCGAGATCGACGGAAAGCATGCCGTGGTGGTCGGAAGGAGCAATATTGTCGGTAAGCCGATGGCGCTCATGCTGCTACACAAGAGTGCCACCGTTACCATCTGCACATCCAGAACAAAAGATCTTGGAAAGCACACACGGGACGCCGATATCTTGGTGGTCGCCACCGGCAAGGCTCAGATGGTCACGGGTGACATGATCAAGCCGGGTGCGGTTGTGATTGACATCGGCATCAATCGTCTGCCCGACGGCAGGTTGGTAGGTGACGTTGACTTCGAAAGCGCAAAAGAGGTGGCGGGTCTAATTACCCCCGTGCCTGGCGGAGTTGGCCCGATGACCATCGCCATGCTGATGGCGAACACCATACAAGCAGCAGAACGTGCAGGGAAGCGATAGCAACTGTCATCTTGGCGATAAGCCAGGTTTGACGCAACACTAAAACTCACACACAAGGAAAGCGATGACTACAATTACCACCCCCTCCGGACTGCAATACGAAGACTTGGTTGTTGGCAGCGGAGCTGCCGCCCAGGGCGGACACACTGTTACCGTGCACTACACCGGTTGGCTTACGGATGGCAAAAAATTTGACTCAAGCAAGGACATCAACGACCCATTTCAGTTTACGCTTGGCGCGCGCGAAGTGATAGCTGGCTGGGACGAGGGCGTCCAAGGCATGCAGATTGGCGGTGTACGCAAGTTAACCATTCCTCCCTCATTGGGCTACGGTGTCCGTGGTGCGGGACGTACCATCCCACCGGATTCGACCCTAATCTTTGAGGTGGAGTTGCTGGGCGCGCTGTACGCCCGCGGGTAGTTTTTTAAGCGTGAACGTATACACGATCACGCAAGAAAATTAACGTAGAAACAAGATACCTTGGGGCGATCCATTTCGCTTCTATTGTCAAAATTAGGTACGTGGGTATGCATACCCACGTACTAGCCTGCTCTACTCTTGAATACCTAAGTGCTGAAATCTTTACTCGCTTGTAGCTATCATCATTTTTAAGCTATGTATGGTACCGTACATACATGTGATAAACGCTGGCATACGGTGACCGCGTGGGATGGAAAGCCTTAACCGGCTCTTCTGTGTGATGTTGTGATAAGGAGGCGTTATGCGTATTCGACTGTCGTGTCTGTTTTTGTTTTTGGGATTAGCTTTGAGTGGTTGCGGTTATAACACCCTGCAGTCCACCGATGAGCAAATTAAAGCAAGTTGGGCTGAGGTGCTTAACCAATACCAGCGTCGCGCTGATCTGGTGCCAAACTTGGTCAATACGGTCAAGGGTTTTGCCGCACAAGAGCAGGCGGTATTGTTGGGAGTGACCAATGCGCGGTCCAAGGTGGGTAGCATGCAAGTTACACCGGAGCTTATTAACGATGATAAGGCATTCGCGAAATTTCAGGCTGCCCAGGGTGAGCTAAGTTCAGCGTTAAGTCGCTTGCTGGTGATCAGCGAGAATTATCCACAGTTAAAGTCTGACGCTAACTTCCGTGACCTACAGGCCCAACTTGAGGGGACGGAGAATCGTATCACCGTGGCCCGCAATAGGTACATCAAGGCGGTTCAGGAATTTAATATTACGGTACGCTCTTTCCCCACCAATCTAACCTCGATGATATTTGGATTTAAGGTGAAGCCGTCATTCTCAGTTGAAAACGAGAAAGAAATTGCAAGGCCGCCCACGGTTGATTTTGGTGGATCAAGTCAGACATCACCTGTGAAGAAGTGACATGATACGTGTTGGGCTGCGAGCCTCGCTACTGGTATTGCTGTTGCTCAGTGGTTTGGTGTGTGCCGAAGTGGCGATACCGTTACTCAGTGGGCACGTAGTTGATTTAACGGGCACCCTTGATGCTACTCAGAGTCGGCAACTTGAAACACGTCTCGCTCAATTTGAGGTTAAAAAGGGCGTACAAATTGCTGTATTGCTTGTTCCAACCACCAAACCGGAGACGATCGAACAATACGGCATTCGGGTTGTTGAATCATGGAAGCTGGGACGCAAGGGGCTTGATGATGGCGTCTTGTTGCTCATCGCCAAAGACGATCATGCGCTACGCGTTGAGGTGGGTTACGGATTGGAGGGCGTGCTGCCCGATGCTGTTGCGAAGCGAATTATTGCAGAAGTTGTAACTCCCCGTTTTAAACGCGCGGAATACTATACTGGTATCGCAGCAGGGATTGAGCAATTAGTGGCGATCATCGAAGGGGAATCCTTGCCACCACCACGTCAACGTCAACGTAGTGCCGCACCGGGAGGCTTTAGTGATATTGAATCGCTGATGTTTGTCGGTTTCATTTTGGTGATTGTGGCGGGCGGTGCATTACGTAAATTTATTGGACGGTTACCCGCAGCAATTATTATCTCTCTTGTTATCGCTGCACTCGCATGGCTTATTGCCATTCCGCTATTAATAGCGGGAATAGCGGGGATTGTTGCTTTTATTTTTACATTGATTAGTGATGGACGAACCTATTTGGGTGGTGTGTTTGGCCGTGGCGATGGCGGATTTGGCGACGGAGGATTTGGTGGAGGTGGATTTAGTGGTGGAGGCGGCGGATTTGGTGGCGGTGGAGCATCGGGACAATGGTGAATGAATATTCAACGAACCATTAAACATCTAATGACAGGCCATCTAGCTCTGAGGGCCGCATTTCCTGCGCATGCCATGCACGCTATTGAGCGGGCGATTCGTGAGACTGAGGCTGAGCATGGAGGGCAGGTACGATTTGCGGTTGAACCGTCACTCAGTTTCATTGCACTCTGTCGTAATCAGGGCGCACGCGCACGTGCTATTGATGCGTTCTCGACGCTGAGAGTGTGGGACACGGAGTGTAATAACGGCGTGTTGATTTACTTGCTGCTTGCGGATCGCAACGTAGAAATCATTGCAGATCGTGGTGTGTGTAGCACGCTTGATAAAACTGGTTGGAAGAAGATCTGCCTGGAGATGGAGTCGGCATTTAGGCTGGGTCAGTTTGAGACTGGGGTGATTAAGGGAGTTCATGCAATTGCTGATCACATGCGGCAACACTTTCCAAAAAATCATATCGCAGTGAATGAATTGCCAGATGAACCAATCGTATTATAGGGTGTCGGATAGTTTTGAGTCCTGACAGCGCTTGTAATGGCGCTGTGATTATTTGGATCAGCGGATTGACTGGTTCGTGCGTAAGCGTAATGCGTTCCCAATAACCGATACAGAGCTTAAGCTCATCGCCAACGCGGCGATCATGGGTGACAACAACCATCCAGTCAGGGGATACAGAACGCCGGCCGCAAGGGGTATGCCGAGGGCGTTGTAAAGAAAGGCGAACATTAGGTTTTGTTTCATATTTTTTACAGTGGCTTGCGATAGTGCGCGTGCTATCGCAATGCCACGTAAATCTCCTTTGACTAGAGTAATCTGGGCGCTGCTCATCGCCACATCGGTGCCCGTGCCCATAGCGATTCCAATATTCGCTCTGGTGAGTGCTGGAGCATCATTGATGCCATCACCCGCCATTGCCACCACGCGCCCTTCTTTTTGAAGTTGTTCTACGAGTGCTAGCTTGTCGGCCGGGCTGACCCCACCATGCACTTCGATAATTCCAAGCTGGGTGCCAATCTTTTTAGCGGTGCCCACGTTATCCCCTGTTGCCATCACAATACGAATCCCAGCAGCTCTGAGTGCTACCAGTGCCTCGGGAGTGCTTTTTTTGATGGTATCGGATACCACGAGTAGCCCAGCAAGCTGACCATCAACAGCTAGATAGATTACGCTGGCGCCTTCTAGATGAAGCTTCTCGGCCTCCAGGGACAAGGTGTCTATGGGTGCCCCCACCTTCTGCATTAGTGCGGCACTGCCGAGGGCGAGCGAGCGTCCTTCAATTGTTCCCAGTACGCCAATGCCAGAACTAGCCTCAAAATTCGTAGATTTTTTTAATGAAATATTGCGTTCACGAGCAGCGTGCAGGATGGTGTCTGCAATAGGGTGTTCGCTGCCTTGATTTAAGCTCGCGGCCAGACACAGAACTTCATTAGCGTTAAATCCTTGCGTTGCGATTACCTGATTAAATGAGGGTCGTCCTTCGGTTAACGTGCCCGTCTTATCAACGATCAGAGTGTCTATCTTGCGCAGGTTCTCAAGAGCAGCCGCATCTCGGAATAGCACTCCCTGTGCCGCACCTCGCCCTGTGGCTACCATTATTGACATTGGTGTAGCCAAACCCAGCGCACAGGGGCAGGCAATAATTAGAACTGCCACGGCACTGATTAAACCATACGTCCAACGTGGTTCCGGTCCGTATAGCCCCCAAGCGAAAAAGGTTAGCAATGCAATTACCGCCACTGAGATCACGAAATAACCAGCCACTATATCGGCCATACGCTGCATGGGAGCACGGGAACGCTGAGCCTGTGTGACCATCTGAACGATCTGTGCGAGCACGGTATGCGATCCAACCCGCTCAGATCGTATTACTAGCGTCCCATGAATATTAAGTGTGGCAGCCGTCACCCTGCTATCAATGTATTTATTCACGGGCAAAGATTCGCCGCTGAGCATTGATTCATCAATCGCACTACTGCCCTCGATCACTACCCCATCTACGGGTACCTTTTCACCGGGACGGATACGTAGAACATCCCCTACTTGTACGCATGCCAGCTGCACATCCTCCTCGTGGCCGTCAGTGTGAATACGGCGAGCAATTTTTGGTGCAAGATTAAGCAGGGCCTTGATGGCGGCAGAGGTTTTTGAACGAGCCCTGAGTTCTAGTATCTGGCCCAGCAAGGTTAACGAAATGATCGTGGCTGTTGCTTCGAAATAAACTGCCACGTGGCCCATTGAGATAAATGATTTTGGAAATATCTGAGGTGCGATTGTAGCTAGCACACTGTATAAAAAACTAGCACTCGTCCCGAAACTAATTAATGTCCACATGTTCGGACTGCGGTTTGTTATTGATTGCCATCCACGTTTTAAAAATGGCCAGCCCGCCCACAGCGCAACAGGTACTGTCAGTAGCATCTCGATCCAATTTAGGGGAATCGTATTAATTTGAGTTAGAGAGTGATTGGACATGGCTAATAAAAAGACGATGCCAGTTAATGGCAGGGTCCACCAAAAGCGTCTCTGAAAATCACACAACTCGATACTGCCTTCTTCATCTGGGCTGGGTAACTCAGGCTCCAGTGTCATGCCACAGTAAGGGCAAACACCTGGAAGCTCTTGGCGAACCTCGGGGTGCATTGGACAAAGATATGGAGTGCCCGCCGTAATCGTGGCGTTTTGTCCGAGGGGCCGTTCGGATTGCAGAAATTGACTGGGGTGCGTGCTAAATTTTATTTTGCAATGTGAACTGCAAAAGTAGTAAGGCCGCCCCTGATGCTGATAGTAGTGTTTGGATTGTGTTGTGACAGGCATGCCGCAAACGGGATCGCTTAGCGTTGCACTCACCCTGCCTGGCGATCCATGGGATTTGTGTTGTGGTGGGCGTGCGGGATGCGCATCAGGGCTCATGGGATTACCTTTGAAACCTAGGCCGTTACTATCGCAGCATCCGATTGAATGTTGATTGAACGGTGAACGTATTCTGCTTATTTTTTAAAGAAGAGTAAACAGGGAAGACGCCCCTATCTAAAAACAATTCAGCAAATATTATTATTTTTCGATAAAAATCATCGGTGTTTGGTCGACTTATGAGGAGCTGTGTAGTACGCTACACCGGTGGAACCATCGGTCAAGTTTTCAATGCAAACAATATAAATCAAGAGGATAGCGGCGACATGAAGTTGATGCTGAGTAATGATGATGGCTACTTTTCACCTGGACTGGCGTGTCTCGCAGAGGCATTGTCTAGCATTGCCGACATCATCGTGGTTGCGCCAGAGCGTGATCGTAGTGGTGCCAGTAATTCGCTGACTTTAGACCGTCCGCTGAATTTGCGTCGTGCAGCAAACGGCTTCTATTATGTTAACGGTACGCCAACGGACTGCGTTCACTTGGCGGTTACGGGCATGCTGGACACCCAACCGGACATGGTTATCTCTGGGATCAATGCGGGTGCCAACATGGGCGACGATACGATTTATTCGGGCACGGTGGCGGCCGCCACCGAGGGCTTTCTTCTAGGCATCCCAGCGATCGCGGTCTCCCTAGTGGGCAAGGAGTGGGCACACTACGAGACGGCGGCACGCGTGGTAGTTGATCTAGTCGAACAATTTAAACGGCACACGCATCCTCGCCCATGGCTACTTAATGTGAACGTTCCAGACATCCCTTACGAGGAATTGCAGGGTCAGGAGGTGACTCGCTTGGGTAAGCGTCACAAGGCAGAGCCAGTGGTCAAGGGCACTAATCCACACGGCGAGACAGTGTACTGGGTTGGGGCGGCCGGCAAGGAGCAAGATGCCGGCGTGGGCACTGACTTTCATGCCATCACCCAGCGCCGTGTGTCAATCACGCCGCTGCAGATGGACCTGACAGAGTACAGCCAACTCGATGCGGTGCAGACCTGGCTGGCTGGTGCTACCACGTGAGCGCACGACACAGCGGTATTGGCATGACATCACAACGCACACGAGGGCGATTGATAGAGCGCTTGCGTGATCAAGGGATTAGGGACGAGATAGTGCTGGCCGCGATGAATGCGGTGCCACGCCATATATTCGTGGATGAGGCGCTGGCGAGTCGCGCCTATGATGACGTGTCGTTGCCAATTGGCTTTGGTCAAACTATTTCGCAGCCATACATTGTGGCGCGCATGATCGAAGTGATGCGCAATGGCGCCACACTCAACCGTGTGCTAGAGATCGGTACTGGCTGCGGCTACCAGGCTGCAGTGTTGGCGCAGGTCGCACGTGATGTATATTCGGTGGAACGTGTGCAGTCCCTGTACGAGCGCGCAATGGGCTACATGCAAGAGCTCAAGATACAAAATGTTACTCTGCGCTATGCGGATGGCAACAACAGTTTGCCGGCTGCCGCACCGTTTAACGGCATCATTGTGGCCGCCGCCGCGACGCATGTGCCGCAGGCGCTGCTTGATCAGTTGGCTGTGGGTGGCAGGATGGTCTTGCCATTGGGCGCGCAAGAGCAGTTCTTGTATCTAATTGAGCGTGACGCAGAGGGCTATCGTGAGACCCGCCTGGAGGCGGTGAAGTTCGTGCCCTTATTGACGGGGAAGATATGATGCCCAAGATTCTTGCCGTTCGATTATCGCTTGTCGTGGTTGTAGCGGCAATGTCAGGTTGCTCCTCTAGTGGGACCTATGCGCCCATAGTGGAGCGCGGAGTGACGGTTAAAAAGTCTACCACGCAGGTCACGACGCCAGCGAATAGGACCGCATCAAAAAATGCAGACGCACGTACGCAGGCCTACGTCATACAAAAAGGTGACACTCTTTACAGCATCTCCTTTAGTTACGGCCTCGATTATCGAGAGGTCGCCGAAGCCAATGGCATTCAAAACCATGATCTGATCCAAGTGGGGAGCGAGCTGCGCATACCCATTAGTAGGGGCTCAGTCAAGGCCGTGGCGGAAGATCACTCGCTCGACGTACCAGTCAAGGGTCAGCCCAGAGTAGCCAAGCTGCCCTATACCGAGCAGACTGTGGTGCAAATTGAAAAGATGCAAGAGGGCTCACAGAGGCGCGAATCGATAGCGTCGAGCAAGGGTGGATCTGACGCCGGACATGAAGCCAAGGCCGAGGCGGCTGTCGATGATGAGGATGGCAGAACAGAGTGGGGCATGCCAACTGCCGGTACCCTGACGAGCGCATTCTCTGAGGTCGCAAACCGCAAGGGGATTGATATCGCGGGGAAGCTTGGCCAAGCAATTGTCGCCAGCTCTGCGGGCAAGGTGGTTTATAGCGGTAGCGGCCTACGCGGATACGGCAAGCTGATTATCATCAAGCACAACAAGACCTACCTTAGTGCTTATGCGCATAACGACCAGCTGGTCGTAAAAGAGGGGCAAAGCGTTAGCAAGGGTCAAAAGATCGCAGAGATGGGCAGCACGGACAGCGACCATGTCGGCCTGCACTTTGAGATACGCCGCTTCGGCAAGGCGGTTGATCCTGTTAAATATTTGCCCATTATAAAATCTTGAGCGAATCCAGCCTGAATGTATTTGATCACAGTCGCGACAGCGCCGGATTGCGATATGTCTATCCAGTGGTGTCGAGACGATCGGGAGGGGTGTCGGTCGGCATTAATCTAAACACTAATAATGCCTGCAATTGGCGTTGTGTCTATTGTCAGGTTCCTAACCTCAAGCGAGGTACGGCACCACCGATTGACTTAGACCACCTGGAGGTGGAGCTGCGAGGCTTTCTTGACGAGCTGCTACACGGTGATTTTATGCAACGTCGTGTACCAAAGGAGCTGCGTTATATAAAGGACATTGCCCTGTCGGGCAATGGAGAGCCAACCAGTGCAAAAGAGTTTGAGCAGGTGATTATGCTCATCGGAAGGGTTATGAAAGAGCTGGCGTTACCTCCTGAGATAAAATTAATTTTGATCACCAATGGCAGCCTGATGCACCGCAAGAGCGTGCAGGCCGGTCAGCTTAGGATGGCACGCCTGAATGGCGAAGTGTGGTTTAAGGTTGATCGTGTCAGTAAGGCTGGGATGCGGCAGGTCAACGGCACCAACCTGTCCCTGTCTAAAGTGCGCCAAAATTTAGCCACCGCCATCTCCTTGTGTCCGACCTGGTTGCAAACCTGTTGGTTCATGTGGGATGGTGAGCCACCCAGCAAGGAAGACGAGGATGGCTACCTAGATTTTTTAGTCGGTCTGCTGCGTGACAACATTAGGCCCATGGGGGTGCTGCTCTACAGTCTGGCGAGGCCATCGTTGCAATCGGAGGCAGCCCACCTGTCAACACTGTCGGTGCCGAAATTGGAGATGTTTGCTGCACGCATTCGAGCGTTGGGTATGGAAGCGAGGGTTGCCGTATGACTGTTGAACAAAAATCACCGTGTGTGGAACCATTTTTTGATCCCGAAACGTTCGCGATCACCTACGTGGTCTACGAGACCCCAGGCTCACCCTGCGCGATCATAGATTCTGTGTTGGACTACGATCCAAAATCGGGCCGAACGAGCACGGTGTCGGCCGACAGGGTCATTGATTTTGTGCGTAGCAAGAATTTGAAACTTGAGTGGATCCTCGAGACGCATGCGCACGCGGACCACCTCTCGGCAGCATCTTATATTAGGCAGCAATTGGGGGGGAAGGTTGCCATCAATGAAATGATCAAGACCGTGCAAGGCACATTCAAGAAGATATTTAATTTTGAGGCGGGATTTAGAACGGACGGCTCTCAGTTTGATTATCTCTTTAAGAGGGATGAGGTGTTTAAGGTGGGCGGACTGAGCATGAAGGCGCTTTATGTACCCGGGCACACCTTGGCGGATGTGGCCTACCAAGTGGGTGATGTGATCTTTACGGGTGACACGCTATTTATGCCCGACGTGGGCACAGCCCGGTGTGACTTCCCCGGCGGGAACGCACACTCCCTGTACAGGTCGGTACGCATGCTGCTGAGCATGCCAGACAGTACGCGCCTGTTCATGTGCCATGACTATCCGCCCAACGGACGCAGCCCAGAATGGGAGAGCTCCGTCGGACAGCAGCGCGCCGAGAATATACATATCCGTGATGAGATCAGCGAAGAGGCGTTCGTCGCAATGCGAGTCAGACGCGACGCGACGTTAGACATGCCGGTACTCATCCTGCCGGCAATCCAGATTAACGTTCGCGCCGGGGGGCTCCCACCACCGGAGAGCGACGGCGTTCATTACTTGAAAATTCCGATTAATGTTTTATAGGCTAAAAGGGGGTGAGCGCACCGGGAGAGTGATTCGCCCGCCTTTAGGTATAATCGCCGCCTTGTTTACCTTTTAAAAGTCCCTATGAGTATCTTGGTCTGGATCATTGTCACCTGCATCGCAGGCGGCACCTTAAGCGTAACCTGTGCGGCATTGTTTGCGCTCAATAACCGCTCACAGCGCTACCTTGGCTCGATGGTGAGCTACGCAATAGGCGCGCTACTAGGGGCAGTGTTTCTTAATATCTTGCCAGAGGCGATCAGTCTCACCAAGGACGTGGCCCTCTTGAGTGGTACGGTGCTGTTCGGCATCTTATTATTCTTTATTCTGGAGAAGCTGGTGCTCTGGAGGCATTGTCACCACGAGCACTGTGAGGCGCATCTGGTGATGGACGCCGGGCACGACCATAACGATGGACGCAGCGGCACCATGATCATGGTGGGCGACACGTTCCACAACTTTGTGGATGGAATCATCATCGCCGCAGCCTTTCTGACCGACGTGCACCTGGGCCTGGTCACGGCGCTGGCCATCATCGCGCACGAGATTCCGCAAGAGGTTGGAGATTTTGCCATCCTGCTGCACTCTGGCTATAGCAAGCTGCGCGCCCTGCAGCTCAACCTAATCTCTAGCTTTGCCTCGGTGGCGGGCGGCGTGTTGGGCTACTTTACCCTACAGACCATGGAATCTTGGATACCTTCGCTGTTGGCCTTGGCGGCAGCGAGCATGATCTACGTTGCGGTTGCAGATCTAATACCTGGCCTACACAAGCGCGCCCAGTTAGGCGATACCCTGCAGCAGGTAATGCTTATCGCTCTGGGCGTGGGAACGGTCTGGCTGATGAGTGTCTTAAAGGTGGGATAGGATCCAGACTGGCTGAACGACTTTTGTCGTTTCTGGCCGTGCGGATGTCGGCTGGAATACTTAATCGTTGAAATAAATTATGTCTAAACCAAAGCGCATCGGGATGGTATCCCTTGGCTGCCCCAAGGCAACCGTGGACTCGGAGCAGATCCTTACACGTTTGCGTATGGAGGGCTACATCATCTCCCCCAACTACGCAGACTCTGATCTGGTGGTAGTCAACACCTGCGGATTTATTGATAGTGCGGTAGCGGAATCACTCGAGGCCATTGGCGAGGCGTTAGCCGAGAATGGTAAGGTTATCGTAACCGGCTGCTTGGGCGCCAAGGGTAGTGTCGTGAAAGATGCGCATCCGAAGGTGTTGGCGGTTACAGGCCCACACGCGACCAATGAGGTCATGGAGGCGATCCACGCGCATCTGCCCAGACTGCACGATCCTTATAGTGACCTGGTACCTCCGCAGGGCATACGACTCACTCCCAAGCATTACGCTTACGTCAAAATATCAGAGGGCTGCAACCATCGCTGCACCTTCTGCATCATCCCTAGTATGCGTGGCAACTTGGTGAGCCGTCCGGTGGGCGAGGTGATGCAAGAAGCGCAGAACTTGGTTAGGGCAGGTGTAAAGGAATTGCTGGTTATCTCGCAAGACACCAGCGCTTACGGTGTGGACATTAAGTACCGTACGGGATTCTGGGGGGGTCGACCGATTAAGACGCGCATGACTGAGCTCGTAAGTGCCATGAGTGAGTTGGGTGTATGGGTTCGTCTGCATTATGTCTACCCCTACCCACACGTCGATGAGGTTATTCCTATGATGGCAGATGGACTAGTCTTGCCGTACTTAGACATTCCATTTCAGCATGCCAGCGCACGCATTCTTAAACTGATGAAGCGCCCTGCAAGCAGTGAGAATGTGCTTAACCGTGTTCAGCGGTGGCGAGAGGTGTGCCCAGACATTACCCTGCGTAGCACATTCATCGTTGGTTTTCCGGGCGAGACAGAGGCGGAGTTTGAGGAGCTGCTTGATTTTTTAAGGGAGGCCCAGCTGGATCGCGTCGGTGCGTTTATGTACTCGCCAGTCGAAGGCGCCTCCGCCAACGATTTGCCGAATCACCTCCCGCCCGAGGTTCAGCAAGAGCGCTTGGCTCGCCTGATGCAGCTACAGGAAACCATTAGTGGCGTACGTCTCGCACGTAAAGTTGGCCGCACCATGGAGGTGCTGGTGGATGAGGTTAATGATGAGGGTGCGATCGCACGTAGCTCGGCGGACGCACCAGAGATAGATGGTCTAGTTTACATCGAGGACGGCCAAGCATTAAACATGGGCGACCTCGTGAGCGTTACGGTTACCGACTCTGATGCACATGACCTGTGGGCGGAAATAGCCTAAGGGCGAGTGACCAAGACAAAGATCTCGAGTCTGTTAAGATACTAACGACTGAGCGAGCATGGACTTCCTTGCTGGTAAGCGTTCCCGTAGATGATTTTTGATATGGAAAGTGTACTCCTAACATGAAAATTGCAGTAGCGGGCACAGGCTATGTGGGGCTGTCGAATGCGGTCTTATTGTCTCAGCACCATGAGGTGGTCGCCCTTGATATTGACCCACGCAAGGTCGACATGCTTAACCATGGGAGATCCCCTATTGCAGATGGCGAGATCGAGACCTACCTTAAGAATAAAAGTATTCAACTAAGAGCAACCCTCGATCCTCGTGAGGCCTATGAGGGTGCTGATTTTGTGGTGATCGCCACCCCGACAGATTACGACCCAAGCACAAATCGCTTCAACACGCAGGCGGTGGAGTCTGTTATTCGTGATGTGATGCGTATTAATCCGCAGGCCACGATGGTAATAAAATCCACGGTTCCCGTGGGCTACACTGCCAAAATTAAACAGGAGCTGGGCTGCAACAACCTGATCTTCTCCCCCGAGTTTTTGCGTGAGGGTAAAGCGCTCCACGATAATCTTCATCCCTCCCGTATTGTGGTCGGTGGAGATCTGGACCGAGCCAAGATTTTCGCGCAACTACTTCAAGAGGGCGCCATCAAAAAGGACGTGCAGATCTTGCTTACTGGCTCGACAGAGGCCGAGGCGATTAAACTTTTTGCGAATACCTACTTGGCGATGCGGGTGGCTTACTTTAATGAGCTGGATAGCTACGCCATGATTCACGGCCTAGATACAAAACAAATTATAACGGGCGTCTGCCTCGATCCACGTGTAGGCACGCACTACAATAATCCGTCATTTGGTTACGGCGGCTATTGCCTACCAAAGGACACCAAGCAACTGCTCGCAAATTATCAGGACGTACCTCAGAATTTGGTCCAGGCTATCGTTGACGCCAACGCAACACGCAAGGACTTTATTGCGGAGAGCATCATCGCTCGCCGGCCAAAGGTGGTGGGCGTGTACCGGCTTATCATGAAGAGTGGGTCAGACAATTTGCGCACCTCCAGCATCCAGGGGATCATGAAGCGCATCAAGGCTAAGGGCATAGAGGTTATTGTGTATGAGCCCATCCTAAAAGAGGAAGACTTCTTTAATTCCAGAGTGATCAAAGATCTGGAGACGTTTAAGGGTATGTCGGATGTGATCATCGCCAATCGAGTGACGGACGAGATTCGTGATGTGACCGAAAAGATTTACACTCGTGATCTGTTTGGTGCCGACTAAAGGATGCCATTCAGAGAAAAATGAGTAAAAAACACACATTAAGCATAACCCCCGTCATTCTTTGTGGTGGCTCGGGCACTAGACTTTGGCCGCTATCCCGTTCCGGATTTCCTAAGCAGTTCTTGGTGTTGTCGGGAACAACTAGCTTGTTTCAGCAGGCGGTGGAGCGCGTCAATGGATTGACAGCGGACGACATTGTCGTCGGCGAGACCTTGTTGGTAAGTAATGAGGAGCATCGCTTCTTGATCCTCGATCAGTTGCGTGAAATACCAACTGTAAGCGCGCAAGTTTTGTTGGAGCCCGTTGGCCGTAATACGGCCCCAGCGTTGACATTGGCTGCCTTACAGGCGATCGAGGCAGATGCGGATGCAATCTTGGTGGTAACGCCCGCCGATCAGACGATAAGTGATAACAAGGCATTCACGCGAGCATTGCAAAATAGTGTCCGTGCCGCGAGCTCAGGTGCGATAGTTATTTTAGGCATCGCCCCACTTGAGCCGAAGACCGGGTATGGGTATATCAAATATCAAGGCGGGGCGGGCGCTAACGATGACTATGTGGTTGCTCAATTCGTAGAAAAGCCAGACATATTAACTGCTCAAGGTTATATCGAGAGTGGTGACTTTGCATGGAACAGCGGTATGTTCGTGCTCAAGGCTGCCACCTGGCTAAATGCCCTGAAACACTTCCGGCCAGATATTTTAGCGGCCACAGAAAAGTCTTGGATAACCAGATCTGTCGACCTGCAGTTCGTGCGTCCGGACAGAGACGCGTTCACTCAAATTCCTAGCGATTCTGTAGATTACGCTGTCATTGAGAAGTGTCCGGGCTCTGAGTTTGTGACTAAAATGGTTCCGCTCGATGCAGGGTGGAGTGACTTGGGCGCTTGGGATGCCGTGTGGGAAGCTTGCTCACAAGATCAACATGGTAATGCGATGCATGGCGACACGTTAACTTTTGATACAACCAATACATTCATTCATGCGAGTAGCCGCTTGGTTGGCACGGTAGGCGTTAACAATTTAATTGTTATTGAGACGGTGGATGCCGTACTGGTGGTTGATAAAAGCCAAAGTCAGCACATTAAACGGCTGGTGGATGAATTGGAAGCACAAAAGCGAACAGAGCACATCCTGTCTCGTAAAGTGCACCGTCCTTGGGGATGGTATGACAGCATTGATGAGGGTGAGCGCTTTAAGGTCAAGCATATCCAAGTTAATCCCGGCGCGAGTCTAAGTCTGCAAAAGCATGCGCACCGATCGGAGCACTGGATTGTAGTTAAAGGTACGGCCGAGGTTACATGTGGAGACAAGCAAATAACGTTAACCGAGAATCAATCGACCTACATCCCGCTGGGCGAGGTTCACCGTCTCGCCAATCGGGGAAGCACTCCACTTGAAATCATTGAGGTGCAGTCTGGCAGTTATTTGGGCGAGGATGACATCGTGCGCATTGAGGATATCTATGGACGCACCAAGGCCGTGTAGGTATGAGTAAAGAATTTAGGATCTATGTTGCAGGTCATCGTGGAATGGTGGGGTCTGCCATTATCCGCGCCTTAGAGCGGCACGGGCAGACAAACATCGTTACTCGTACCCACGCTGAGCTAGATTTGATTGATCAGGCCGCTGTTCGTGATTTTTTTAAACTCGAGAGGCTTGATCAGGTGTACCTTGCAGCGGCAAGGGTGGGCGGCATCCATGCCAACAACACCTATCCAGCTGAGTTTATTTATGAAAATTTGATGGTAGAGGCCAACGTCATCCACGAGGCATGGCGTGCCAGAATTAAAAAACTTTTATTTTTGGGGTCTAGTTGTATATACCCAAAGCTTGCCCCGCAGCCCATGCGAGAGGATGCCCTGCTCACTGGTCCGTTAGAGCCCACAAACGAGCCGTACGCCATTGCAAAAATAGCAGGCATCAAGCTTTGCGAAAGCTACAACCGTCAGTATGGGCAGAGTCATGGGGTCGACTACCGTTGCGTGATGCCCACCAATCTCTACGGCCCAGGTGACAACTATCACCCGGAAAATTCTCACGTTATTCCCGCATTGATTCGCCGTTTTCATGAAGCAAAGATTGTCAGCGCACCAACCGTTACGGTTTGGGGTGACGGCACGGCATGTCGTGAATTTCTTTATGTGGATGACATGGCTGAAGCCAGTGTGCACGTAATGAATTTGGACAAAGAAGTCTATCGAGCACACACACAACCTATGCAAAGCTTGATTAACGTGGGTTGCGGTAAAGACATCACCATCCGGCAGTTGGCAGAATTGGTTGGTCAGGCTGTTGGTTATCAAGGTAAAATCGAGTTTGATGCTACCAGGCCCAATGGCACGCCACGAAAGCTTATGGATAGTGGTCGACTAAACGCGCTAGGCTGGCAGGCGAGAGTACACATGAAGCAAGGCCTGGTCGCCGCCTACGAAGACTTCATGAGTGGAGACACCTTGACGCCTAGGTGATAAAAATATTCGGGAATGCTCACTATGACCACACCACAAAAAGTCGCTCTTATTACTGGCATTACTGGGCAAGATGGTTCATATCTTGCTGAATTTTTGCTTAATAAGGGGTACATCGTTCATGGTATTAAGCGGCGCTCTAGCTCATTCAATACCCAGCGAGTCGATCACATCTATCAGGATCCACACATCCAGAATGCCCACTTCAAGTTACATTACGGCGACCTAACGGATGGTAGTAATTTGGTGCGCATCGTGCAGGAAATTCAGCCCGATGAAATCTATAATCTTGGCGCGCAAAGTCATGTAGCTGTTAGCTTTGAAAGCCCAGAATACACTGCGGATGTTGACGGCATGGGTACCTTGCGCCTCCTGGAGGCTATTCGCATCTTGGGCCTAGAAAAGAAAACACGTTTTTACCAGGCCAGCACCAGCGAGCTTTATGGCTTGGTGCAGGAGACACCGCAGAAAGAGACCACCCCATTTTATCCACGCAGCCCCTATGCGGTAGCCAAGATGTACGCCTACTGGATAACGGTCAACTATCGTGAGGCTTACGGTATATACGCTTGCAATGGCATCCTGTTTAATCATGAAAGCCCGCGTCGAGGTGAGACTTTCGTTACTCGTAAGATAACCCGTGGCTTGGCTAATATCAGCCAAGGTTTAGAGGACTGTCTTTATATGGGGAACTTGGACGCTTTGCGTGACTGGGGTCACGCCAAAGATTACGTGCGCATGCAATGGATGATGCTGCAACAAAATGCACCGGAAGACTTTGTTATCGCCACTGGCGTTCAATACAGCGTGCGCCAGTTTTTAGAAAAAACCGCTACCGTCCTGGGTATTAAACTTCGCTGGAATGGCCAGGGTGTCAACGAGGTTGGTTACTGGGATGACCGACCTATCGTTCGCGTAGATCCACGCTACTTTCGTCCTACCGAAGTCGAGACCCTTCTGGGTGACCCGACAAAGGCCAAAGAGAAACTCGGCTGGACGCCTGAAATAACCTTGGACGAGATGGTGGCCGAGATGGTGGCGTTCGACTTAGCGGATGCCAAAAAAAATGTGCTACTCAAGAAGCATGGTTACGACGTCTCGTTCGGCATTGAATAACTGGCCGCTGTAGATGGCCCACAAAGATACACTCTCTGTTCTAGTTACCGGCGCAACAGGATTCGTGGGTGCCGCTCTGGTCGCCAGACTGGCACTAGACGGCCTGGCTGTTCGTGCGGTTGTGCGCAATAAGGTTTCACCCACCACTGCAAAGATCGATGTGGTTCGTGTAAGTGAGCTAAGCGCTGAGACTGATTGGAGTGATGCTCTAGCAAATATGGATGCGGTAATCCACCTCGCTGCTCGTGTGCATGTAATGACAGACACGGCAAATGATCCCCTGACCGAGTATCGGCGTGTAAATGTAGAGGGCACGCTGAATTTGGCCAATCAAGCAGCGGCAGCAGGAATTAAACGCTTTATCTTTATGAGTTCAATTAAGGTTAATGGCGAGAAAACGGTATTGAATCCATTCCTGGCCGATGACGCACCTGATCCACAAGATCCCTACGGTATAAGCAAGTACGAGGCTGAGCAGGGTCTACTAAGACTGGCAGCGGAGACTGGCATGGAGGTCACAATTATTCGATCCCCGCTAGTCTACGGGCCCGGCGTGAAGGCTAATTTTTTGAGCATGATGCGCTGGCTAAATCGTGGCATTCCCTTGCCTTTTGGTGCTATTCAAAATAAACGCAGCTTGGTGGCGATAGATAATTTAATTGATTTAATTGCAATCTGCATTCATCACCCAGCGGCAGCAAATCAAATATTTTTAGTTTCAGATGATGAGGATCTATCCACTACGGAGTTGTTGTGTCGTATGGGGCATGCCTTGGATAGGCCGGCACGACTCATTCGACTCCCGGCCGCCGCCATCAAGGTGGGGGCAGCATTACTGGGTCGTCATAATTTGGCACAGAGGCTTTGCGGGTCTTTGCAGGTAGATATTAAGAAGACCAAAGAGCTGTTGGGGTGGAGCCCCCCGATCAATGTGGAAGAGGGGTTGCGTCGTACCGTTGCTGGGTTGCATTCAAGTTGGTAATGCACTTGAACAACCTGGGGCTAGGTATAAAGCTCAAGCTTTCTCAGATTTTTTTAGTTGATAACTCGCCACCCACTCATTTGCTCGTCGTACGGCCTCCTCGATCGCCGAGGCCGTCAAGTATGGTTCCGTTGTCTCTAGCCCTTCTTTTGCGTGCTGGTCACCATCCACACTTGCTATGCTAAACCACTTGTACGCCTCTATAAAATCCTGAGTAACGGTGTTGTCTGGTGTGTATGCTGGCCCCAGGTTTAGCTGCGCTACCTTAAATTGTGCTGCCACATCACCCTGTTCCGCAGCGTTTCTAAACCAAAATAAAGATTGCTGATAGTCTCGAGGAACGCCATCGCCATTCGCGTACATATACCCTAGTGTGTATTGTGCTTCCGCATCCCCTTGCTCTGCGGCCTTGCGAAACCAAAAGGCAGCCTTCTCATCATCCTGGGCAACGCCTCGGCCCTGCTCGTACATTAACCCTAGGTTGTTTTGTGCCAACGCGGATCCCTGTTCTGCAGCTTTGTGCCACCAGGACACCGCTTGCTGCTCGTCCTTGGCTATGCCCAGACCCCCTTCGTGCATGAGCCCCAGATAGAATTGGGCCTCCATGTGCCCCTGTGCTGCTAGGGTATTAAATAACTCCGCTGCCTTAACGTAGTCGTTATTGGCAACAAAATTCATGCCCTCCTTAAAGGAGCTGGCTAAATCTGACTGTGCTGGCGCTACCATGACATGCTCACTCTAATTTCTTGTTTCATTACGTTAATTTTCCTTTTATGGTACGCGTTAATTTTATTCAATAGCCGTGCCACCACCATGTGGCGTGTCATTGTATCGGTCTATCCGCAAGACTGAACTACTTACATCGTCTATGCTCTGAGCGAGACATTATAAAACATAAGGTGTCAGAGAGGAGTTACTGTTTGAGTTGGCTGGCAGCTTGGGTTACAATGTGCGCCCTACTTATTCGGCAGTAAATGAATCGGTAGAAAATAACACACTCGTTCATGTTGGGGTGCCTGAAAATGGTCGATTTGACGAGTGGAAGACTTAACCCTTAACACGTGGAGTAATCATGGCAGTCATAATGCGTCAAATGCTAGAGGCGGGTGTTCATTTCGGACATCAAACTCGTTTTTGGAATCCAAAGATGGCTCCGTTTATCTTTGGCCATCGTAATAAAATTCACATCATCAACCTAGAAAAAACCGTTGTTATGTACAACGATGCGTTAAAGTTTGCACGCAAACTTTCCGCAAACAAGGGCAAAATATTATTTGTTGCAACAAAGCGTCAAGCCCGTCAAATAATCAAGGAGGAGGCCATTCGATGCGACAGCCCCTTCGTGGATCACCGTTGGCTGGGCGGCATGTTGACCAACTTCAAAACAGTGCAACAGTCTATTAAACGCCTGCATGAGCTGGAAGCTATGATGCTGGACGTTGTTGCTATGGAAAAGATTTCCAAAAAAGAAAGCTTAATGATGCAACGTGAGCTCGAGAAGCTCGATCGTAGCCTGGGTGGCATTAAGAATATGCAAGGCCTGCCCACTGCAATTTTTGTGATTGATGTTGGTTACCAAAAAGGCGCTATTGTGGAGGCGCAAAAGCTAGGCATTCCGGTGATTGGTGTGGTGGATACTAATCATACCCCGCTGGGCGTGGACTATGTTATTCCGGGTAACGACGACTCCAGTCAGGCGATACGCCTGTATGCACGTGGGATGGCAGATGCAATTCTGGAGGGTCGCGAGAAGGCGCTCAATGAAATTGTTGCCCAAGCAGAGGATCAGGCGACGTAAGAGTATTCTGTTTTGTTAAAAGGGGCGAAAGCCCCTTTTTTTTAGATTATGTTTTGAGGGGATTAAAAATGGCGGAAATTACCGCAGGCATGGTAAAGAATCTGCGCGAGGCAACCGGCCTTGGCATGATGGATTGCAAGAAAGCACTAGTTGAAACAGATGGCGACTTTCAGGCAGCTGAAGAGTTATTGCGTATCAAGAGTGGTGCCAAGGCCAGCAAAGCCGCTTCACGCGTGGCTGCAGAGGGCCTGGTTAGCGCTTTTATTAGCGCTGACGGTAAAATTGGGGCGCTAGTTGAGGTGAACTGTGAAACCGATTTCATGGCCAAGAATGATGGATTTATTACATTCGCCGGCAACGTAGCGCAGGCTATCGCGCAAAGCAACCCAAGTGATGTTGCCGCTCTGTCATCGGCCGCCCTGGCAGAGGGTGGCAGTGTGGAAGACGTGCGAAAAGCGTTGATCATGAAGTTGGGTGAAAATATTAGCGTGCGACGTTTCGTGCGATACAGCACGCAGGGCAAGGTGGTCGCTTATTTGCATGGTAGTCGGATCGGTGTACTGCTAGATATTAATGGCGGCAACGACACTCTGGGCAAAGACTTGGCGATGCATATCGCTGCGAGCAAGCCAATTTGCGTTTCAAAAGAGCAGGTTTCTCAGGAGCTGCTTGATACTGAACGCAAGGTATATACGGCACAAGCTGCGGAGAGCGGAAAGCCTGCCAACATTGTTGAGAAGATGGTGGATGGACGTATTGCCAAGTACTTGGCAGAGGTAACCCTGTTGGGGCAGCCTTTTGTAAAGGATCCGGATACTACGGTAGAAAAGTTATTGTCCACTCATGGTGCGCAGGTCAACGCGTTTACAATGTTTGTAGTGGGCGAGGGGATCGAGAAGGTGGTGGTTGATTACGCTGCAGAAGTTGCTGCCGCAGCGAAAGTCTAGACAGATGTCAGTCGCCCCAGCGTATAAACGTATTTTGCTTAAGCTGTCAGGGGAAGCCCTGATGGGTGATGATAGCTATGGTATCAATCGTGCGGTGATTGAGCGCATTGTCAGAGAGATTGGCGAGATAGTCGCGCTGGGTGTGCAGGTGGCGATTGTTATCGGTGGCGGTAATATCTTTCGTGGGGTTGCCCCAGCCGCTGCCGGCATGGATCGCGCTACCGCTGATTATATGGGAATGCTGGCTACCGTAATGAATGGAATGGCCTTGCAGGACGCCATGAATCGTTTTGGATTGGATTGTCGAGTTCAGTCCGCACTCAATTTAGAGCAGGTGGCTGAGCCGTTTATACGGGGGAAGGCATTGCGCTATCTAGAGGATGGCAAGGTGGTGATATTTGTTTCTGGTACGGGCAACCCGTTTTTTACTACCGATACAGCGGCCGCCTTGCGTGGTGTTGAGATGGATGCGGAGGTTGTCATTAAGGCGACCAAGGTGGACGGAGTCTATACCAACGACCCAAAGCTAGATCCTAGCGCCACCCGTTACCAGAGATTAAGCTTCGATGAGGCGATCAGTAAAAATCTCAAGGTAATGGATGCCACCGCGTTGACGTTGTGTCGGGACCAGAAGCTGCCCATCGTCGTATTTAGTATATTCAAGCAAGATGCGCTTAAGCGCGTAGTAATGGGCCAAGATGAGGGGACTATGGTGCATTGCAATTGAAGGGAGTGGGCTATGACTGTTGATTTTAAAAAAAATACCGAGCAAAAAATGACCAAGACCCTAGAGGCGCTCAAGGTAGATTTTGCAAAGATTCGTACCGGTAGGGCGCACACCGGTATTTTAGACCATGTGACCGTGGACTATTATGGGAGTCAGGTGCCGCTGAGCCAGGTTGCCAATGTAACCCTTGTGGATGCACGCACCATCGGCGTTCAGCCATGGGAGAAGAATATAATTGGGGCGGTTGAAAAGGCAATACGTGATGCCGATCTCGGGCTCAATCCGGCAACCAACGGAGACTTGATCCGTGTGCCCATGCCAATGCTAACCGAAGAACGTCGTCGTGACTTGATTAAGGTGGTGCGAAACGAGTCTGAGAGCGCCAAGGTCGCTATACGTAACATACGCCGTGATGCAAACGAGCATCTCAAGAAGCTCATCAAGGATAAAGAAATTAGCGAGGATGACGAACGTCGCAAGCAGGATGAGGTTCAGAAGCTGACAGATCACTTTGTGGCAGAAGTTGACCGATCGCTTCAGGTTAAAGAGTCGGAGCTGATGGCGATCTAGTCACACCTGAAGCGCCACTCTCTTGTGGCCGTTATTCGTGTGATATTTTCAGGAATACTGAATGACGTTATTTCAAAGTTCAACCTGCACTATCCCAACCATACATCAGGTGCCGCGTCATATTGCCATCATTATGGATGGCAATGGTCGCTGGGCAAGGCAGCGCTTATTGCCAAGAATTATGGGGCATCAGCGTGGTGTCGAGGCGGTACGCGAGATCGTCAAGACTTGCCGCGAGCTTGGGGTTGAGTACCTGACCTTGTTTGCATTTAGTAGTGAAAATTGGCGTCGCCCAGCGGATGAGGTTTCTTTCCTGATGGGGCTTTTCTTAAAGATGCTGAAACGTGAAGTGTCTAAGCTACACGAGAATAATATTCGTCTAAAAATTATTGGTGACCGTAATCGCTTCGATAAAATCCTTAATCAGCATATCGAGGATGCGGAGCGCTTAACTGCAAACAATGTGGGCTTAACGCTTACCATCGCGGCCGATTATGGCGGGCGTCAAGATATCATGCAGGGCCTGCGGGCAATGATTAAGGCGCGCCCTGATCTGGCTGACAATTTCAGCGAAGGGGATATAGAGGCATATCTTTCTATGCACTACGCACCTGAACCAGATTTGTTTATCCGCACCGGTGGCGAGCAACGAATCAGTAATTTTTTACTATGGCAATTGGCTTACACGGAGTTATATTTTACCGATACCTTGTGGCCGTCTTTTGATGGTGAGATGTTGAAATCTGCCATTCATTCCTACGGTATGCGTGAGCGCCGCTTCGGTCGAACGAGTGATCAAGTCCAAGGCGAAGCAGATTAGAGTGGGAGAGGGCCATGATTAGGCAACGTGTGATTACCGCAGTTACTCTGCTGGTACTTTTTTTGTTGTCTTTGTTTCTGCTGCCAACGGCATGGTGGGCCACTCTGATTGTGATTATCGTACTGCAAGGGGCGATTGAGTGGGTGCGCTTGTCTGGATTGTCTGGCAAGACCACCACAATCTATTTATTTCTGACGCTAGTGATGATGCTCAGCATCGCTTGGATTAACACGCAATACTTAAGGCAGTCCGGGTTGTTGTATGCCTTGATATATGGCGCATCGGTACTGCTGTGGTTGGTTGTTGTGCCGCTGTGGTTGGCCGCCCGTTGGCGGGCGAGCCAATCGTTCCCGATGATGCTCATTGGCTGGATGTTACTCATTCCAACTGGCTTGGCAATGATGGACTTACGTACGCAAGATCCATGGTTGCTGCTGGGGGTGATGGGTTTGGTGTGGGTCGCAGATATAGCCGCCTATTTTGGTGGACGCAAGTTTGGCAGACACAAGCTTGCGCCCACGATTAGCCCTGGAAAAACCTGGGAAGGAGTGATCAGTGCACTACTTGGTGTGACTGTTTGCGTGCTCTTGGTTGTTTGGGTGCGTGACCTCTCTATGACCAGGGCAGCATTGTTTGGTATTTTGATGGCGTCATGGATGTGCGTAGGATTGTCGGTGATCGGTGATTTGTTCGAGTCAGCCGTTAAGCGTCAGGCTGGGGTCAAGGATAGCGGTACGCTATTACCAGGTCATGGTGGCCTACTGGATCGTATTGATGCGTTGACCTCCACGTTACCCTTGGTTGCAATGACAATTTTGTTACAAAGACTGATATGAGGAGCGTCAGCCAGCTCACGATACTCGGCTCCACTGGCAGTATAGGAGTGAGTACGCTAGATGTGGTGGCGCGTCATCCTGAACGCTATCGCGTCATCGCACTCACCGCACAATCCCAAGATAATATTCTGTTCGAGCAGTGCACTCGTTTTTCGCCACGGTACGCCGTGTTACTTGATGAGACAGCCGCCGCACGCCTGCAGCAGCGTATCGCCCTGACCGACTTAGACACAGAGGTATTGTGTGGTGTTGCAGCGCTAGAGAGGGTTGCATCATTGCCGGAGGTAGATACGGTCATGGCTGCCATCGTAGGTGCGGCAGGCTTGCGACCGACATTGGCGGCAGCTTACGCAGGAAAGAAAATATTACTCGCGAATAAGGAGGCGCTGGTCATGGCCGGACAGGTCTTTATGGACGCAGTAAATAATAATAATGCCACCCTGCTACCCATCGATAGCGAACACAATGCTATCTTCCAAGCGCTGCCATACAATTACTCCCGTCACCATGCTGGCGGCTTGGCTGCTAGCGGGGTAAGCAAAATATTGCTGACCGCATCCGGTGGACCTTTTCTGAAGACTACTATGTCCGCATTACAAAGTGTCACTCCAGAGGAGGCGTGCGCACACCCCAACTGGGTAATGGGACGAAAGATCTCTGTGGATTCTGCGACTATGATTAACAAGGGACTGGAGGTTATTGAGGCGCACTGGTTGTTTAATGCTCCAGCCGATTTGATCCAAGTGGTGGTGCACCCACAAAGCGTTGTTCATTCACTCGTGCAATACGTTGATGGATCCGTATTGGCGCAACTGGGCAACCCAGACATGCGCACCCCGATTGCCCATGCATTGGCCTACCCTGAACGTATTGAGGCCGGTGTTGAGCCACTAGATTTACTCAAAGTTGGTACGCTTAATTTTGTTGCACCAGATTTGACGCGCTTCCCATGCTTAGCCTTGGCTTACGAAGCCTTGCGTGCAGGTGGCACACTCCCTGCTGTTCTGAATGCGGCTAATGAGGTCGCCGTGGCTGCATTCTTATCTAAAAAGATCCCATTCCTCGCTATATCAAGTTTGATAGATGGCGTGCTAACTAATTCGACAGTAGAGTCGATTGGCACACTGGAGGACGTGTTCCGTGCGGATGAGGGCGCGCGTGTATTGGCAAATGATTTGATAAAACGCATGACCCACCAGGCATGATTACGCTGCTTATTTTTGTGATTACCATATCGGTGCTAGTGGTGGTTCACGAAATGGGTCACTACTTGGTCGCAAGATTGTGCGGGGTGAAGGTGCTACGCTTCTCTGTGGGCTTTGGTAAGGTGTTATATGGCAAGCGTTTCATAGGTGGCGAGACAGAGTGGGTAGTTTCCGCAATCCCCTTGGGTGGCTATCTCAAGATGTTGGATGAGCGCGAAGGTGAAGTGGCGACACACGAACTGCATCTCGCATTCAATCGAAAGCCCGTGTTGCAACGTATGGCTATTGCGGTAGCGGGGCCAGCAGCTAATTTATTGCTGGCCATTCTTTTGTTTTGGGCGTTATTTGCTTATGGCGTGCCGGGACTAAAGCCCGTGTTGGGTGAGGTATTGCCTAAAACCCCTGCCGCTGCCGCACATTTTAAGGCAGAAGAGACGATCGTCAGTATTGATAAACAAGTCATTCAGACTTGGGAGCAGATGAGCTGGACACTTCTGGATCTTGCATTGGGGGGTGCTACAGAAGCGCATATAGAGACACGTACCGCTCAAGGGGAGTGGGCTCAGCGTGTACTAAATTTACAGACATTATCCCCCAATGACCTGGATCAGGACTTTCTGCAGATCCTTGGACTACAACCCCACCAGCCAACTATATACCCCGTGATTGGCAAGGTGATGGAGGGTGGGGTTGCGCAACAGGCGGGATTGCTGTCGGACGACCTGATATTGCGTGTAGACGATCAGATCGTGGAAACTTGGAAGGATTGGGTGGAGATAGTACGCAGCCACCCAGGGCAATTGCTGCGGTTAGAGGTTGAGCGTCGGGGCGTGTTGCTGGCGATTTCAATCACCCCAGTGGCAATTCGAGAGGCGGGCGAGGTAGTGGGAAAGATTGGTGCCGCACCCTACATAGATCAACATGAACTGGATGCCCTATTAACGCAGGTGCGTTACGACCTCCCCACAGCGCTTACATACGCGGTACAGAAGACCTGGAAAACGGCCAGAGTAAGCCTGAACATGCTAGGCAAAATGTTGCGAGGTGACATGTCGTTGAAGAAGCTCAGTGGGCCAATCGCGATTGCTGACTATGCCGGACAGTCTGCGCAGATGGGTGTCATAGCATACTTAGGATTCTTGGCGTTAATAAGTATCAGCCTGGGGGTCTTGAATTTGTTACCCATTCCTTTATTGGATGGGGGGCATTTGCTGTATTATACGGTCGAATTAATTAAGGGTAGCCCATTGTCAGAGCAGGCATGGAGGGTGGGGCAGAGTGTGGGTATTGCCCTGCTGGTCACCGTGATGGGGATTGCGCTGGTAAATGATATAGGTCGCCTGCTCTAGGTTGATATGATATATGACACTTAAACATCTTATAGGATTAGCCCTTCTTTTGCGCGCGACGTCCGCAATCGCTATTGAACCATTCGTGGTCAAGGACATCCGTGTGGAAGGCATACAGCGCACCGAGGCGGGCACAGTATTTAGCTACCTACCAGTTAAGGTCGGTGAAAAGCTGGACAGTGAGCATGCGGCTTCGGCAATCCGTGCGTTATTTGCTACTGGATTTTTTAAGGATGTAAAGCTCGAGAGGGAACAAGATGCCTTAATTGTTAGGGTGATTGAGCGGCCATCTATTGCCAGCATCGAAATTAACGGCGTGAAGGACTTCCCTAAAGAGACACTGAACGATAGCTTAAAATTAGTTGGATTAGTGGACGGCCGTATCTTTGATAAATCTGCTCTAGACAAGGCGGAACAAGAACTGAAGCGCGCGTACGTGGCACGAGGCAAGTACTCCGTCAAGGTTAGCACCGTCGTCACCGAGTTGGAGCGCAATCGTGTCGCCATCGTGTTTAATGTGGTGGAGGGGGACACCTCTAGGATCAGCCAAATTAATATCATTGGCAACCAAGTTTTTAAGGAAAAAGAGCTGAGAGAGCTGATGAAGCTGGGCACTCCAACCTGGCTGAGCTGGATCACTAAAAATGATCAGTATTCCAAGCAAAAACTGTCTGCAGATTTAGAGGCGCTACGCTCTCTATACATGGATGCGGGCTACCTAGAGTTTGCTATAGACTCCACCCAGGTCTCCATTAGTCCAGAAAAGGACCACATCTACATCACCATCAACTTGAATGAGGGTGCCAAATTCACGGTCTCTGATGTCAAGGTATCTGGCCCAGAGAATATCTTGCCACACGAACAGATGCGTAAGCTTATTAAGGTCAAGGCTGGCGATGTATTTTCACGCAAGGATCTAACTGAGTCCAGCAAGAAGATAGGTGATCGCTTGGGTGAAGATGGCTATGCCTTCGCTAATGTCAACGCGGTGCCAACGATAGACAAAGAAAAGCATCAGGTAGAATTTACATTTGTTGTCGATCCTGGTGTGCGTGCTTACGTGAGGCACATTGATATTACGGGTAACTCAAAAACGCGTGATGTTGTGATCAGGCGTGAATTCCGTCAGATGGAGGGTGCGTGGTATGTCGCGTCCAAGATTCAGACATCCAAGCAAAAGGTTGATCGCCTAGATTACTTCAGCGAAGTGAATATTGAGACCCTTCCAGTGCCAGGCACCAAGGATCAGGTGGATATTGGTATGTCTGTGAAGGAGAAATCTACCGGATCATTTATGCTCGGCGCTGGCGTATCGAGTAACGTGGGTTTGATGCTGACCGGCTCAATCACCCAGCGAAATTTATTTGGCACGGGCAACACCCTGACCACACAAATTAACACGAGTGGCATGAATCAGGTGTACTCGGTGTCGTACACCAATCCTTATTACACAGACGATGGGGTGAGCCGAGGCTTTGATGTGTATAAGCGCGACATAGACACTACATCTACGGCGATTAGCCCGTACCGCTCGGCTACCGTGGGTACGGGGGTGCGCTTTGGGGTGCCCATGGGCGACTTTGAAAACATGTACTACGGTAGCTCACTTGAGAATACCCAGATCGTCACTAGTACCGCCAGCTCGCTTCAGATGCAAGATTACACTGCGAAATTCGGTGGCTCGGCCACCAACCTATTAGGTTCCGCCGGCTGGAGCAAGGATACTCGTGATAGTGCTATCTTTACCACTGCGGGAACGGTGCGCCGGGCCAACGTGTCCACTACTGTACCGGCCTCAGATCAGAAATTCTACAAGCTCTCCTATCAGCACCAGTGGTTCTATCCCGTTAGCCAGAACACCACGCTCATGTTAAACGGTGATGTAGGTATGGCGAACGGCTACGGCGGCATGCCGGTACCATTCTTTCAAAATTTCTACGGCGGCGGTATAGGTACGGTGCGTGGTTTTCAGCCGTTCTCAATGGGGCCAAAGGATAGCATCGGCAACAGTCTAGGGGGAACGAGACGCGTAATCGGGAATGCTGAGCTGTTATTTCCTATGCCTGGATCTGGAAAAGATAAGTCGGTACGCTTGAGTACCTTTGTGGACGCGGGCGCGGTCTTTAACACGGGACTATTGGGATCGGACAATATGCGCTATTCTACGGGTGTTGCTGTGACCTGGGTGTCACCGGTTGGCCCGCTGAAATTTAGCATGGGTGTGCCCGTTAACAAACAAGCAGGAGATCGATTGCAGCAATTCCAGTTTACTATGGGCTCGTTGTTTTAAATTAAGTTAGGGGGAAACATGAAGACGCTTAGTATTAGATGCATCCAGTTGCTGCTAATGATGGGGTGCGCTCAGGCTTTGGCCGCAGACTTTAGAGTTGGTATCGTTAACACGGAGCGCATCATGAGCGAGTCACCACCTGCGGTCAAGGCGGCGAAAAGAATCGAAAAGGAATTCTCTGCGCGTGACCAAGAAATTAAAAAAATTGCCAAGCAGATGAAGGACATTCAGACCCTTGTGGAAAAGGAGGGGCTAACCCTGTCCGAGGCCGAAAAGCGTAACAAGGAGCGTGAGTTAGCTAACTTGAATGTAAATCTGCAGCGCATGCAACGAACTTTCAGCGAAGACTTAAATTTACGTAAGAATGAGGAGCTAGCATCTATCCTCGAACACGCGAACAAAGCCATCCAAGCTATTGCCGAAAAAGAGAAATATGACCTGATATTGCAGGAGGCCGTGTACCGTAACGTTAATATTGATATTACCGATAAGGTTCTAAAGTACATGCTGGATAACAAATAAGGCTTTGGTTTTTAGTTGGATTGTATGAAACGGACAAACTATAGCCTTAAGGAAATCGCAGCGCACTTTGGTGGTCTGATTCTGGGCAATCCTGAGACAACCGTCAATCAGGTGGCTACGCTTGAAAATGCGCAAGCTGGACACCTTGCTTTTTTAGCAAATATTAAATATCGCCCTCAGCTTTCCGCCACACGGGCAAGCGCAGTCATTGTTGGTGCGTCCGACAAGGAGGTGACCGACCTCCCTCGAATCGTATGCGAAAACCCATACGTTTACTTCGCTAAGGTTTCGGCCTTACTCAATCCTGTCGTGACATTTGTGCCAGGCATACACCCGAGTTCGGTGATTGCAGAGGGTGCTTACATCGATCCAACCGCCCACGTAGGTCCGCATGTAGTGATTGGTACGAACAGCAAGGTGGAGGCCGGCTGCGTCATTATGGAAGGATGCAGTATTGGCGCAAGGGTATCCATAGGTATCAATACACGTTTATACCCACACGTTGTGGTGTATCAAAACTGCATCTTAGGAAGCAGGATAGTAGTGCACTCCGGTGTGGTGATCGGTGCGGACGGTTTCGGTATCGCGATGGATGAGGGTCGCTGGCTGAAGATCCCACAAATTGGCCGCGTGGTCATTGGTGATGATGTAGAAATTGGTGCGAACACCACTATAGATCGTGGTGCCCTAGATGACACCGTAATCGAAGAGGGTGTCAAGCTGGACAATCAAATTCAAATAGCTCATAACGTGCGTGTTGGCGCACACACAGCCATTGCTGCGTGTGTTGGTATCGCGGGTAGCGCAAGCATCGGACGACACTGCCGTATCGGGGGCGGGACGGGCATCCTGGGGCATACGCAGATCGCTGATAATGTAGAAATATCTTCCTTTACCATGATTGGGAAGTCCATTCGAGAGCCCGGAACTTATACCGGTATTTTTCCATTTAGTTCGCATGAAGTGTGGCGTAAAAATGCCGCCCAATTACGTCACCTAGATGACTTGGCTGATAAGATAAAAGCGCTGCAACAAGAGATTGAAACACTAAGGAGCAAGAGTTGATGAGCACAAGTACTCAAATGGATATCCACGAGATTTTGGAATACCTGCCGCACCGTTATCCATTTTTGCTGATTGATCGTGTGCTGTCATGTGATCCTGGAAAAGAAATTGTGGCGCTCAAGAATGTCAGCAGCAATGAACCATTTTTTGGAGGGCACTTTCCGCATTATCCGGTGATGCCTGGGGTGTTGATTGTTGAAGCTATGGCACAAGCTGCAGCAATTCTTTCATTTAAAACTTCGGGAACCAAGCCAGATGACAAAACTGTTTGTTATTTTGTAGGCATCGACGGGGCGCGCTTTAAGAAGCCAGTAAGTGCGGGAGACCAGCTTATTTTTAAAGTGAAGCTTATTCGAAACTTACGCGGTATGTGGAAATTTTCAGCCGTAGCGGAAGTGGACGGACAGGTCGTAACAGAGGCTGAGCTGATGACTACCGGTAGGGCACTGTAATGCATCATCCGACGGCACTCATTCATCCAAATGCCAAGCTGGCAGATGATGTTGAAGTGGGTGCGTATTCAATCATTGGTGAGCATGTCGAAATCGGCAGCAACACGCACATAGGCCCACACGTTGTAATTAGCGGGCATACCAAAATTGGCAAGAACAATCGTGTATTTCAGTTCTGTTCGTTGGGCGAGATTCCACAAGACAAGAAATATGCTGGTGAGCCGACTCGTCTCGAGATCGGTGATCACAATACTATCCGTGAATTTTGTACTTTAAATTTGGGTACCGCACAAGATGTTGGTGTAACTCGTGTCGGTGACCATAATTGGATTATGGCCTACGTACACTTGGCGCATGATTGTCAGATAGGAAATCACACTATTTTTGCTAATAATACGCAGCTTGCCGGACATGTTCACGTGGCTGATTATGCAATCTTGGGAGGATTTACCGGGGTGCATCAATTTTGCAAAATTGGCAGGCATGCCATGACTGGAGTGGGAACGGTGCTATTGCAGGATCTCCCTCCTTATGTCATCGCTGCCGGTAATCCCGCCGCACCTTACGGGATTAATTCTGAAGGACTTAAACGACATGCTTTTTCAAGTGATGCAATCATGGCAATTAAGCGTGCCTACAAGACCTTGTATAAATCTGGTTTGTTGTTGGAGCAAGCCAAGGTTGCCATCCGTGATGAGCACGTTGAGAAATATCCAGAGATGAGTGCACTGATCGACTTTATCGATCATTCGCAACGCGGCATCATTCGTTAGTCCATCTCCCATGTCAGAGCCGATAAAAGTGATCGGTATAGTTGCCGGTGAAGCCTCCGGTGACTTACTCGGTAGTCACCTAATGGAAGCGCTTAAGCTGGCAGTTCCCGGTGTGCAGTTTGTCGGAATTGGCGGGCCCAAGATGCAGGCAGCGGGTATGCAGGTCATGTTCCCGATGGAAAAGCTTGCGGTTCGTGGTTACGTTGAGGTGCTGAAACACTACCTTGAAATAGTTGGTATACGTCGTAAATTAAAAACGTACTTTTGTGCCAATCCCCCCAATATATTTATTGGAATTGATGCGCCAGATTTTAATCTGGGCTTAGAGCTCGGGTTGAAGCGGCGAGGCATTCCCGTCATTCATTACGTTAGTCCATCTATCTGGGCGTGGCGTGGTGAGCGCATTCACAAGATCAAGCGTGCGGTGTCACACATGCTGACACTGTTCCCATTTGAGGTTCCGCTGTACGAGAAGGTTGGTGTTCCCGCAACCTATGTGGGGCACCCTCTGGCTGATATGTTGGTGAGCTTGCCTAGTAAGGCTGCCATGCGAGAGCAGCTTCGCTTGGGTGTGAATGACAGGGTGTTCGCCTTCTTGCCGGGTAGTCGTCAAAGTGAGGTGAGGCACTTAGCAAAGATTTTTATTGAAACGGCAAAGCTTATTCTACTCAAGCTGCCTGAGGCGCGTTTCTTGGTGCCACTGACAAGTAGTCAGACGCGTCGCATCTTTGAGGAGGCGCTATGGTCTTCTGGGGCGCAAGACTTACCTATAACAATTTTGTTTGGGCACGCTCACGATGCCATGATCGCGGCAGACATTGTCTTGGTTGCATCTGGAACCGCCACCCTAGAGGCCGCGTTATTAAAGCGCCCTATGGTCATCACTTATAGCATGCCAGCCCTATCGTTTTGGTTGATGCAGCGCAAGAGGTACCAGCCATTTGTGGGTTTACCTAATATACTGGCTGGCAAATTTGTGGTGCCAGAATTGTTGCAACAGGACGCTACACCAGAAAATCTTGCGCAAGCGTTACTGAATTTAACCTTCGATACGCAGGCGGTGGCAGACTTGGACAAGATATTCACCGACATGCATGCCCTACTCAGGCAGGGCACTGCCCACAGGGCAGTGCAGGCCATCTTGCCGTACCTGGATAAAAGAGATCGGGGTGCTGTTCGATGATGTCAACAACCCTGCTGGTTTGCGGTGTAGACGAGTCTGGGCGTGGCTCTTTGGTTGGGTCAGTTTATGCTGCCGCGGTCATACTGGACGATCGCAACCCCATAGAGGGGTTAAATGACTCTAAGAAGCTCAGCAAGAAACAGCGGGATCACCTGACGTTAGAGATAAAGAAACACGCCTTGGCGTGGGCAATCGCAGAGTCATCCCCCCAAGAGATTGATACTATTAATATCCTACGTGCCAGCCTGCTAGCCATGCGTCGCGCTATCGAAAAGTTATCAATCAAACCGCATGAAGTCTTAGTTGATGGCCTCTATTGCCCAGACACTGGACTACCAAGTCGTGCCATCGTGCGAGGTGATCAGAGTTGTGCGTCTATATCGGCGGCATCCATCTTGGCTAAGACCGCACGGGATGCTGCGATGCTCTCACTGCATGGCATTTATCCGCAATATGATTTTGCTACGCACAAGGGTTACCCAACAAAGGCACACTTGGCGGCACTAAAAATATATGGCCCATCTATTGAACACAGAAGAAGCTTCCGGCCCGTGCGGGAACTATTATGAAGTCACAAGGGGAATAAAGTGGCGTATCTTAAGTTAATGCACCTATTTGCCGTGCTTGTTTGGGTTGGTGGAATGTTCTTCGCGTACCTAGTGTTGCGTCCCAGTGCTGCTGAAGTACTTCAGCCACCCGAGCGAATGCGTTTATGGGGCAGGGTGCTCTCCAGTTTTTTTAACTGGGTATGGCTGGCGATAGCGATGCTCTTGGCTAGCGGTTCAGGCATGATTTATTTGCTGGGCGGTATCGCTCAAGTGTCAGGCTATGTCCATTTTATGCTGACTCTTGGGCTGAGCATGATGTGTATCTTTGTGTATGTGTTCTTTACCCACTATGCACGCTTTAGGTATCAGGTTAGGGAACAGGATTGGCCCAAGGCAGGCGGAGTATTGGCTTCTATACGCAGACTAGTCGGCTTGAATCTAATGCTTGGCCTGTCTGTCGTCGTCGTAGTGGTGCTGGGTACCGAGTAGCTTACTCACGTTAAAAACAATACCCATTTGAGCTTTGAGGTCACAGAAAGCCTGTGGCTCGTACAACTATTCTGTTGAGAGATGCGGACCCGATGTGACAGCTGTTGTCGGGTTTCGGGTAGAATGAAGACCCTGTGTTGAAACTAATTCCAAAGGTATCTGAATGTACAAAATAGCAGCCAGTATCATTTCTGCAAATTTCGCAAAGCTTGGGGAGGAGATAATTAACGTGCTCTCTTCGGGTGCCGATATTGTTCACCTAGAGGTAATGAATAAACACTTTGTGCCGACATACAAGAGCGGAGCAAAGGCGTGTGCAGCTATTCGTCCCATCACCCAGGCGCCTATTGAGGTGCATCTGACGAGCGGCTACAACATAGAGTTTTCTTTGAATAATCTGGTTCCAGAGTATGCCAAGGCAGGTGCAAATATCATCACATTCCACCCCGAGGCAGTCGATCGAGATCCATACAATTTACCCTCTTTTGAAAATATTGATCGGATCATCGATCTGATTCATGAGAACGGTTGCAAGGCTGGCCTAGCATTTAACGCGGGCACACCCTTCAGCTACCTTGATCATGTAATAAGTAAGGTGGATGTTGTTTTACTAATGTCCAAGCAAACAGGTCTAATTAGCGGTCAAAAATTTATTCCAGAGACCATTAATAAGTTGTTTGCGGCACGCAAGAAGATCAACGATAGCGGACGTAACATCGCTCTAGAGGTGCATGGCGACATTAATTTGAGTAACATTGCACAGATTGCAACGGCCGGCGCTGACACCTTTGTTGTGGGCTCCTCGGTGTACGAAGCAGGTTGCGATACCGACCCAAACCAGTACGATTCGATCATTACTGCTCTACGCGCGGAACTTGCGAAGGTGGGTGCCTAGGTATCGTATAGATGGATGTCACGCTAGTCTGTATTTTTGCACCCAGACTAACGGCGCGTTTTTTTCATTGCCTGCTGGGCTTCACGTGAGGCGTCACGCTCTCGTTCGGTGTCACGTTTATCGTGCTGTTTTTTCCCTTTAGCCAGGCCGATGTCCAGCTTAACCAGGCCACCCTTGAAGTGCATATCCAAAGGCATGAGCGTGTACCCTGAGCGTTGCACCTTGCTAATCAGCTTGTTTATCTCAGTTGCATGCAACAATAACTTGCGTGTGCGTACCGGGTCGGGATAGATGTGGGTGGAGGCGGTAACCAGTGGGCTGATGTGGGAGCCGAACAGATATAAGGCACCATCCTTGACCGTAACATAGGCCTCCTTAAGGTTGGCTCGCCCAGCGCGAATCGCCTTAACCTCCCAGCCTTGAAGCATTAGGCCGGCTTCATAACGATCTTCGATGAAGTAGTCGTGATATGCTTTTTTATTTTGGACTATGCTCATGGTTGAAGCATTTTACCAGCTTTGTATGGACGTACTGCTAGAATGGCCTTAGTTCAAAAATCGGTGCTAGTCCCCTATAGCGCAAAACAAATGTTTGTTTTGGTGGATAACGTCACAGATTACCCGCAATTTTTGCCGTGGTGTGGGGGTGCCAGTGTCGTTGCTGCGGATGGAGACACGGTATATGCAACGGTGCACATTGACTACCATCACATCAAGCAGAGCTTTACCACGAAGAATGAGCGATACCCTGGTAATCGTATTGATATTACGTTAAAGGATGGGCCGTTTCAGCGTCTGGACGGTCATTGGCACTTTATACCGCTCGCGGAGTCCGCCTGCAAGATAGAGTTTGAGCTGTGTTATGAATTTTCAAATAAAATTTTAGAAAAAGTGCTTGGCCCCATCTTTAGCTTTATAACCAACAGCTTTGTGGATGCCTTTGTTCGTCGTGCGGAGCAGGTGTATGCGAAACACGATGAGTAAAATAGATGACGTAATTTTTCTATGGAGTGGACACATGCGCGTGTCTGGGTGTATTAATTTATCTCGGGTTGTTAGATGCTAGATTACGACCTCCATTGCCATTCGACCATCTCGGATGGGCTGCTGTCACCTGCAGATCTCATGGCTCGCGCAGCCGAGCGTGGGGTTAAATTTATTGCCCTAACCGACCATGACGATCTCTCTGGTTTGCCTGAGGCAGCTGCCGCTGCTGAACTGCACGGCATGCAATTCATTAACGGGGTAGAAATATCCGTAACCTGGCGTAATCACACCCTGCATATTGTTGGGCTGCATATTAATCCGGTGTACCAATCCTTGGTGGATGGATTACATGCAATCCGAAGTGGTCGTGGCACGCGCGCAAAATTAATGGCGGATTCGTTGGCCAAGAGCGGCATTCCTGGTGCGCTAGAGGGTGCCTATAAACACGCAAGCAATCATGGGATCATTGGGCGTACACACTTCGCACGATTTTTGGTTGAGGGTGGCCACTGCAAGGATGTTCGTAGTGTATTTAAGAATTACCTCGTCAAGGGCAAGCCTGGCTATGTAGCGCATCAGTGGGCATCGTTATCGGATGCGGTTGGATGGATATGCGGTAGCGGTGGCGTTGCGGTACTGGCACACCCTGGGCGCTATACCGTGGCGCGCAAGGGTATGGGACAAAAAACCTTGCGTGAACTGCTGCGTGAGTTTGCCGACTTGGGCGGACAGGGAATTGAGGTGGTATGTGGCAGCCACACACCAGAGCAGTACGCTGAGTTTGCTCGATACGCGGATGAATTTAATTTGTTGGCTTCGTGTGGCTCGGACTTTCATGGGCCAGGCGAAAGTTATCGTGACTTGGGGCGGCTGCCTGACTTTCCACTGAGCTGCCGTCCTGTTTGGCTGGCGTGGGAAGGTGATCAACTATCGTGTTCAACAAGCTCACCTAGTGCTTTGGTGGGACAGGAGGCGGTGGAGAGGACTGGCTGCTAGCTATGTCACAATTCTTTGCTATTAACCCTGTAAACCCGCAGCCACGACTAATCAAACAAGCCGTCGCTCTAATACGCGAGGGTGGGGTTATAGCCTACCCCACCGACTCATGCTACGCACTGGGTTGCCATTTGAGTGACAAGGAGGCAGTGGCGCGCATTCGTCAGATACGTGGCGTAGACGACAAGCATCACATGACCATGGTTTTTTGTGGGCTATCCGAGTTGGCCTTATATGCACGGGTGGATAATGCGCAGTTTCGATTGCTTAAGAATAATACGCCGGGCAGCTACACGTTTATCCTAGATGCCACGAAAAAAATTCCTAAGTATCTACAGCACCCAAAACGCAACACGATCGGTGTGCGTGTCCCAGATTTTCCGCTGGTATTAGCATTGCTGAAGGAACTGGGCGAGCCGATGATAAGCTCTACCTTGATATTGCCGAATGAAGAGTTGGCGATGAACGACGCCGAGCAGATACGAGATGTATTGCAGCATAAGGTTGATTTGGTAATCGATGGTGGTGCGACAGAATTGGAGCCCACCACCGTAATTGATTTAACAGGAAGCGTGCCCGTGCCAATTAGGATTGGGAAGGGCGACGTGTCACCATTTTTATTAGGATCATAAATGCAAATTGATCAATTGATACAGGTTGTCGCTATCGCAGCTATCCCAGTTGTATTTGCCATCACCTTGCACGAGGCAGCACATGGTTATGTGGCGCGCTACTTTGGTGATATGACCGCTTACCAGCAGGGGCGTATCAGCTTAAATCCAGTGCGCCACATTGACCCTGTGGGTACCGTGCTGTTGCCACTGTTAACATTATGGATGGGCGGCATCTTATTTGGTTGGGCCAAGCCGGTGCCGGTGAACTTTTCTGCTCTAAATCGCCCTAAACAAGATATGCTTTGGGTGGCGCTGGCAGGCCCAGCGGCCAATCTTTTTATGGCGCTACTTTGGGGTGCGCTGGCCAAGCTGGCGGTGACGCTGCCGGAAAGTTATTTTGCCGAGCCATTGTTCGAGATGGCAAAAATTGGAATTAGAATCAATGTCGTGTTGATGGTGCTGAACATGTTGCCACTACCCCCATTGGATGGGGGGCGTGTGGCGGTGAGCCTGTTGCCGTACAAGCAAGCCTCAGCTTTGGCAAAGGTCGAGCCGTACGGCATGTTTATTTTAATTTTTTTGGCGATTTCACCCGTGCTCGGCTGGATACTAATGTCGCCCATTAGTGGGTTGCTCCATTTGATTAATACGTTGTTTGGACTGTAGAGTAAAAAACTATGTTTTCTGATCGGGTGTTATCTGGAATGCGACCAACCGGTAGCCTGCACCTTGGGCACTACCATGGCGTGTTAAAAAATTGGGTGAAGATGCAGCACGAGTACGAGTGCCTTTTCTTTGTCGCGGACTGGCATGCCCTGACTACGCACTACGACACTCCCGAGGTCATTCAGCAAAGCGTGTGGGATATGGTGGTTGACTGGTTGGCTGCAGGAGTGGACCCTGCCAAGGCCACGTTATTCATTCAATCCAGGGTTCCGGAGCATGCCGAGCTACATCTCTTGCTGTCCATGATTACGCCGCGTGGATGGTTGGAGCGTGTTCCAACCTATAAAGATCAACAAGAGAAGCTGACAGACAAGGATCTCGGTACTTACGGCTTTCTGGGGTACCCCTTATTGCAAAGTGCAGATATTTTAATTTATCGAGCCACCCAAGTGCCAGTGGGGGAGGACCAGGTCCCACACATTGAGTTTACGCGTGAGATTGCACGTCGTTTTAATTATATTTATGGGCGAGAGCCAGGCTTTGAAGAGAAGGTTGGGCTTGCCATTCGCAGCCTGGATAGCAAGGGGGCAAAAAGGTACGAGGAACTGCGTACCCGTTATCAAGAGCAGGGTGATAGCGAGGCGCTACAATCCGTACAATCGTTACTAGACGCACAAAAAAATATTAGCGCGGGTGATCGAGGACTGTTGTTTGGTTACCTCGAGAGCGGCAGAAAAATTATTCTGTCTGAGCCCAACGCGATGCTGACAACCGCATCAAAGATGCCAGGACTCGATGGGCATAAGATGTCAAAATCTTATAACAACACTATTGGCCTGCGTGAAGACGAGGCGAGTGTGACCAAAAAAATTCGCACCATGTCGACCGATCCGGCACGAGTGCGTCGCACCGATGCGGGCGACCCAGATAAGTGCCCGGTCTGGCAGTTGCATCAGATCTATTCAAATGAGGATACCAAGTGCTGGGTGAAACAAGGTTGTACAAAGGCAGCCATAGGCTGTATTGAGTGCAAGCAGCCTGTGATAGATGCCGTTCTGGCTGATCAAAAGCCCATGCGCGAACGTGCTCAACCCTATTTGGATGACCCGACATTGGTTCGTAATATTGTCTACGAGGGTTGCGATAAAGCACGTAAGCTGGCGGCCGAGACGATGCGTGAGGTACGCGAGGTAATGGGCCTGGGATATGAAAAATAGGCGGACTGGCATGACCACTGGGCAAGGGGTGTAACAGATGGACGCTTCAGAGCAAACACAGGGAGCCACGTACAGCATCCATATCCATGGGCAGCCGTTGCTGGAGATGCCACGTGATCTATACATTCCACCAGATGCCCTAGAGATTGTTCTTGAGACCTTCCACGGCCCGCTAGATTTACTGCTGTACCTAATTCGCAAGCACAACCTGGATGTGCTCGATATACCGATGGCGAAGTTGACGCAGCAGTACATGGGATATATTGATGCCATGCAGCGCAACCGCCTAGAATTGGCTGCGGAATATCTGGTGATGGCGGCGGTACTTATCGAAATTAAGTCACGCATGCTCTTGCCGAGGCCACCCAAGGCTGTGGAGGCTGGGGAAGAGGATCCTCGTGCCGAATTGCTACGTCGCCTGCTTGAGTACGAGCAGATGAAGCTGGCCGCGCAGAAGTTAAATGAGTTACCGCAGGCCGGACGTGATTTTGAGTTGGTTCAGGTTTTAATTGAGCGTGTGGTGGAAGAACGACTGCCCAATGTAAACGTGGAGGACCTGCGTCAGGCTTGGCTGTCGTTACTTTTACGCGTTAAACTAAACGTCCATCATAAGGTGAGACGCGAAGAGTTATCGGTACGCGAGCAAATGACACGTGTGTTGCGTCAACTGCGCCACGGTGAATTTGAGAAATTTGAAGATTTGTTTGAAGTGAGTGGTGGCATCGCGTCGTTAGTGGTGACATTTATTGCAATTCTTGAGCTGGCCAAGGAAATTTTGGTCGAAATTACACAAACTGAAGTATTGGGAAATATCTATGTCAGGGCAAGTCGAGACATTACCGCTGAGTGAGGAAGTGGTCGAGCAGGTTGACCTAACGCAGCTCAAGAAAATTTTAAAGGTTGCCCTGCTGACCACCGCAGAGCCGCTGTCATTATCAGAGCTGAAAAAGCTTAGCGATACCCCGATAGAGAACTCTGTTGTCGAGGGGCTCTTGAAGCAGCTGGCAGAGGAGCATGCCGGTAGCGGTGTGGAGCTTGGTCACGTGGCAAGTGGCTGGCGATTGCGTGCTTGCCCAGAGATGCAGCCCTACCTGGATCGCCTTAATCCACAAAAGCCACCACGCTATTCCCGTGCCGTTATGGAGACACTTGCGATCATCGCCTACCGTCAACCGGTAACGCGTGGAGACATCGAGGAGATTCGCGGGGTGGCAGTATCTTCACAAATCCTAAGGACCTTAGAGACACGCGGCTGGATAGATGTGATCGGTACACGCGACACGCCTGGCAAGCCGACACTTTATGCCACCACCAAGGGGCTGCTGGATGACCTTAACTTGCGCTCACTGCAGGAACTTCCGTCGTTAGATGAGATGAGCAACCTACTGGAGCAGGACAACGCTTGATTTGTATGCTTGACCTGAACCATGAAACACATCAGTTCGAACGGTAATACCTTCTACAAAGAGCTGCTCAAGTTAGTTGGCTCAGCGCGTCAGCGTAAGAAGGTTCAGCAGACTATACTCGATGGTACGCACCTACTCGAGGCCTACCACGCATCCGGAAACAAGCAACCACAACACCTCCTGGTAAATGACTCTGCGGCACAGAACCGTGAAGTGGCGGAACTACTCGAGAAATTTCCAGACGTTCCGCTATCCCGATTAGACGACAGCCTATTTGCCAAGCTGTCAGACCTAAAAACCCCTGGATGCATCCTTGCCCTGATTGATTTACCTCAGCCGCCGGTCTCATCCCCGCCAGGCGGCTTCTGCTTATTTATAGAAGATGTTCAGGACCCGGGCAACCTGGGTTGCATATTGCGTTCTGCAGCAGCAGCGGGCTGCGATGAGATATTTTTATCCAAGGGCTGTGCCGACGTGTGGTCGCCCAAGGTTTTACGTGCGGGGATGGGCGGGCATTTTGCATTGAGCATCCATGAGTCTGTTGACCTTTCGGCTGCCATAGAAAAATTTGACGGCAAAATTTTTGCTACCGCGGTCGATACAAAACAGGACCTATATAGCTGCGATTTCCGGGGAAGAATTGCCTTTGTAATTGGCAATGAAGGAGCGGGGTTGTCTGATAGTTTGTTGGCGGCGACTGATCAGCACGTTACCATTCCGATGTTGGGGTGTGGAGAGTCCTTGAACGTTGCCGCGGCTACTGCGGTCTGTCTGTTCGAGGCGGTGCGGCAGCGTAGACAGTTGCCACCAGCGAGTGCGATCAAATAAATCCTTAACATATGCGATCCATTCGTGATCGCCGCCTTGATTACTCTTTGCGCAGGACACCATCTACTAGGTGAAGCTGACGTTGCATTTGACTTGCCAACTCCAAGTCGTGGGTGACGATGATAAAGCTCGTGTTCAGCGTTGCATTGAGATCCTGAATGAGTCTGAATAATGCTTGCGCACTAGCGCGATCCAAGTTTCCCGTGGGCTCATCCGCCAGCACACAGGCGGGCTCGGTAACCAGTGCACGTGCCACCGCGACCCGCTGACGCTCACCACCGGATAGCTCTGCCGGAAGATGCGCTGTGCGTTGGGCAAGACCAACCAGTCCAAGCATACGCGCTGCGATTGGGTTTGCTTCGTCCCGCTTCATCCCACGAATTAGTAATGGCATGGCAACGTTCTCTAGCGCGGTAAACTCTGCCAAAAGGTGATGGAACTGGTAAACAAAGCCCAGCGCTTGGTTGCGCAGGGCGCCAAGGCTAGCCTCACTCATAGTCTGCACGTCATGCCCGAGGATGGAGACGCTGCCACCGCTAGCTCTATCTAAGCCACCGAGCAGGTGCAGTAGGGTGCTCTTTCCGGAACCAGAACTACCCAATATGGCAACACGTTCACCACGCGATATATCGATATTGATGTCATGGAGTACGGGCACAGTCAGCCCCCCCTGCGCAAATGTTTTGCGCAGGTTGCGACACGAAATAACTACCTCACTCATATCGTAGTGCCTCCGCAGGTTGCACCTTCGATGCGCGCCAGCTTGGGTAGATCGTAGCCAGCAGGCTAATGAGGAAGGAGAAGCCCGCCACGATCAGCACATCGTTGCACTGTAGGTCCGAGGGGAGCTCGGTAATAAAGTACACCTCCTTGGACAGGAAGTGCATGCCAACCAACTTCTCTATAAATGGCACCACGGTGTCTATGTTGAGTGTCAGGAGGATTCCTCCCGCCACGCCCAGTACTGAGCCGACCAAGCCAATGATCACCCCCTGTACGATAAATATTCTCATGATGCTGGCAGGCGTGGCGCCGAGCGTGCGCAAGATGGCGATATCAGCCCGCTTGTCGGTAACCGCCATAACCATGGTGGAAACGATATTAAATGCGGCTACCGCCACGATCAGAGACAGAATAATGAACATCATTTTTTTTTCGATCTGTACCGCACGGAAGTAGTTGGCGTGCTGCCGTGTCCAGTCGCTCACGTAGGTGTTGCGGGGCAGACTGCGGCCTATCTCGGCCGACACCTGCGGGGCCAGATCCAGATCGTGCAGGCGCGCACTGATGCCGCTCACCGTTCCGTCCATCCGGTACAGTCTCTGTGCATCGCTTAGGTGAATCAGTGCTAACGCATTGTCATACGGTGCCATGCCAATCTCAAAGATTGCCGCCACGTGGAACTGCTTGAGGCGTGGCATCATTCCGGCGGGGGTGACCTGCCCTTGTGGGGAGATGAGTAAGACCTTGTCGCCCACGTGCGCCCCCAGTGATCGCGCTAAGTCCGAGCCCAGTGCGATACCAAAACCATCCGCCTGCAGGTCGTTCAGGGAGCCGGACTTCATCTTGTTGGAGATGTCTATAACCCGCTTCTCGTCTTGCGGCAGGATTCCACGCACCATTACGCCCTGCACATTCTGGTCAAATGAGATCATGCCCTGCCCATTAATAAATGGCGCGGCAGCCACCACCTGTGGGTGACTTTTTATGACTTGTAGGGTGGGTTGCCAATCGACAAGGTCATTACTCTCGGCGTTTATTTGTAGGTGAGGTGCGATACCCAGGATGCGCGTGCGTATCTCCTTCTGGAAGCCATTCATCACGGACAGCACCACAATCAGGGCGCACACCCCCAGCGCCATGCCCAGCATGGAGATGAGTGAGATAAAGGAAATGAAATGATTGCGCCGTTTGGTGCGGGTGTACCGTAGGGCGATAAAGAGTTCGTAGGGGCGCACGGTGGGACCGCCTGAAATAAATTAGACGTTAGTTTGCCACAAGATCGACCCTAGCGGGATGGTAAACTGACGCCGGCACGATGGACCTGCCACCGACTGACTCCCATACCCGACGCTCGCAAAAAATCATCATGAGAAACCTAGACATTGTTGTTCCAGACTTGTTCCTGCCGCAGGAAGTGGCCCTTGACGCTTGCGTCGGACTGAACGTGCCCGCGCTTGAAAGGGTGTTGGCACGCTCAAGTTGCGCGTCCTCAGATGACGACTCAGCGAGCACTCTAGAGGGGTGGCTTTGCCAAAGATTTAGTATCAAGAGTCACTTGGATGAGCCCATCGCACCGATCACCTTGGTGGGGGAGGGTGTGCAGCCAGGATCGAGTTTCTGGCTGCGTGCGGATCCGGTGCACCTAGAGATGCGGCACACGCAATTTCTTCTACGCCCTGAGGTGCAACTGAGCGCCGATGAGGCTACCCAACTGTGCGCCAGCCTGAATGAACATTTTGTGGATGAGGATCTGCATTTTATTGCCCCCCATCCACAGCGCTGGTACGTCAAGACCGAGCGCGCTCCAAACATGAGGACTCACCCCTTGGATGAGGTGACAGGCAGGAATGCACACGCGTACCTGCCGACAGGACAGGACGCCATGCGCTGGCACAAGGTGTGCAGTGAGATTCAAATTATTTTCTTCGATCACCCCGTTAATCAGGCACGTGTGGCCCGTGGTGAGCTGCCCATTAATAGCTTGTGGTTATGGGGCGGCGGGCACGCAACGGATCAATTAACCAGACCGTACACGATGATCTATGGCGATGATTTTATGACGCAGGCATTTGCACGGGTGGCGGATGTGCCCTACGTCAGTTTGTCAGATGATTCAGCAAATTATGGGGTCGATCGTGACAACTCTGGTGATCAACTTATTGTCTGGGGTGGTCTGCGCCGTGCCTTCAGACAGGGGGACATGGATGCGTGGCGTGACTCGGTACAGCACCTAGAGCGAGACTGCATTGTCCCGCTGTGGAAGGGCTTGCGTGATAAGCGCATTGAGCGGCTCACCCTGATCGTGTTAGGTGCTGGCATTGCGCAGAAATTTATTCTGACGCGTGGCGCAACGTGGAAGCTGTGGCGTAGTACGCAGCCTTTGACTGGGTACGCCCTGATTTAGAGTGCGGCTGGCTGGGTCCGGGGCGTACCGTGCTTATTGAGTCTTGTTGTGTAGATGCTGTATCATTTGAGCACGCGAATAAATATAAAGCTTATGAAACCTATTTTCTTAGACTTTGAGCAGTCTATTGCCGAATTGGCAAGCAAGATCGAGCAGCTACGCTTCGTGCAGCAGGACTCGGCACTGGACATCTCTGACGAGATCGATCGTCTCCAACAAAAGAGCGTGGAGCTGGCGAAGGACATCTATTCCAAGCTCACGCCATGGCAGGTCTCGCAGGTATCGCGTCACCCGCAGCGCCCATACACCCTAGACTACATCCAGAACCTGTTCACTGACTTTGAGGAGCTGCATGGGGATCGCTCTTATGCAGATGACCCTGCGATTGTGGGGGGGCTGGCGCGTTTTAATGGGCAGAGCGTGATGGTGATCGGGCACCAGAAGGGGCGCGACACCAAGGAGCGGCAGTACCGTAACTTTGGCATGCCCCGTCCCGAGGGATATCGCAAGGTGCTGCGCCTGATGCGACTGGCGGAAAAATTTAATATTCCGATCATGACCTTTATTGACACCCCGGGCGCCTACCCTGGAATTGGTGCCGAGGAGCGCGGTCAGTCGGAGGCGATCGGCAAGAATCTGTACGTGATGGCAGGGTTGCGCGTGCCGCTAATCTGCACGGTCATCGGTGAGGGTGGCTCCGGGGGCGCTTTGGCCATCGCGGTGGGCGACGTCCTGCTTATGCTGCAGTACGCGACTTATTCGGTGATCTCGCCAGAGGGCTGCGCTGCAATTTTATGGAAGAACGCAAACAAGATGGTTGACGCAGCCGAAACACTTGGCATCACCGCCGTCCGATTGAAGGCCCTGGGGCTGATCGATAAAATCGTTAACGAGCCATCCGGCGGTGCGCACGCACAGCAGAAGGAGATGATGGCGACCATGAAAACTTTCCTACAGGACAGCCTTAAGCAGGTCCAATCTCACTCGATAGAAGATCTGTTGAAGATTCGCTTTAACCGCGTAATGGGCTATGGCAAGTTCAAGGAAGTCGAGCTTTGATTTAGAGGGGTGCGTCGTCGACGCACTCTCACCCCTGGTTCATGAAGGCGCGTCCGTCCTGCTAGGGCTTAGCGGGGGCGTTGACTCGGTCGTTCTGCTGCACGTCCTGCAACAACTCTCTATTCGATCCTCGTGGAGCCTGAGTGCGCTGCACGTTCACCACGGTATCAGCCCAGAGGCGGATGCTTGGGCTACATTCTGTGCCAATCTGTGCGCTTCTCACGACGTCCCCTTGCGGGTTGAGCGGGTGGATATCACGCCGCTACGCTCGTTAGGCACCGAGGCCGCGGCCCGTAAACTACGGCACGCAGCACTCTCTCGGCAGGGGGCAGACGTTGTGCTCCTAGCCCATCACCTTGACGATCAGGCTGAGACCGTGCTGCTGCAGTTGTTACGCGGGTCCGGGGTCCGGGGTGCGAGTGCAATGCCTGCCGTTAGTGTTGGTGCCAGTGCCCAGACCTTGTTGCGCCCATTCCTAGACGTCCCTCGCTCTGTGCTGTTGGAGTACGCAGAGCGGCACGCACTCGAGTGGGTTGAGGACGAGAGCAACGCCGACGATACTTACCCCCGTAATTTTTTACGTCATCGAGTACTGCCATCCTTGGAGCAACGCTTCCCGGCCTACCGCAAGACCCTGCTGCGAAGTGCACATAATTTTTATGAGGCAGTCCAGCTCTTGGATGAGCTAGCACGACAGGACTCAGAGGGCTATATAGCCGACAGGTGCTTAGATGTTGAGGCGTTAAGGGATCTGGATGCGGCACGAGGAAAGAATGTACTGCGCTACTTTCTGGCGGCGCAGGGTGCACCCATCCCAGAGAGCGCGCGCTTGCAAGAGATGCGGCGTCAGCTGTGTGACGCACGACAAGACGCGCAAGTCTGCATTGACTGGCGTGGCTGGCAGGTACGCAGGTACCGTACCCACATCCACGTCATGCCCGCGCTGTCGCCCGCACTTCAGTTTGAGGTGGCGTGGAGTGGCGAGGCGGAGATCTTGCTGCCCGCATCACACGGCACCCTTCGTTTCCAGGAAGCTATTGGGCAGGGCATAAGCGTTAAAAAATTGCGATCCGGAGTGGTTACTGTTTGCCCACCTCGCACGGGAGAGTTGGTGCAGTTGGATGCTACGCGCCCGCATAAAAAATTAAATATCCTGATGCAAGAGCACGGTATACCCCCATGGCAGAGGAGGCTGATGCCGCTACTCTTTTGTGGTGGCGACCTGGTGTGTGTACCTGGCGTGGAAGTGGCTGGTGCATACCGCGCCCAGCAGGACGAGATCGGGTTGATGGTGACCTGGACGATGCCTTGTGCAGAGTAGGTTCTGGGACGGCCTCGACGAGAGTGTCAATTGTTCTTATAATCGAACTCGTGCAGACTTATTGCTTGAGCGTGTAAAGCTTGTCTGCATCGATGTGTAAGCTCTTTCGATAGCATGTGCTAGTGATCGGAGGCAGGCTCACCCCGCGTTTTTTAATAACACCATTAAGGAGCGAGACATGGCAAAAGGTCAAGAAAGCAAAAAGGCAGTCAAGAAGGAACCGGCTAAAACCATGAAAGAAAAAAAGGCCGCCAAGAAGGTCAAAAAAGATGAAAAGACGCGTCAAGGGTAGTCCCTGATGGGCGTCCCGTGGCCTACCTCAGTGTGACCGTGGGCGCCACGGCATTGAGATTTTTGGCCCTGCTCGCAAGAGCTTTGCGCGGTAACCAATGTTGCGCGAAGCTATGTGTGTGGCGTCCCCAACGAGATTCGAACTCGTGTACTTACCGTGAAAGGGTAATGTCCTAGGCCTCTAGACGATGGGGACAGATGATCTTTTGTGTTGGCATTTTGGTGGAGATAAGCGGGATCGAACCGCTGACCTCTTGCATGCCATGCAAGCGCTCTCCCAGCTGAGCTATACCCCCAAAATGTGCGCGCATTATACTGATCTGACCGATTATTGTAAAGCCGGACGCCCTGCGAGCACTAAAGATATTGAGCCATACGTGCCAACACCGTCTCACGCGAGAATAGTTGCACCACCGCGTCCACTGAGGGGGTCTGTGTTTGCCCCATGAGTATTACACGTAGCGGCATCGCTAGCTTGGGCATCTTTAGGCCATGCTTCGTGATCACCATCTTGATGGCCGCCCCGATAGCCTCGCGTTCCCACGTGACATCCCTGAATTGCTCTGCCAGTTCCTGTAGGGCTGGCTTAGCATCGGCAGACAGCTGGGCATTGAGTAGCTCATGATTGGGGTGCAGGTCGATGTAAAACATTTCCGCAGCGTCGGTTAACTCGTTGAGTGTGACGACACGCTCCTTGTATAGATCGACAATGTCTTCCAGCGTAGGTGTGGCGGTAATTGATACATTGCGCACCTGTAGGCGTGGGCGTATCAACTCAACGAGTCGCGAGGTGTCGGTCTGCTTTATGTAGTGCTGATTTAACCAGTTCAGTTTTTCTGTATTAAATTGCGCCGCAGATGGTGTGATGTGTGCGAGGTCGAACCAGGTGCGGAACTGCTCCATAGAAAAGATCTCATCGTTACCGTGTGACCAGCCCAGCCGCGATAGATAATTAATGACCGCCTCTGGTAGGTAGCCGTCCTCTTCGTACTGCATCACGCTGACCGTGCCGTGTCGCTTGGATAATTTTTGTCCATCGTCACCCAAGATCATCGACAGGTGAGCGTACTTCGGCACAGGCGCACCTAGCGCTTCGAGTATGTTTATCTGACGCGGTGTGTTGTTAACATGATCGTCGCCACGTATGACGTGCGTGATACCCATGTCGAAGTCATCCACCACCACGCAAAAATTATAGGTGGGGGTGCCGTCCGCACGTGCAATGACGAGGTCGTCCAGCTCAGTATTTTTAAACTCGATCAGCCCCTTCACCATGTCCGTCCACGCCACCACCCCTTGGGCAGGATTTTTAAAGCGAATCACCGGGGCGACTCCGGCGGGCGGCTCGGGCAGAACCTTTCCGGGCTCCGGGCGCCAGAAACCGTTGTATCGAGGCTTTTCACCGTTTGCGCGTTGCGCTTCACGCAGGGCATCTAGTTCTTTGGGTGAGGTGTAGCAATGGTAGGCCAGACCTTGCGCCAGCATGTTCTGAAGCACCTGGCGGTATCGATCCATGTGCTGCATTTGATAGAACGGACCCTCGTCGTAGTCCAGCTTGAGCCATTTCATGCCATCTAGGATGGCCTCGACTGCCTCTGGTGTGGAGCGCTCTACGTCGGTGTCCTCTATACGCAGGACGAAGGTGCCACTGTGCTTACGAGCATAGGCCCAAGAGAATAGGGCGGTACGGGCACCACCGATGTGTAGGTAACCTGTGGGGCTTGGCGCGAAACGAGTGCGTATAGTCATGGGAGAATCAGAAATTTTAATCGGTAGTATAGCTATGCATTTTACGCCACCTTGCCGCTGATGCCACCAATAAAGTTATGCCCAGCACACACCTATTTACCATGTCGGCTCGGGTTGTGCATTTGAATTGGACCATGAATTGGGGTACAATGGCACCCCTTAACAGGCGCGTAGCTCAGCTGGTTAGAGCACCACCTTGACATGGTGGGGGTCGTTGGTTCGAGTCCAATCGCGCCTACCAAATGTATGCATCAACAAAACCGCTCGTCAGCGGTTTTTTTATTTTTTAGGTGACCTGTCGTGATCGTGGGGACGGTAGTTGGCCGATCGACGGGCTGAGCACTGGTTAGAGCCTTTAGTGTGTAGCGTAAAGTGACCTAACCCTGTTAAAATTAGAAGTTTACTTAGTTAATTAAATTGGAGAACACGTATGGCTGTTGAGCGCACCTTGTCAATTATTAAACCCGATGCCGTTGCTAAGAATGTGATTGGCCAGATTTACACTCGCTTTGAGAGTGCTGGATTAAAGATCATCGCGGCACGCATGATCCAGATGTCGCGTACCGAGGCAGAGAATTTCTACGGGGTACATCGTGAGCGCCCATTCTTCAAGGACCTGGTCGACTTTATGATCTCAGGACCGGTAATGGTGCAGGCATTGGAAGGTGTCAATGCGATCATCAAGAACAGGGACCTCATGGGTGCCACGGATCCAAAAAAGGCCGACAAGGGTACTATCCGTGCTGATTTTGCGGACAGTATTGATGCTAACGCAGTGCACGGTTCAGACTCAGCAGAAGCTGCTGCGGTGGAGATTGCCTACTTCTTCCCAGACGTCAAGGCCGCGTAAGCTGACCAGACCCTACTGATTTTTGTGTCCATCGCACAGCCACACCCCGCGATCTGCCTCATGCGGGGAGCGGGGTAACGTCCTCAAGAGGCTAGAACTTTTATCCCGTCGGTGATGGGTTGGGGTTATGCTGTGAGGGACGCCTCGGCTGAGGTTGGGGTAATCCAAACCGCGATGTGTGTGTACCCGTAGGGATCATCATGCCAGAAAATATTCTAAATTTTGATGCGCAAAAATTAACCGCCTGGTTTGCCGAGATGGGTGAGAAGCCCTTTCGTGCGCACCAAGTGTTGCGTTGGGTGCACAAGGTTGGCGAGTCAGACTTTGCGGCGATGACCGACATCTCTTCTCTGCTGCGCGAAAAGTTACAGCAGTGCGCTTGTGTGAGCGTGCCTCAGGTGGTGCGTGATGAGGTGTCCGCAGACGGTACACGCAAGTGGCTGCTAGATGTTGGCACCGGCAATGCTATCGAGGCGGTCTTCATCCCAGAGCCCAAGCGTGGCACGCTTTGCGTCTCCACCCAAGCCGGGTGCATCCTGAACTGCTCATTCTGTTCGACGGGCAAGCAGGGCTTCAATCGAAATCTTAGTGTGGCAGAGATTATTGGTCAGCTGTGGTGGGCCAATCGTCAAATTGGGAGGGATCCAGACGGCAAGTGGCCGGTCACGAATGTGGTCATGATGGGCATGGGTGAGCCGCTACTGAACTACGACAACACGGTCAGCGCCCTGCGACTGATGCTGGATGACCACGCCTATGGCCTGTCGCGTCGCCGTGTCACCCTGTCTACATCAGGGGTCGTGCCGGCGATGGACAGGCTACGTGAGGATTGCCCGGTCGCGCTGGCGGTGTCTTTGCACGCGCCCAACGACAGCCTGCGCAACGTGCTGGTGCCAATCAATCAAAAGTACCCGCTGCACGTCCTGATGGCAGCGTGTCAGCGCTATCTGGAGCGTGCACCACGCGACTTTGTCACATTCGAGTATGTGATGCTGGAGGGCGTGAACGACAGCGTGCAGCAAGCCCAAGAGTTGGTCGCGCTGGTGCACGATGTGCCGTGTAAGTTCAATCTGATACCGTTCAACCCCTTCCCCCAGACGTCGTACCACTCCTCGAGCGTGGACTCGATTGCTAAATTCCGTGACGTGCTGATGCGGGCTGATATAGTAA